>Ga0209536_100012419_pt1 | contig 12384 bp, 8 predicted proteins | sample DeeMarSeWOR28_12_FD_187461 | JGI IMG/M metagenome (GOLD analysis project Ga0209536, IMG submission 187461) | Marine sediment microbial communities from White Oak River estuary, North Carolina - WOR-2-8_12 (SPAdes) (version 2) | ecosystem: Environmental > Aquatic > Marine > Intertidal zone >...
GGAATTCATTTATTGTTAGATCGCCCATTTAAAATCGGTGATGTAATATATATGGAACCTGGAAATTATTGGAAAGTAGTAAATGTTGGAATGAGATCAACTAGACTATATAGTATCTTTGATAATGAATTAGTTATAATGCCAAACAACTCAGTTGCAAATCAAAAAATAATAAATGTTGTAAAACCTGACGCAAAAATTAGGAAAAAAATCAAAATCAGTGTAGCTTATGGAACGGATCTTAAAAAGGTAATTGAAATATTAAAGGGAATTGCACTGAGAAATGAACATGTATTAAAAGAAAAAGAATTTGAACCCTTAATAAGAGTAACAGATTTCGGAGATTCTGGAATAGAATTTACAATGAATCTTTGGATAGATGAAGTTATGAATCAATGGGTTGTTCTTAGTGATATAAGACTAGATATTGACAATCAATTTAAGAAAGAGAACATTAACATACCATTCCCGCAGAGAACTTTATGGATTAAAGATGAAAATCAGTTAGGATTATCTTCAAATGATGAGAAAAATAAAAAAAAGTAATAATTTTTTTTTATTAAATCATTTTTTAAGGATATATGTTAAAGTAAACAACAATATATGATATTAGAATAATTATGTAAAAACAGAGCCATAAATATATATTCCAATGTCTAACTTCATAACCATCCATTGGATTTAAAGGAAACATATCAATAAAAAGATTAAGAATACTAACAATAATGATCATCTGAAGGATAGTAGATGGATAATATAAATTGAATAAAAAAGCGATAGCTAAAATAATATAAATCACAATAGAAACAATAAATGATACTTTGCCACATTTTTTAAGATCTTCCTCCTTATAGTGATGATTTGCAGCTAGAGAAAATGTGTTGCCAATAGCAGTGGAAACAAACATCATAAATGCACCAAGAGGCCATATATAAAACTCTGATTGAAACTTCAATTTTGAACATAATAAACCTCTTAATGCTTCTCTAATAAATATTATTACTAATATTATTAAAATAAATACCACAAATGTCTCTAAAAACATTGACAAATCAGGTACCCAAGTCCAAGTTAAAACAAAAGATAAAATAAGAGTGGATGCAATAATAGCAAAGATTTCCTTAAATGAAAGAAACGCACTGGCAACCGGAGCAGCAATAAATGCTTTTGTTGGTGCAAGTCTACTCTTCCAATCTCTTCGATAATCAATTGTTTTTTCACTAAAATAATCACTGAAAAACTCAATAAGATAATTCAATAAAAATAAAAGAATAATACTAAGAATTGTAGCAATAATTTTTGCAAAATCCCTTGTAGGATAATCTCCTAAAATTGATCTGGAATCAATCTTATTATCAAGGAAGAGTTCATCAAATGGTTCATTATTTTCAATAATATCTTTAAATATATTAGAAGTACCATTTCCTTTACCATTCGTATTATTTTTATCTTCTTTTTTATTACCATCAGTTAGAGTTATGAATTTTGATTCTGATGTAATAGTGCTACCATCATCGGCGGATACATAAATCTCATAAGTATCATATGATTCATAAATATGGGTTTCAGTAATTGATTGATTACTTGTTAAATCTAATATTTTTGGTATTGTTTTATCATCCCAATCTATTGTACAAATTAAATTGTCACCATCTCTATCTGTTACAGTTATTGTAAGATTAACAGATAAATTCCCTGGTATATTTAATATTGATATATTCAGTTCTGGTGGATTATTACCCTTTATTATGATTACATTTGATTTTGTTGAGTTTTTAGCTCCATTATTGTCAAAAACAGTAAGAGTTATGTTATAACTTCCAGAATTGGAATAAATATGGGAAATATTTTCGCCATTTAATATTGCCCCATCATCCAGATTCCAATTATAGCTTGTGATAAACCCATCAGTATCATAGCTTTTACTGCCTGTGAAATCAATACTTTCACCTGGAAATCCTATTAATAATCCTTCAATAATTGCAACGGGCGGAATATTTGAATCAATACTTTTTCCTTTTGTTGTGAATTTATATGATTTATTATTCCAGCTATTGTAATCATATGTTTTAACCCAAATGGTATATGTTTTACTATAGGATAATCCGCTTAGTTGTAATGTTTTTGTGCCATTTTGATCTTCATATGCACTATTATATTGTCCGTTGCTGCATGATATATTCCAATCAAATATTCCTGTTTCAGTATCATTGATTTGAATTGACCAACTAAAAATAAGTGGATTGTTTTTACTACCATCACTAGGCTTCGGATTCCCAAATTGTGCTCCTGAATTAATTTCGATTTCACCATCACAGTCATTATCTTTTCCATCATATAGCTCTGGTGCTCCTGGGTATGTGTTTGGATCTGTATCATCACAATCTCCTTGGCATGGTGTATAATCGTCTCCATCATTGTCTATTTCTTCATCTTCTATTGTTCCATCACAGTCATTATCATCACCATCGCATTGTTCAGGTGCTCCGGGGTAGGTATATGAATCATTATCATCGCAATCACCTTCACACTCAGAAAATCCATCTCCATCATTGTCAATTTCTTCAGTTGGTATTACGTCATCACAGTCATTGTCTTTTCCATCACAAATCTCAGAAGCCCCTGGATAAATCTCTGAATCATTATCATCGCAATCACCTTCACATTCAGAATATCCATCTCCATCATCATCTGTTTCATCAGCAGGTATTACATCATCACAGTCGTTGTCTTTTCCATCGCATATTTCTTGTGCTCCTGGGTATGTGTTTGGATCTGTATCATCGCAATCCTCTCCATGGGGCGGCGCATAGTATCCATCATTATCATTATCTATTAGATCTATAGATTTAATCGAAAAGGTTTTTGTTTTAGTTTGTGTATCATAAACATAAACTTTATGCTGACCAATATTGGAATAAGATAAAGGGATCTCCCAAATAATTGTAAAAACAATTTCACCATTTGAATCAGTATCGATCCAACCCCAAGAAACATTATTACCTCCACTAGTTTTGTCTCTAACCTCATAATATAAATGAGCATTAGTTGAAATCCCCTCTCCATCAATACCAACAGGTTCACCACTAATAAAGGAGTTTTTTTGCTGAGCAATATTATCAGTGGTCCAAATAGAAGAATCATAAAAAATTACATTAGCGTAATTTTCACCATCTGATGCTTGAATAAAATATTCTCCCTCAATTCCATTTAAATCATACAAATAAAAACTAAAATCACCTTTAACATCAGTTAAAGGTAAATAATTAAATACAAATCTACCATATGGGGCGATCTCAATTTCACCATCTGGTCTAGTTAAATTAATTTCAATATATGAATTTGGTATGAAATTTGAACCATGAATAAATACATTTTCACCGGGTTTAAAATCATCAATTATTGTTTCTGCTATGTCTGCAAAGTTTTGATTGTAATATGTATCTTTAAAAGATAAATTATTCGGCAAACCAATTGAAAATACATCTATACCTTTAACTTTGTATCTGATTTTCGTATAAGGATGTATGGTGTTTGTGCTTGTTATAACTAACACATCCCACCCTTGCTCTTTTAAATAATGCGCGGTTTCTTCACAAACAATAGTTGCACCGCCAAAACTATCTGGGTAAAAATGAACATTAAACAACACAATACGAGGCATATATATTTTTTCTTCTTAAATTATATGATCTGAATGATTATTAGTTGATAACAAACATATGACGTATATTATCTGCAATATTTTCTGTTGTTAAATTCGTACTAACATATGCGTTGGCATTATTGGCTAGATTAGCTCGCAGCTCTTCCGAGTTGATTAAAGCTCGTAATTTAGAGTCCCATTCTTCTTCGTTGCCAGCCAAAAATCCATTAACACCATCTTTTATTATGTTTATAAAATCACCAGTTTTTGATGCAATAACGGGAACATGTACTATGGATGATTCCATATAACGTATTGCACTTTTCGCATAGTTAAATCTATTTTGCAATAGTGGGATAATCGTTAAATCTGAACTTGCTATTTCAGTAAGATATACCTCACTACAACTATATGGTAACACCCTCAATCTATTTTCGAATTTGCTTAGCTTATTTGTTAATTTTGTATACCCTGTAATTGCTAGATGTATTTGCGGCATATCTTTTAATAAATTAATAAGCACATCTTCTACAATTTCAAAATCTTTATCATGTGCTCTAGAACCTGAACCATAAAATACCCGAATAATTCCATCATGTTCACGTCTATTTTTTAATGCATACTTAGCTGCCTGCAATGTCTGTTTATCGATTGCATTGCGCCAAATTAGCACATTCTTTGCTCCATTTTCATGTGCTAATTGCTTCAGACCGGGAGTACTGACAAATATCTTATTAAATTTTAAAATCGCCTGCTTATAATATTTTACAGAATTTAATGCACTACTTTTTTCTTCTTTAGTCAAAGTATCTAAATTTTTATTTGAAAAACAACCATCTTTATCAAACAAGGGATCATCTATATCATACAGTACTTCGGCTCCGACCAGCTCTGCTAGTTCCAAATAAAGCGACATAATCTTGGAATTTGCTAATCTAAAAAATATAATTGTTGAACAATCAAATATATAATTAACAGAACGTATAACATCATTATAATTCGAAATATATGTGCTCAGTCCTAAGCTACTTAGTATTTCAACTTTTTGTAATATTCGGTACTTATTGCATTGTGGCAAGCCCATATCGCCAATAATCAAAACTTTATTAGGTACCCAAGAGGGTTTATATTGCTTTTCATCTTTAACGATCGATTTGAGTTTTGAAATAATGCCTTCTAAATACTTGTATCCTGGTTCTTCAATTAAATAATAATCACATTGATTTAATAACAAATTATTTTTCACGTCACTTAGCAACCATGTTCTCCCTTCTTTTTTGCCGAATCTTAAATAGTGAACTAATGGATTCACGCCAACTAATTTTACGTCTGGATTGCTCTCTAAATAAGAGATGGGACAGAATTTCTTGCTTGGCTTAAGGCCTTCTTTTGCGCCGGTTTCTAAATAATGTTGTATTGGATTTTTATTATCATCTTTAAGATATTTGCTTATGTAATACTTCTTATCAAATAAGTCGCTATTTTTAATTATAAAATAGTAGTAATAATATTTAATTTTGTTTTTAATTCGATTAAACACAATATTTCCTTGAATGAATATTTTACCAACTTTTTTAAACTATTTTACTTTTACAGTATTTCAGAGGGGGCAACAACATTCTCAATAACGCCGTTTGAAATTAAAACTACTCTGTCACATAATTCTTTTATTAATGCTGGTTGATGCGAAACTATAATTATTGTTTTTTCTGACCTAACAATCTGCTTCATTGTTTTTGTTGATTTGATACGAAAATCTGAGTCACCAACACCTAGTACTTCATCTAACAATATTACATCTGGATTTGCATAAATTGCCACAGAGAAGCCGAGCCTAGCGCGCATGCCTGAAGAATAACTTCTTACTGGTTGATAAAAAAAGTCACCAATATCGGAATATTCATATATTTCTTCTATTTTTTGAGTTATTTCTTTCTTGGTTAACCCAAGCATCATACCACCTAGAATCGCATTTTCTTTCCCTGTTAAATATTGAACAAACCCTGCTTGCAGCGACAAGAGTGATGCACTAACACCATAATTTATTACACTGCCTTTATCTGGTCTTATAATTCCCGCTAGGATTTTCAATAGTGTACTTTTACCTACACCATTCTTTCCTAATATACCCAGCGTTTCGCCTTTATAAACATCTAACGTAATATCCTTCAATGCCCAATATTTTTCATGCTTAAATAATCCAGACAAACGCCGGTAAGCTACACCTACATTTTTCGCACTTATTACAATTTTATTTGTCATTTTTATTATAGAATTTTTGGATATTCCCGATCATATCTTTTAAGCAAAAAGACACATGCCAAAATCATAACAATTGAGAAATAAAATAGAATTTGTAAATAAGACCAATCTGGCCATATTCCGTGTAAAATTACTTTCCTATAATTATCAATCAAACCAGCTATTGGATTTAAAAACAGATAAGATTTTAATGGTGGTGATGCAGCATTAATATCAAAAAATATGCCAGACAAAAAAAATAATAGCATTAAAGCATTATCAATTATTAATTTTAGATCGGGGAGAAAAGGTACAAATGCAGAAAAAAATGAACCAACTGCGAATATAAAAAACAACTGAATAAAAAGCAATAGAGGTATTGAGATCCATACCTTTGTTATTTCAATACCTGAAAATAAAAGAATTCCAATAAGCAATATAAAAATAATGATAAATTTTATTGTATTGGTAATAAGAACAATTACAGGAAAAATTATTTTTGGGATATATACTTTATTAATTAATCCCATATTAACAGCTATACAATTAGAACTTCGACTGACCGTACTTGCAAACCATTTCCATATTACTAATCCAATCAAAAGGAATGCAATTCTATTTTCGTCTCCTTTATAAAAAATAAATTCAAACACAATATAAAAAACAGCCATGTACATCAAAGGCTCAATGACCCACCATAAAATACCAAAATATCCGCTTCGGATTTCTGATAAAAGATCTGCCTTAACTTTTTCTAGACACAAAAAGAAATAATGACTATGTCTCTGCATTTGGAAAATATCTTATTGAGATAATATATCGATACAGTTATCTTCTAAACACAATTTTAATGCTGAGTCCCATTTTGGCATCTTTAATCCAAAGTGTTGCTCAAGCTTATCAATAGTCATACAAGAATTCATTGGCCGTTTTGCGGGAGTTGGATACTCTACAGTTTTAATAGGCTTGACTACACTTAATTTAGATTTCTCATTTACAATCGGACTAATCAATTCAACTATCTTTTTTGCAAAACCAAACCATGATGTTTGTCCTGTCGCAGTTAGATGGTAAATATCTGAGGAAAATGTCCCTTGTTTCCTCTCTAACATGGATTGTCGTATACAATAAGCTGTTGTTTCACTGATAAGACGAGCCCAAGTAGGTACGCCAGCCTGATCTGCAACGATACCTAATTCTTCACGTTCTTGTGAGAGTCGAATAATGGTCCTTAAGAAATTATTACCTCTTGTCGCATAGACCCAACTTGTACGAAATATCAGATATTCATCATTGACCTGGCGTAGACTCTTTTCACCTGCAAGTTTGCTTAGGCCGTAAGCATTTATTGGATTTGGAGTATCTACTTCTGTATATGGGGTTGGCTTGTTACCATCGAACACATAATCTGTAGAATAATGAACAAATAGCGCATTTTGTTTTCTTGCTTCGTCAGCCAACACACCGACTGCCGTGCCATTGATGGTATTTGCGAGAGTTTCTTCCTTTTCCGCCTCATCCACCGATGTATAAGCTGCAGCATTGACGATCATATTTGGCTTAATTTCATTGACGATATTCGAAAGAGTTTCCGGGCGTGACAAGTCACATTGCGATCGATCAAGAGCTACCACTTCTCCCAAAGGTAACAGGCTTCTTGTCAGTTCCCAGCCGACCTGACCGTTTGCCCCTGTAATCATTATTCGAAGCCCACGTGAAAATTCTTGAATCGCCATTACTCAAAATACTCTGCTTCAGCAAAAGAACAAGCCACTTTATCCTTTTCGGACAAGCATGGTATATTGGCTATAGGCCATTCAATTCCGATATCGGTATCATTCCAACGAATACTTCGTTCATATTCAGGAGAGTAATATTCGGTTGTCTTGTAAAGGAAATCAGCGCAATCTGATAACACAAGAAATCCATGGGCAAATCCGACAGGTACCCAGAACTGACGATGATTATTCTCTGTTAGCTCGACACCAACCCACTTGCCAAAGGTTGGTGAGGATTTTCGAATATCCACGGCAACATCATAGACACTGCCTTTCACCACTCGTACAAGTTTTCCTTGTGGATGTTGAATTTGATAATGTAACCCACGTAGCACATTCTTTACAGATCTGGAATGATTATCTTGTACAAAATTAACATCCAAGCCCGTCACGTCTGTGAATACCTTGTGATTATAACTCTCGAGAAAAAATCCACGCTCATCACCAAATACTCTTGGCTCAAGGATGAGCACATCTGGTATCGCAGTTTCAATTACATTCATAGATACTAACGCTTCAACAAACTTTTTAGATAACGGCCGTAGTCGTTTTTATCAAATCGCTTTGCTAAAAACATTAACATCTCATCATCAATCCAACCATTGTGCCAGGCAATTTCCTCAGGACAGGCAACTTTCATACCCTGACGTTTTTCAATAGTATGTACATATTGTGAAGCTTCAAGCAGGGAATCATGTGTACCGGTATCCAGCCACGCCATACCCCGACCCATAATCTCAACTGTTAATTGCTTCTGCTCCAGGTATAGGGAATGAATATCAGTGATCTCCAACTCATTACGGGCAGAGGGGTTTATGGATTTTGCAAAATCGACAACCTGACTATCATAGAAATACAATCCAGTGATCGCATAGTGGGATTTTGGCTTCTTTGGTTTTTCTTCAACGCTTAAGACATTTCCTTCTTCATCAAATTCTACGACACCGTACCGCTGCGGATCATGGACGGGATAGGCAAAGATAGTTGCACCTTTTTTCTTTTTCGCTGCACTCTTAAGCATTGAATCAAGTTCATGTCCATAAAAAAGGTTATCCCCTAAAATCATTGCGCATTGTGACTTATTTATAAATTCCTCGCCAATAATAAACGCCTGAGCCAGCCCCTTTGGTTTCGGCTGTACAGCATATTTAATATTCATACCCCATTGAGTTCCATCATTTAACAAATCTTCATACAATGGAGTATGTTCAGGTGTTGATATAATAAGAATCTCCCTAATACCGGCAAGCATTAATGTGCTTAGCGAGTAATAAATCATGGGTTTATCATAAATCGGAAGAAGTTGCTTTGACACAGCATGGGTCACGGGGTACAGTCGTGTACCTGAACCACCGGCTAAAATAATTCCCTTCATGTCTTTGTCTCAATAATTAAACCTAGACGTTCACCACGATAGGTACCATCGAGTACATGTTGCCACCAGAGTTGATTTGCCAAATACCATTCTACTGTTTTTCGAATTCCACTCTTAAAAGTTTCGGCAGGTATCCAACCAAGTTCACTTTTTATCTTACTTGCATCAATTGCATAACGTTGATCATGACCTGGCCGATCTTCAACAAAGGTAATTAGTTCATCATACCGATTGATATCAGTTGGATGATTCGGGATAACTTCATCAAGGATTTCACAAATCATATTTACTACTTCAAGATTAGTTTTTTCACTACGGCCACCGATATTATAGGTATCCCCTACCTTTCCTTCGGTGACAACTTTGTAGAGTGCTCGCGCATGATCATCCACATGAAGCCAATCACGAATTTGCTCGCCATTTCCATAAATAGGTAGCGGCTTTCCATCTATAGCATTTAATATCATCAATGGAATTAGTTTTTCGGGAAACTGATAAGGACCATAATTGTTAGAGCAGTTGGTCACAAGAACAGGCAAGCCATAGGTACGCTGCCAGGCTCTCACCAAATGATCAGATGAGGCCTTGCTGGCTGAATATGGAGAACTGGGATCATAACTGGTTTTCTCTGTAAACATTCCAGTTTTACCGAGACTACCATAGACTTCATCGGTAGAAATATGATGAAAACGAAAATTTCGTTTCTTTTCGTTATTAAGTGATAGCCAGTATTTTCTTGTTTCTTCTAATAATACATAGGTACCGACAATATTTGTTTTAATGAAATCGCTTGGACCATCAATAGACCGATCAACGTGTGATTCAGCAGCCAGATGCATAATCACATCTGGTTGAAACTCGCTAAATGCGAGTTCAATCTCATGCTGATCACAAATATCTACTTGTTTAAAAGAATAACGCGGATTCGTTGATACTTCGCTTAAAGATTCAAGATTTCCCGCATATGTCAATTTATCTAAATTAAGGACTTCATTCTGGGTTTCACTTATGAGAAAACGAATCATTGCTGAACCAATAAAACCTGCCCCACCAGTAATAAGAAATCTTTTGCTTTTCATAAATAACCCATTAACATCAAAAAAGGCTCTAAAATCATTTACTTATAGTTTCAGCCCATGTTGAATTTTGCGAATTATTACATCAATGACTATTTGATTTCTACTACTTTAATTATTGTCTTTATAAGTTATTGTTTTTTATATTTTTTTTGAATTCTAAGATTATATATAATTTTTGGATATATAGTTCTAATCGGATATAAGCTTCTCTCTCCTTCGAATATCTTTATATCTGTTTGTTATCGTATCTGAAATTTTATATAAAAGGTTTTATATATAAATTATTTTTAAAACAATTTCTTTTTTGACGAAAATATTTATTTTCTTCGATCTGAAATAATAACACCATGCATTGTTTACATTACCCATGTTAAATAGTGACGTTATATAAAGTTATACATCGATGATTAATAACGAAAATAATCCTTAAGTTATTAAATTAACAATATGCTAGATAATTTAGTGATTTAATCGTAATTTTTATTTAAATTTCAGACTGTTTACTAAGCGTTAGTTACAATATATTCAATATGAATACTCAAGTTTTTATTAACAACCATATGGAGCTTGGCCGCACTGCCAGAGAAAAAGGCAAAAGAAAAGAGGCGCTTATTTGTTATACAGATATTATTTCAAAATATCCTACCCACTTTCCTGCATATATTCAGGCAGCCATTGTACTTCGTGAATTAGAGCGCTATTCAGAGGCAAAAGATCATCTAAACTTGGTACTACAACATCAGCCCAACCATGTTCAAGCATTGATGCAGCTCGCTCATACAACGCAATATGAGGGAAATCTAGACGAGTCAATTAAAATATTAAATGACATTATCGAACAAAATCCGAATCATCTCCTTGCATATGTGCAATTGGCAGTGGTGCTTCGAGAATTAGGCCATTATTCAGAGGCAAGGAGCTATCTTAATAGAGTATTAAAGCAAGAACCTAATCATGTTCAAGCGCTAATGCAACTTGGACATACATATAGAAAAGAAGAAGAACATGAAGGAGCATTGAAGTATTATGAGTTAGTTATTAAAACCGATCCACAACATATAACTGCTTATATGCAAGCGGCTATAACATTACGAAAGTTAGACCGTCATTCTGAAGCAAAAATTTATTTAGAGGCCGTGCTAAAACAACAGCCTCATAATATCAAAGCATTAATGCAGCTTAGTAAAATATTAGAGAATGAGGGTTTAATTGAAGAGGCCATAAGATACTACAATGATATAATTAATATACAACCTTCTAATTTCTCTGTATATATTAAATTAATTAATTTACTAAATAAAATCGGTCGTTCATCAGAGGTTTTAAGTATTCTACGAAAAGATAATATAAATAAACATTTATATGATTGTTGCCTAGATACACTATTTTACATTCATAATAATAATATATGTACCGAATTCAATTTAAATTATAGGTTACAAAAAAATACGCATATATCAGAAAATAATATTTTAATAGCAGAAGCAAAAGAATATTTAAATCAAAATAATAGACATTTATTAGATTTGCGAAGACTCTATGATAATTTAAATTTACCCGTTAATGAAAAATCTATTTGGACTGATGACTATATTTTATCTGACATAGATTTACAAAATTTTCGCTGTGATAATGCTTATATTTGGCAAGAGCGTGATGGAAATAAAGAGCTACAATATATACTTTCTACATATTATATAAATAAAGTCGATAAATTGGGCCTTATGGATTTACTAGAAGAGGATGGTCTATTTGGAGCACAAGTATATAATTTTAACAACCAACGTTTAATTAGTAGAGATCTCTTAGACTCGATATTAGAAATTAACTTCCTTGAACGCCATTTAGGTATCTCAAAACTTCCAAATATTAATATCCTAGATATTGGTGCAGGTTATGGACGATTGGCCCATAGAATGGCAATTGCATTACCAAATATTAATAACATTATTTGCACGGACGCAATTGCTGAGTCCACTTTTATATCAGATTTTTATTTAAAATATAGAGGTGTTAATCATAAAGCTAGTGTAGTACCTCTCTTTGATATAGAAAACAGCTTACGCAATAATAAGATTATTTTAGCGACAAATATTCATAGCTTTTCTGAATGCACGATCAATTCAATAAGATGGTGGCTGGATCTCCTAAAAAAACACAATATTCAAACCATTGACTTGCTTGTTGTAAATCTTTATCCTTTTGAACAGACCATTAAAAAACCAAAGGTTACAATGGAAGATGTTATCGAAAACATCGATATAG
>Ga0209536_100012421_pt1 | contig 12384 bp, 6 predicted proteins | sample DeeMarSeWOR28_12_FD_187461 | JGI IMG/M metagenome (GOLD analysis project Ga0209536, IMG submission 187461) | Marine sediment microbial communities from White Oak River estuary, North Carolina - WOR-2-8_12 (SPAdes) (version 2) | ecosystem: Environmental > Aquatic > Marine > Intertidal zone >...
ACCAGAAACACTATCAGAATGAGGGCCGCCATCCATTCGTAGTTGTAGACGGAGATGCCTGAGCCAAAGGCAGAGGACGACAAGCCCACCAACGTGCTGGATGAGACATTGGAGGCAAATAGCGAGAAACCGATGAGCCACCAAGTGAGCGCACGTCCGGCAAGGAAATAGTCATCGGTGGTCTTGGTTCGTCTCGCGAAGTAGAAGCCGAGCCCGACGATGAACACGACGTAGAGCAACACCATCAGCAGGTCGGGGGCCTCGAGCCGGAATTGGGGCATGCTTACCTCTGATAATCGATTGAGCTGCAGTGATTGAGCCTACGCTTCACGAGGCAAGCGCGCGCTACTCATCAGCAAGCGAATCATGTTTGTCGAGCCAGGCCAACAACTTCGAGAGCCGGCCCGTGGCCAGCCCGATGCACGTGTCCGCAGCCCCATAGTAGAGGCGTATCTCGTCATCCACCAGGGTCCAGCCGCAAGGGAACACAACGTCCGCCACGTCGCCGAACCGCTCGTACGGCGCATTGGGAGAGACGAGCCACTCGCTGGATCGCTTCAGCACGCGACGTGGGTCCTCAAGATCGAGCAGCGCAAGACCCAAGCGATAAAGGGATCCCGACGCCGTGATCCGAACACCGTGATACAGGATGAGCCACCCGCGATCCGTCTTGAGCGGCGGCGGCGAGAGGCCGATCTTCCGTGCGTCCCACCACGCTCCCTCACGTGCCTTGAGGAGAATCCCATGGTCTCCCCAGTGCGTCAGATCTGGCGAGAACGATATCCACATGTGGGCACCGAATCCCCCCACCACGGGGCGATGAATGAGAGCCCAACGCCCATCGAATCTGTCGGGGAAGAGCGCGGCATCTTTGTTTTCGGGTGGCATGACCGCACCGAGTCGGTCGAACGTTTCAAAATCGTTGGTGGTGGCCAGCGATACGAGGGGGCCTCCTCTCGAATATGCAGTGTACGCAACGATCCACCGCTGTTCCTCTTCGATGAAGGTGACCCGTGGATCTTCAACTCCCCAGATCTCCTCGGGGTATTTGTCAGGCTGGCCGACCAAAGTCGGAGCGTCGTCGATCCGCCATCCGGCCACACCGTCCACGCTGCGTGCCACCGTGAGGTGAGACAGCCCGCGCCGGTCTTCGACCCGCATCAGCAGGATTGTCTCGCCGTCGTGTATGGTAGCTGCCGGATTGAACACGCTGTTGGCAGCGTACGGTAGATCGGCGGCAGTGATGATCGGGTTGGTCGAATGGCGAGTGAGCAACTCTGTGTGCGGAGTCATCATCATCCCCATGTTCCTGGTTGCGTTGGCACTTGAGACGAAGTCGTAGGGTTCTTCCAGACCAGCTGAGTCCGGTTTCTATCAGGCTCGGTCAATGTCGTTCCCAAGGCATACGTGACCCCCCGGCCGGGCCAACCTGAGTCTACGGATCTATGCCGTCCTGCCGCAGCGATGAGCCGTCGGCCGCGAAAAAGTGCAGCCTGCTGTGGTCGATGGACAGAGTGACCGCCGTGCCCGGCGCCAGCGACGGTCCACTGGGGACCGCAGCAATCAGTCGTCGGCCTCCCACCTCGACATATAGATGCGTGGTGGCACCCAAGACCTCGGCCAGGACAAGATCCCCGGGGATCGTACCCATCCCCGCCGCGTCGGCCAGAGCCAGATCCTCCGGGCGAATGCCGAGCGTGACCGCCTCGCCGGAGTGGACTGTGGGGTCGGGGCGTCGCTCGCCCAGCAGCGCAATCCTCAACGTGTCACAGACGAACACGAGCCCGTCACGCTCGCGCTCCAGTCGCCCATCCAGAAAGTTCATGGGCGGGGTACCGATGAAGCCGGCTACGAACTTGTTCGCGGGCGCGCCGTACACGTCGAGCGGGCGACCCATTTGCTGGACGCGCCCGCCGTCGAGTACAACCAGCCGATCGCCCAGTGTCATGGCCTCCATCTGGTCGTGGGTCACGTACAGGGCCGTGGTCCCGACGCGTCGCTGCATTCGGGCGATCTCGTGACGCATCTGGCCGCGCAGGTGAGCGTCGAGGTTGGACAACGGCTCATCGAACAAGAACACCGCGGGTTCCCGGACCATGGCCCGTCCCATGGCGATGCGCTGCCGCTGCCCCCCAGACATGTGCTTCGGCTTGCGATCGAGGAACGGATCGAGTTCCAGGATATCGGCCGCCCAGCGCACACGGCGGTCGATCTCCGCCTTCGGGACCTTCCGCAGGCGCAAACCGAGGGAAATGTTCTGGCGCCCCGTCAGATGGGGGTAGAGCGCGTAATCCTGGAAGACCATGGCCACGTCGCGCTCGCGGGGCGGCAGATGAGTGACCTCCCGCTCGCCGATGCGGACCGTCCCGCTCGTGACGCTCTCGAGCCCAGCTAGCATCCGCAGGATCGTCGACTTGCCGCATCCGGATCCACCCACCAGGACCACCAGTTCACCGTCGGTCACTTGCAGGTCGAAGTCCTGAACCACGGTCGTGGTCCCGAAGTCCTTGCGGACGTGCTCGAATGAGACGTTGGCCACGCTCTACCCCTTGATACCGGTGCTAGCCATGCTCTCGATGAAGTAGCGCTGGAGGAACGTGTAGGCCACCACCACGGGCACCACGAGCACCATCGCCGCAGCGAGCTTCGTAGCGAGCTGGCGTGGGCCGGCGCCACCACCCAGAGAGAAGACCGTCAGGAGCTGCGGCAGCGTCATGAGCTGCTCATCCCGCACGACCAGCAGCGGCCACAGCACCTCGTTCCAGGCGCCCATGAAGGTGATGATGCCAACCATCGCCAGCGGCGCCTTCGACAGCGGCCAGAACACGGTGAACAGGATGCGCAGCTCTCCCATCCCGTCCAGCCGCGCCGAGTCGATAAGAGAGCGGGGCACTTGCAGAAAGAACTGGCGCAGGATCAGGATCGCTGTCGCGTTGAACGCGAACGGCACGATCAGCGCCGCGTAGCTGTCGACCCAGCCGAGTTGCACGATCAATGTGTACATGGGGATCAGCGTGAGCTGCGCGGGCACGAGCAGTACCGCGACGGTGACGGCGTTCAAGATACTGCGCCCCGGAAAGCGGAGCCGGGCCAGGGAGTAGGCCGCAGCCGACCCGAAAACGAGAACCGAGAGCGTGACGGACGTCGCTACGAGCATGCTGTTGAGCAGCGCGCGTCCGAACGGAGCGCGGACCCACATCAGCCGGTAGTTGTCGAGCGTCGGCTGGTCGGCGAGCAGCGAGAGGCCTCCCACTTCGGCTGGTGACTTAAAAGTGGTGGCCGCCATCCACAAGAAGGGATAGAGGAACGTGGCTGCCGCCACAGCCAGTACGACGTAGAAGGCTGCGCGCCTCATGACTCTTCCGCGCTTCCGATGATTCGGCGTTGGACCACGAGAACGGCCGCGATGATCAGTGCCAGGGCCAGGCCGAGCGTGGCCGCGTAACCCATCTTCTGGTACGAGAAGGCGTTCCTGTACATATAGAGAACGACCGACAGCGTCCGCCGCAGCGGCCCTCCCCCGGTCAAGACGTACGGCTCGATGAAGAGCTGGAAGCCGTTGATCGTGGACAGCGTCACGACCAGCAAGGTCTGCGGCTTGAGCAACGGGAGTGTTACGTGCCGGAAGCTCTGCCAGGCCGTCGCTCCTTCCAGCTCGATCGCCTCGTGGCAGCTCCGCGGGACACTCTGTAGGCCCGCGAGGTAGATGACGACGTAGAACCCGACGTTCTTCCAGGTAGCCATGATGGCGATGGCCGGCATGGCGATGGCAGGATCGGTCAGCCAGGGGACCGGGCCGAGATCGACCCGGGCGAGCAGTCCATTGATGAGCCCCACGTCGGTGGCGTAGAGCGCGCTCCATAGTATGGTCACCACCGCCCCAGATATGACCACGGGAAGGAAGAAGGCGGCCCGCCAGAACGCGCGGAGCAGCAGCGGCCGGTCGAGGGCCCAGGCGAGTGTGAGGGCGACAATGATCTGCAGCGGCAGATGGATCGCCAAGAACAAGAAGGTGTTGACGAGGGCCTGCCAGAAGCGAGCATCCACCACCAGGTGCTGGACGTTGTCGAGGCCTGCAAAGCTCGGGGCGGTGACAAGGTCCCACTTCAGCACCACCAGGACGACGGAGAAACCGATGGGGAAAAGTGAGAATAGCAGCAGAAACACCGCGTACGGCGCCGTCAGGAATAGACCGGAACGGGCCTCAGCGTGCACGCAGCACCGCCCGGACTTCGTTCGCAGCTTCCCTTACCGCCTGTTCCGGAGGCATAGTACCGTAGATGGCCGCGGCCTCGTAGGCCTCTGACAGGATGTCGAAGACTTCGACGATGTCGGGATCGACGTCGATGTCACGGCTTCGGTCGGCCAGCGCAGCGTAGGCTTTGAGGGTCGGCCAGCGTGTGAGAGCGGCGGTGAAGCGCCCGTCTGGCGCCAGCCCCCGGCGATACGGCAGCTGGGCGGCCTGCTCGATCAGCAGCCTGTCAGCTTCAGGCGACGTCAGGTAGGCCACGAACCGGGCGGCTGCCACCGGATGCCGCGTCGTCGAGAAGACCGCGATACTCTTGAGATCGGCAAAGGCGTAGGCCGCTGCCGGATCATCACCATCCGGCACGGGAATGGCAGTCACGTCATAGCGCAGCCCCGGCACCTTCAACTCCTCCAGCTCCTTGACGAACCAGGGACCCACCACCTTCATGGCCACGGTCCCGTCCATAAACGGGTCGCGACCCTCGAAGTTGGAGCGAGGCAGAAGACCCTCGGCGAAGGCTTGACGCAGCACCTCGACGGCGCCCACTGCCGCCTCGTTCTCGAAGACCACTTCGCCTCGCGACACCAGCGTGCGCCCGTTCGATGCAGCGAGGTAGAGCGGGTAGAAGTCGTAGAAACGCTCGAACCAAGTGGTCTTGAGCCGCGCCCAGAATCCCCACTGGTCCAGCCGTCCGTCACCGTCGGTGTCGCGCGCCAGCCCGCGGAGCGCCTCGATTAGCTCACTGTATGTGCCGGGAGGCGTAACCCCTGCGTCGGCGAGCTGATCGACATTGTACATGAGCATCATCGGGTTGGTCTTCCACGGCACCGCGTAGATCCCGCCATCGGGAAGTCTGAGCAACACCAGCATCGGCTCGCTGGTGCGCTCGCCGAGGCGAGCGGCGGTGGCGGCCAGATCGTCGAGGCGAACGACAGCGCCCGCCCTCACGAGGCGTGCCAGGAGCCCCGAGGACACGTTGGAGCAGATGTCCGGGGTCGCGTTTCCGACGACGGCCGCCAACAGGACCTCTTCTGAAGAGCGCCCGGCGGGGATTGGCTGTACGCGCACCTGTATGTCAGGGTGGCGGTCGTTCCACTCGCGGGCCAGTCGCCGCGCGAGATCGACTTCGACGGGGTTCGCGGCCGGCCAGTAGGTCAGCTCGATTGTGCTCGTGTATGCTCGCTCCTGAACCGTAAACGTCGCTCCCCGTCGCGACACCGTCACCCGTTCCTCTTCCGGGCCGGCGAACTCCCGCTCCGGCGGCGCGTCTGCCGCAGATGGGACGATGGCCCCGACCAGGTGATAGCCGAGGTAGACTGCCGCCTCCGGATGCTGCGCCACCGAACCAAGTGCAAGCAGCGCTTCGATGGTCGACTCCGCACCAGAGTTACGGTTCAGGTCGTCGGTTGAAGGTCCCCCCAAGCCATCAAACGTTCTTCCTGTGGCCGTGTCGTACATCGTGATCCCGGGGCGGTTGGCGCCCAGAAACCAGCTGGCCGTCAAGCCGGCCAGGACGGCGTAGCGGGGCTCCTCGGTGGCGTCGGCCAGGGCGAGGTAGCCCTCCACCACGGGGGAAACGCCGTAGGCAATCTGCGGGAAGGGTTTCGTGCGTCCATCCGAGTAGACCAGCTCCGGGACCTCGCCCGCGAGCAGGAACCTCACCCAGAGTTGGTCGGCCTCGCGCTGAGCGGCGACGACGAGATCGAGGCGGCTGAGCACGCGTCCCGCCAGTGCCAGTGCCTGCGCCGTGCGCGCTCCCCAGGCGTGCCAGACGCCCTCAGCAGGATCAATGTGCGCTCCCCAGGGTGCAGTCTCGGCGTCTCCCTGCGCCAGAGGCACGAGTAGGTCGGCCGTGCGGCCGGCAAGATCGGCGCGTTCCGGTGTAGGTTCGACCTGTTGCACGGATAACAGCCCGAGCAGCGCCTCTGCAGTGGCGGTGGCCGATCCACCGACCAGGTGTCCTCGCTCGACCTCGCGCGCAAGTCTGGAGATTACACGGTCAAGTGTGGGTCGCAGATCGTCGACATCCGGATTGTCGGGCCCCAACACCCGGACAGCTTCTCCCATGGCCCACAGCGCGCGAGCGGCCCAGTACGAGAATGACCTCCGGCTGGTCGGTGCGGTGCGGTTGGGTGTCCCGTCTGCCTGGATGAAGTTGAGGAACTCGCCGTCCCCCTGCTCCATCGCCGTCACGAACGACAGGAGACCCAGGGCCTCCTGTTTGGACCGAGGGTCGGCGGTCTGCTCGAAGTGCCGCAGATAGACGACGGCAGCGCGTGCCGCATCGTCAACCGCGGCGAGCCCCTCGAATCCGTCGCGGGCCGGAGAGCCGACCGGGTGGTAGTCGGGCCATTCTGCATAGAGGGCGACTGCGCGCACCTGCCTGCCCGCCACGGTCACGTCGAAGCCGAGGTGACGCAGGTGGTCCAGGCGCAGCTCGATGGCTTTCGCACCAGCCGGAATGGCAACTGGGGGCGGGCCCGGCCCGCAGCCCAGAATCATCAAGGCGGCGGCGACTGCTGACCTCACAACGGCACCATGCCTTCCCATCAGGGGGTCTCCATCTCCAGTGAGACAATCGGCGCACTCTTCTTCACGCGCGCGACACCCATGTCGGTAGACGTGCCTTCCTCCACTCGCTCCGTTAGGTGCATGGAACGGGGCCGGTCACCGAGGCCCCCCAGACCAGCTTTCAGAGAAGGAATCGTGGGTTCCCCCGCCCAAAGTATGGCCCGCGGTTGTGGGTGGTGTCCAGCAGACCAGTTGAGGTTCTCCTACCCTCGCGGCTTGCGCTCTCTCGCGCGGCACGGCATCGTGCATCTTGTTGCGGCAGGAAGGCGAGAAAGTGCACGGCAGCAGCTACTTGCCTTCCCGGGCGCTTCTGGATCGGCACGAATCCCATCGCATGGCGCCGGAGAGATTCCATATACGACTGGAGCGAGCCGGGATAGTACTACGGCAAGAAGTTGCTAGCCAAGAGTGTACTGAACGGGGGTTCAATGTCATGAGATCAGCAGCCCGTGCAGGATTGTCAACCGTGGTAGGGCTCGTGTTGCTGACCCCCTTCGGGTGCGGAACCAGAGTAGCGGTGGACTCACTGCATGATCGACTCAAGGTCACCCATACCGGCAGATATGATGAGGTGGAAATCGGCAGTAAGTATCTCGGCTTGGAGTTGCTGAACGGGTCACCCCTGCTTAATCGGATCAGCTTCTATTATCCCGTTGCCAACAGTGTGGATCTTACCCGTGACTATTGGAAGCGTGGTGAATATCAATCCCTTTTTCTGGGACTCAAAGCAGGCGACGCAGCGAAGGAGTGGATCGGCCTCGAACCGTGGCAGTACGAGTTGACACCTTATTCGGTCGCCTACGTCCGGGAGGACGAGACGAAGACCGTCACTGTCAGCTACGATCTCATGGAGTCATTTCCGGCCTTCAGACTAATGGTTGTCGTGCAGAATCTGGGCAACCAACCGCTGCCCATCGAGTTATATACCCACCTGGAAGCGACCCAGCGCACGAGCCATACCTACACCATCAGAGAGAGCGCCTGGACACAACATCACGAAATCGGGGAGACTATCTATGTCAATTATGAGGCTCTAGACACAGGACCGAACCAGCTGTTCGTCACCAACGTGGGAGCTATGCCATCCAGTTTCAGTACAAGGTCGCGAACGCTGGGGAAGGCAGGCTCCGTACCTGAATGGTGGGCAGTGCACGACTCGCCGTTGCCGGGAGAAGTCATACCGCGGAGTGAGCCCGACAGGCCCGCCGCGGCCTACCAATACAGCCAAGTGATCGAGCCAGGCAAAGAACTGGTGGTAGAACAATTGATCGGATCGACACGGCCCGGCGAGGCAACGTCTATGGCAACAGCTCTTCGGTCAGTCTTCCGCGATGAGATTTCGGACTATCGCAAGTCTATACTGGGAGCAGCCTATGCGAAGAGCAATCTTCGTACTTCAGACCAGACACTCGATCACAGTGTCAGCTGGGCAAAAGCGATTCTAGCGGCAAACATCCATTACATCGATGGCTCCTTTGTTCCCATGCCGGCGCCCGCCGAGTATAACTTCTATTTCACGCATGATGTCCTGTTGACGGATCTGGCTGCGGTAAATTTTGACTTGCCCAGGGTCAAACAAGATCTGGAGTACATCATCACTCGCGCCTCCGATGAGCATGTCATTCCCCACGCTTACTACTGGAAGGATGACCATTATCAAACCGAATGGGCTGGTTCGGATAACTGGAATCATTTCTGGTTCACCATTGTAGCCAGCAGCTACTTGCGCCACTCCGGTGACACTGCGACCGTGAGAAAGTTGTATCCCTACATTGAAAAAAGTCTTTCGATGGTGATGTCCAACAAGCATGCCGATGGTCTGTTGTGGGCGGAGCGGCCCGACTGGTGGGATATCGGCCACGTTTACGGCCCTCGTGCCTACATGACCATCCTGGCCTTTCGTGCCCTCAGGGACTTCGTCTTCATATCGCTGGCGCTGGAGCAGAAAACGGCAGCGGACCTGGCGCAATACGAAAATGTTGCGGTGGAGCTGCAGGCCAAGCTGGGAGAGCGGCTTTGGGATGAAGAGATGGGATACCTCATGAACGTGAATCCCGATAACAAGATCGACCGACACCTCTACGCCGGATCATTGTTGGCTGCCCACTATGGACTTCTGGACAGTGTTAGAACGGCCCGCCTGACGGAGACTGCCGGGCGGCACTTGGTCGATGAACAAATCGGTCTCTATAATGCCTATCCAATGGACTTTCATGAACGCATTGAGGAATACAAGTTCTCGGGCGGGGAAGCGGGCGATAAGTACTACTACTTCAATGGAGGCGTGTGGCCGCACGGCAATGCCTGGTACGCTCTGGCCCTCATCGCCGTGGGGAAGGAAACAGAGGCACTTGAATTCATAAAGAATGTCATGACCATCGAAGGTGTGACAAGAGGCCCAAACGGCCAACCGGCAATGTTTGAATTCCGCAATGCCAACTTCGAGGACCCCGAGGCTTACGGGCAAGTGGATAAACCCCAATTCACATGGGCGGCTGCCTGGTACCAGTATACGCTCTACAGATTGTTTGGCGTACGGGAAAACGAGTGGAATATCGCCATCCAGCCGTTCGTACCTGAGAATATCCAGCAGGTTGAGTATGGACTGATGGTGGGCGGAAACCGTGTACAGGTTCTGGTGCGCGGCACCGGTTCCACAATCAGGCAATTGCTGATCGACGGAAGGCCACGATCCTCGGCCGTGCTTCCCCAATCAGGGATGGCCGGCTCGACAATCGAAGTAGAGCTTGGGGAGGTTGAGGCACCCTACCTCGCCTCGACAGAGGCGATACTGGCGGGAAGCGAGTATAGCCGGCGGAGCAACAGCCTGCTGGTGGTACTGCGAGCATTCCCCGGGCACTTGAATAAGACGGAGATCATATCTCCCTTAAGACCTGTTTCAGTTGTTCACAATCGGGATGAACTAAGCTCCGGCTGGTCGGTAGGCAGTGTGGGAGAGGCTTACAGCACCAGGATCCAACTAACACATACCTCACAGCTGGACACATTGGTCGTTCAATTCTAGCCTCTAGATGTTCTGACGTCGGGGGACGAACCATGTTTCTCGCGCGGACACGTGTACGACGTGAGAAGGGTTGCGTCCGCTCCCGGCGGCCCCCGTAGAACCCTTGGAGGCCGAGGCCCGTTAGAGTATGGTTACTCGGTCCGGTCGGAAGGCCTTTTCCCTTACGGCGTCCCGGAGGCCGCCGTCCGTCACCGCGGCGGCAGTCTGTCTAGCAGGAAACGGACTGCGAGGTCGGTCAGGTTCCACAGCTGGATGTCGGAGCTCGTGCCGTAGCGGACGGGGCGCAGTGTGTCACCAAAGATGCGGTAGCTCCACAGCTCGTTGTGCCGCATGCCCGAGACCTCGACCGCCTGCAGCGTGCTCTCGAGCGCACCACGCAGCGTCTCCACGTACGCGCGCATTGCGTCGCTGTCGTCTCGCATGTGGCCGGACACGTCATATGCAGCTTCTATCTGCTGGGCAAGGCCGAGGATGAGCAGGTTCACCTCACGGCCCCAAACCACGCGCGGCGAGTGGTACAGGTCGTCACGAAACCGCTGCTGGACCGCGGCGCTCGCGTACGCATCGTTCACGACGACTGGACCCAGCCCCTCCACGAGCAGGCCGACCGGATACCTTCGTACGAACACGTCCAACATACGCACGACATCCGCCGGGCTGACCGTACCTTGCAAGACCTGCTCGGTGTAGTCCTCGAGGAAGAGGTCGGTCGCGATGTCGCTGTTGGCCGCGGTGATCGGCTGGCCAGCACTGTCGAGCGAAAGTGCCAGGAACGACAGGGCTCGTGTCGCGGCGCTGTCTTGGCGCAGGCTTCGCTGCCAGTAATCACGTTCTGGACCCGACAACGACGCGAGCAACTCATCCACACGTCTACGCACGGCGTCCGGGTCGAGACGGACGTCGAATCGGCGTCGCGTGCCGCGCCACGTCGCGATCGCAGCGCGCAGCGCCTCCGGTTCACGCAGGTATCCTTCCAGTGCTGCTGCGTCGATCTGCATGTGTGATACGGCGTCCTGCGCCGAGAGACCGAGCGCCTCGAGAGATTGCAGGATCCTCTCAACAGCCTCGAGCGCTTTAGGGACCCACACCACGTTCACGTCCATAGCGAAGCGGCCGTTGCCGTAACCGGCACGGCTGTCGCGCCAGCTGCCGGGTAGCCACCCCGCGTCGTCGCGGCGGAAAAAGCTCACCAAGTTGGTGGCGGTCGGTTGCTCCGCGTAGGGACGCGCGAGCTGGGCCACGAAGGCCAGGTTCCGCACGAACGCATCGAGACGCGAATGGTCGGGTCCGGCTGGGTCCATGAGGAACCGGCGCTTCCGCTCCGCAGGCACGTCCGGACGCGAGAGATACCGGTCGACAAGGATGGGTAACTGGAAGTCGTCGTCGACCATGTGGTAGTTCTCGCGCACGGCCTGCAGGTTTCCCAGCACGTCGACCGCGCTAGCGAGACGCTCTGCCGCCGCGTCCGGGTCGGTTGTCCTGGCTTCTTCCCACGCACGGACCAGCCTGTTGTACTCCGCGGCTGCCTCGCGGATGGCCTGGCCCCCAAGCGCTTCCTCGTGACTCACGTTTCCCGCAGGCGACAGCTTTCGCAGCACGCTCGCGATGACGAGCTCCTGCAGAGCCGCGGACGAGATCGGTTCGAGCATGAGGGCTGACATCATCTGGTCGCGACCGAAGTACGTCGCGTAGTTGGGCAGTGACGCCACGAGCTTCTCTTCAGAGCTCAGGAGCTCGAGGCCGCGCACCTGGCGCTCCAATCTCCGGAAGGCCGCGAGCCGGGGGTCACTCACTTGCTCACCTGTCGGTGCTCGGCCCAGGCTGTCGGCCGTTCTCTGCTGGCGCGCGTAGTAGTCCTCGAAGGCGTCGTTGAACAGCCGCTCGCGACCGAGCGGCGTCAGAGCCACGGCGTCCGTGGTCACAACGATGTCGAACTCAATCCGCGCGCTCGAACGCGCCCGAACCGAGACCCGGTCGCCCGATAGTGTGGCGTCGGAGACCCGCAGGTCGCCACGCAGCTCGAGCGTCAGGTGGTTCAGACCATCCAGACTCACTTGTTCGACCAGAACCCTCCATGTAGGCTCGTCCTCCGCCAGCTCCACACGGGGCTCTAGTCGGGATCGCAGCTCGTCGATATCGCCGGCGCCCAGCAACGCCAGATGGCGCTCGCGCTCCTCGGTCGGCAGACGCTCAAGGCTGCCGATCAAGTCGGTCAATTCGGGTAAGATGAACGGCGGATCGCCGTAGGACCTCGAGTGCCACTGCAGGTACTGGAAGTCCCGTTCCTGACGCATGGTTCCAAGCAGGAACCAACCGATCTCAAGTTCCCCGACTTCAGCGGCGAGCCGGTGCCGCATTGAGCGGCGGTCGCCGTCCATCTCCGCCTCCGCACCTGGGCCGCCCCACACTACGGGCGTGGGCCGGCCCGCCGCGTCGCGAACTGAGAACGCGGCGCTCTCGTTCGCGGCGTCCGCCCACACGTGGACCACGCGACCCTCCCGACTGTTGAGGTAGATCTGGAGCGTGTTGCCCCGGGAGT
>Ga0209536_100012422_pt1 | contig 12384 bp, 12 predicted proteins | sample DeeMarSeWOR28_12_FD_187461 | JGI IMG/M metagenome (GOLD analysis project Ga0209536, IMG submission 187461) | Marine sediment microbial communities from White Oak River estuary, North Carolina - WOR-2-8_12 (SPAdes) (version 2) | ecosystem: Environmental > Aquatic > Marine > Intertidal zone >...
CACCAGATGACTAAAGCGGATACCTATAAGCCTCACCAGTAAACGCCTGTTATACAGGACTCTGAACAGCTCCAGGATTTTGGGGATCAGAATATGGTCTGCACTGGTGTAAGGAATACGGACTTGTTTGGAATAGGTATTAAAATCTGAATACCTGATCTTAACAGCAATGCAGGCAGTAAGTTTTTCGCCCCTGCGAAGCTGGTAAGCCAGGTTCTCTGTCATAGCGATAAGGATGCCCTTTAGTTTACTAACATCTATGGTATCGCGGTCAAAAGTGCGTTCTGTGGAAATAGACTTGCGGTCCGAGAAGGGGATCACTGGGGTATTGTCTACACCATTGGCCCGTTTCCAGATGACAGCTCCATTTGCCCCAAGTACGCGCCGCATAAGGTCTACTGGCATTTCCTGTACGGTTTTTACTTTTCTGAGCCCCAGGTTTCTCAGTGTCTGGTAGGTTTTATCGCCAACCATGGGGATCTTTTTGATAGAGAGGGGGGCTAAAAAGGGTTTTTCATAGCCAAAATCTACTTTCAGCTGGTTATTGGGTTTGGCTTCATTGGTGGCTACTTTAGAGACTACTTTGTTTACAGAAAGCCCGAAGGAAATAGGTAGCCCGGTTTCTTTAATGATCATTTTCCGCAATTCAGAAGCATAGTGGTAACAGCCAAAAAAACGATCCATCCCGGAGAGGTCTGCATAGAATTCATCTATGCTCGATTTTTCAAAAAGGGGGACCTGTTCTTTGATGATTTCGGTTACCAGATCGGAGTGCTTGCTATAAGTACCCGCATTACCACGGATAACAATGGCTTCAGGGCAAAGTTCCCGTGCCATTTTCATGGGCATCCCGGAATGTACACCAAAACCCCTGGTTTCGTAGCTGCATGCAGCTACTACTCCCCTATCACTTGTGCCACCCACCAGCAGGGGTTTGTTTTGCAGCTCAGAATTAATGAGCCGCTCTACGGATACAAAAAAAGTATCCAGATCCAAGTGAAGAATGGTCTTTTGCATAACTATCTGATTAAAAGGATAGCTAAGTTATGGATTATTTCCAATTTATTGGAATATTTCCATTTAAATTATGTATAGTTTTAAAAAGAATAGTTTTTTTAGAAAATTATTTGGTAAATAATACGAAACGTATTATTTTTATAGTACGATTCGTATTATTATGAAAACAATAAGAAAACCCACTTCACTGGATTTTGCTATCCTTGGTCTGGTAAACCAACAGCCACAAACAGGCTATGGTATCCGGAAGGCATTTGAAACTACTGCTTTAGGGAATTACAGCAGCAGTCCGGGAGTCATTTATCCGGCCCTTAAAAGATTGCAAGAACTGGGACTGGTTGTAAACGCAACCATTAACGACACAAAAAAAAGTAAGTTTCATTGTACTGAAGAAGGAGAATCTATCCTTAAAGAATGGCTTTTAAAGCCCATAGAAGTTACAGATATAGCCAAAAACCTGAATGACCTTCTTCTTCGATTTGCTTTTATGGAAAACCTACTGAACAGAGCATTACAAATAGAATTCCTAAGCTCTTTTCAAGATGTACTGAAAAAATATATAAAATCGCTTAAAGAATACCATAAAAGCCAATTTAATACCATGCCCTTGAATGCCAGATTGGCTTTTGAGCATGGAATAGACTCCTACACAACTACCTTAAAATGGTGTGAGAAAACGATTTCAAATTTAAAAAAAGTAAAAAAATGAAAACTAATTTATTCGCAAAATCAATTTTAGGAGCACTGCTGCTGACAGCGCTATACACATTTTTTAACATGATCCTTGGCCAAACCTCAGCCATTGCTAATTTATTTTGGGGAATATTATCTAATTTCCTAGTCGCACTTCTACTGGGTTATTACATAATGTCATCCAGTCTGAGTGGAATACGGCTAGGTATTTCCGTTTTTCTTATCTATTTCCTGATTGGTCACTTTAATCTTCTTATAGAGGCCTATATTTTTAATGTCAGTTCCCGCCAGGAAACTTCTATTGAATTACTAAGAGGATTTCTTATATCGTTAACATTTGCCCCGCTCTATGTTTATATATTCAGAAACAAAACAGCGAAGGAAGCGGTGAATTTTTCAAAAAGATCTCTTATAAGCTGGATCTGGAGAATTCTTGTAGCTGATATTTTATACCTCTTTCTTTATATTATTGCGGGATTTGTTTTAACCCTTGTATACCCTCAATTACTAAAGTTTTATGAAGGTAAGATCCCTCCCTTTGATATTTTGATTAATACTCAACTATTTATAAGAGGATTTATATTTATTGGCATAGCACTATTAATGCTTCATACCCTGAACATTTCAGCAATAAAAAAAGGCATCTTAATAGGTCTTACCTTTGCTATCCTTGGTGGTATAGCTCCATTGATACCACCAAGTGATCTCATGCCTTCTTATGTGCGGCTGGGCCACGGTTTTGAAGTGGGTATTTCCAACTTTGTATATGGAGTTCTTCTGACCTTGCTGCTAAAATTAAAAAGTAGCACAAAGGCAGATTTACAGCCAGGCCCGGCGGTCAGACCTGCGGATTAATCCCTTTATAAGTAAAACGTCAAAAGAAAAAACTGCGCTTGTACAACCAACCGGGAAGTTCCTATTAGTCGAACGCAAATCCTGTAGACACTCTAAAGATAAATGCATAGAGTGCGATCAGGAACATAGCAAAGCTAAACCATGCAAAAAATTTAAAATAGTTTCGAACAATAAGGGTTCCTAAATTCCTGAATCCTTCCAAATAAATTTCCCTAAGTAATTCTATCGTTTTCATAACATTGATTTTAGAATTCACTTATAAGACTTCAAAATCTGTTCTAAGTTTAGCTTTTTGCCATTCTTTTAGCCAAGGGAACAGAATTCCCGGATAAAATGCGCAATTCTTAAACGCTAACCCCGGAATGGCGATTACGGAAAACCCATGGGAGGGTAGCAACAAAAAATCCCTGCAAGTGTATATCTTACAGGGATATTATTATTCAGGTTGGTTATTTAATCCACCTTTGTTCTTAAAAACCAAGTGACTTTTTTAGATCTTCTTTATTGGACTCCTGCCGCTGTCATTATCATAAACATCATCACAGAAATGAATAAACATCCTGCAGCAACAAGAACATCAACCAAGGTATATCCTTTATGTCTTTGAGCCATAGTAGTATATTTAAGTTAGTAATCAATCAAATGCAAAGCCTGTATACACTCTGAAAATAAAGGCATAAAGGACCATCGCATACATTATAAAACTAAACCAGGCAAAAGCCTTAAAGTACTTCTGCACAATAATGTTTCCCAAATTCCTGAAACCTTCTAAATAGATTTCTTTAATAAGTAAAGCTGTTTTCATATCCCAAATCTTATAAAATTATTATGCTGCCAAATTGCATATTTTATGAATTTCAATTTCAAATCTTGGATCAAAAACACATTAATTTGATAAGATGCATATTCTATACATATGAACGAAAAATATTGCAGATTGCGGAGATTTGAAAATTTACTTCCCTTAGATAAACAGACAGATCATGACGTCTAACGGACCCTAATCCTGGTCTTAATAACAGTTGATTGAAGAAAACTTCCGGTGAAAACTACCTCAAAACAAACTACTGAAAAACCCATGTCTACTTTTGTAACTGACAGTAGTAAAAATAGAATGGAGGGTTAAATAGAATGTATTACCAGAATTATCATCGAAATTACAAAACACAAGCAGGCAAAGAGTACGGCCGAATATCCGGTCAATAATCTTTTTGGTTTATAAAAATTCCGAAGCAGAACTTTATTTAAATTTAAAACAGGCTTCATAGCTAAGCTTGGTTGGCTCTTCTGTAATATTACGCAATGAATCGTTCTAAAAGGTCTAATCAAACGCAAAGCCAGTAGATAACCTGTAAATGAATGCGTATAAAACTATAAAGAACATAATAAAACTAAACCATGCAAAGGCTTTAAAATACTTCTTAATAATAATATTGCCAAGATTCCTGAAACCTTCCAAATAAATTTCTTTAATAAGTAAAATTGTTTTCATAAACTAGATATTTTATTGTCAATTAGATTGCAAAGCTCATACCTGGTTTGCTTTTTTTAAGGAATTTTAGTCGAAGTTTAAGATAAACAGGTTGAATTGTCTAAAAGAGGTCTTCTGTTTTGAAAGTGATATTAATTGTAATGAATTATGAAAGGGATTAGTGGTGCAGATTATCGATTAAAGACAACGGGGACAAATCTATTAAAGCTCTTGAGAGAGGTCAATTATTACTAAACTAAAAAAGCCTGCCGGTATTTCCCGGCAGGCTTATATATTTTAAACAGAGTATTTGTTGGGATTAACGATTCTTTCTTGTAAGCAATGAATTAAAAGCGGGTATTCCCAAACGGTTTATGCTAGAAATCAGCGTCGTTATCCCCCTCTCCTATAGGTTCTTTACCAGTTCTGATAAAGCCCATATTCAAGTTTAAAGAATAACTAAAATAAATTGGTTTTTCATTTCTCAAAATATCAATAATATTTGGATACATGGAAATAGGGTAGCGCAGGTACACCAATTTATTTCTTTTATCATAACTGTTTTCCGGAATGCTTTTATTATCAGGATAGAAATTTAGCTGTACCACAAAATCATCATGATTGTAACATTTTACTAAGGCACGAGGATAAACTTTGCTCTTCTCAGCTCCTCCTGCCTGAAAGTGAACCCAATAATGGTCTATTTCGCTATCTATTAATTTCATTGAATCTAGGTTTAATTGATTAATAAGGTAACAAGTTAAAGATTATTTCACAAGATAGAAATAGATATGGCAAAAAAAGATTCCATTTATAATAAAAAAAAGAGTGTGGCCAAATAGACAAGATAAAGAAATAACATCATTATATGCTTTCTGTATTTTCGCATTTTGACTGTTTTCCAAACTAACAGGCGAAAACCATTTTCTATTGCTGCGCCATTTCCAAATTAATGGTCATATTGACCTCATCACCTAAAGTGGGGGTATCACCACCTACACCAAAGGCCAAACGGTCGACTGTACCCGTTAACTTGAGTCCGGCCTTTAGTTTTTGGCTGCGCTGATCGGTAATGATACCATTCAACTTACCTTCCAAAGTAACGGGCTTGGTCACGCCGTGCATGGTCAGGTCGCCAGTAAGCTTAAAGGTCTTTTCCCCTGTTTTCTCAAAAGAGGTAGTCTTGAAAGTCAGGGAAGGGTGCTTTTCCACATCAAAGAAATCGGCACTGCGCAAATGGTCGTCCCTGCGATCATTGTCTGTATCGATGCTGGTCGTCTTGATATCAACAGTAAAGTTGGGCTCACTGAAAGATTCGTCGGCCGTGGCCTGGATGTCGAATTCCCCGAAATTGCCTTCTACTTCGGAAATCATCAAATGGGTAATGGCAAAACCTACTTTGGAGTGCGCATTGTCGGCCTTCCAGGTATCCTGTGCCGTAACTGTCGCACAAGCGATGAACGATAAAATAAAGATTACTTTTCTCATAGAGTTTGAATTTAATATTTTGTAAATGATGCTAGGGAGTTAAGTTTTTATGGTTTCTCAAGACTTTTTGCCACGGATTGAAAAACTTAATCAACAGTCAAAAATCCTTTTTTTGAATCAGAGACTATTCAAATTTTCTGCGAACGACAATAATACTACAGTGAACAACAGAATGTTAAATTAAGCCACAGCCATATGAATCAAATCCAGGATTATTTATTCATTTTTTTTAGTTAATTGTTAGTTCACAAAACATAAACTCTTAAATTTTAGATTTTTAGGGTTTTTTAAATATACCTTGGATGGGATTGAATTACTTTATAATTCTTCCCTGCCATGTTGTTTTGAAAACCACAACACGAAACAGGGCGCATTATTTCAAAAAAAAAACGAGCTTCAAAAATGAAGCTCGCATGAATTTCCACCTTATCGTGGTTTATCCGTACCTCGGGTGGGAATCGAACCCACACGTCCGAAGACACTGGATTTTGAATCCAGCGCGTCTACCAGTTCCGCCACCGAGGCAAAGGGATTGCAAAGCTAAAAAATAAATTCGTTTGCAAAACTAAAATAACCCACATTTATGCTTTAGCAACCCAAATAAATTTTTAAATTTGCACCTCCTTAAGAATCAGGGGTTTTAAGAAACTAGAAAACAAGAGATTAACCATGGCTTATCAAGTACCAGAACCGAAAATTTTTGCCTGTACCCAAAGTATGGAACTTGGTAAAAAAATCGCCAAAGCATATGGTGCAGAATTGGGTAACGTATTGTTTTCACATTTTAGCGATGGGGAATTTCAACCATCATTTGAAGAGTCTATTCGAGGTACCAGAATTTTTGTAATAGGATCCACCAATCCAAGTTCTGAAAACCTTATGGAAATGCTGTTGATGTTAGATGCTGCAAAACGGGCATCAGCCAGGCATATTACCGCTGTAATACCTTATTATGGATGGGCACGGCAAGACAGAAAGGATAAACCAAGGGTTCCTATCGCAGCAAAATTAATTGCCAAAATGTTGGAAACTGCAGGGGCAACCCGGATAATTACAATGGACCTGCATGCCGATCAAATACAGGGATTTTTTGAAAAGCCGGTAGACCATTTGTTTGCTTCTACCTTATTCCTTCCATATCTGAAGAGCCTGAATTTAGATAACCTTACTATAGCATCTCCCGATATGGGTGGTTCCAAAAGAGCCTATGCGTATTCCAAAGCACTGGAAAGTGATGTGGTGATCTGTTACAAGCAGAGAGCAAAGGCCAATGTAATTTCGCATATGGAATTAATAGGTGAAGTTCAGGATAGAAATGTCGTCCTGGTTGATGACCTGGTGGATACTGCTGGTACCCTGGCAAAGGCTGCCGATCTTATGATGGAACGCGGGGCTAAAAGTGTAAGGGCTATTACCACCCACGCATTGCTATCAGGCAATGCTTATGATAAAATAGAAAAATCGCAGTTGTCGGAATTGATCGTAACAGATTCTATCCCAATAAACAAAGAAAGTGGAAAAATACGGGTTCTGAGTTGTGCCGAGCTGTTTGCAGACGTCATGCACAGAGTTCATCACAACACCTCAATTGCGTCAAAATTCTTAATGTAAATATTAATTAAACATAGATAATGAAATCAATTACAATCAAAGGATCAGAAAGAGAAAGCGTGGGCAAAAAGGCAACGAAGGCCCTACGTAATGCTGGAAAGGTTCCTTGCGTGGTATACGGAGGGGAAAAACCATTACACTTTTCGGCGGATGAATTAGCATTCAAAAATTTAGTGTACACTCCAAATGCCCATACTGTAAAGGTTGATTTGGATAAAGGCCAAAAAGTAAAAGCCGTAATGCAGGACATACAGTTTCATCCTGTTACGGATAGAATTCTACATATAGATTTTTACCAGCTCTTTGACGACAAGGAAGTTACCATGGATATCCCTGTTCGTTTACAAGGTAATTCCCCTGGGGTTAGAAATGGAGGCCGCTTGTTATTCAGAAATAGAAAACTGACTATAACAGCTTTACCAGATAACCTTCCGGATTTCTTTGATGTAGATATCAATTCGCTAAAAATCGGAGATAATATCCTGGTGGAGTCCTTATTAAGTGATGATTTTACTATTCTTCAACCAGATTCTACTGTGGTCGTACAGGTTAAAACTGCCCGTGCTGCTGTAGAGGTAGAAGAGGAAGGTGAAGAAGGATTAGAAGAAGGTGCTGAAGGAGCAGAAGCAACTGAAGGTGCTGGTGAAACTGCTGCTGAAGGTGATGAAAAGCCTGCAGAAGGAGGAGCCGAATAAATAAGCTAAACTTTATTCATACTAAGCATCCCGTCCGTATATATCAGGATTCGGGATGCTTTTGTATTTTTACCTTTAACCAACCAGGGGTATGAAAAGTTTTTTTGAATTTATTTTTGGGAAAGAAAAACGACTTTTAGAAGAAACAGATTCCATGAAAAAGTACCTGCTCATTGGTTTGGGAAATATAGGGGATGAATATAAGGACACCAGACATAATGTTGGTTTTCAAGTTCTTAATAAACTGTCTGAAAAAGAAAAGTTTTCTTTTGAGACCAGGAAATTAGGCGATGTGGGTTCTTTTAAGCTAAAAGGCAGAAGTGTTTTGTGCTTAAAACCATCTACCTATATGAACCTAAGTGGTAAATCTGTAAAATACTGGATGGAAAAAGAAAAAATTCCATTGGAAAACATTCTTGTAATCACCGATGATTTAAACCTGCCATTTGGAACACTACGGCTAAAGACAAAGGGCAGTGACGGAGGTCACAACGGTCTTAAGGATATTCAAAACAGCTTACAAACCACAAATTATAACCGATTGCGAATAGGTGTTGGCTCTGAATTCAGCAAGGGCAGACAAATAGACTATGTCCTTGGAAAATGGAATGATGAAGAAAATCGTGCCCTGCCAGAACGCCTGGCAAGAGCCGGTGAACTAATCACATCTTTCATTCTTGCAGGTGTAAAGATTACCATGAACGAATTTAATAATACATAGTCTGCCAAAGTAGAACGGACCGGTAGTATTAACCAAACGACCCGGAAATTATAGCGCCCGAAAAGAATAAATCCCTGAATCTGAAGTGTTTCCTTCGGCATCTCTTGTAATCACCTTCCAATAATATACCGTATTTGGTATAATATTTACTTTAATGCTCGAAACTGTTGCGGCTGGAGAAGCCACCTGAACCTGAGGTGGCGAGACCGTATCAACGAAAATCTCATAACCTACTATGTCATCATCCACATCCGCACCTGACCATTCCAATTCAATTTCTGAATTAATATCGCTTACCGCAGACGCCCCGGATAAAGGCACAATTATTTGCGCCGGAAATGGTGCGTGAGTAATTTGGGACCCGGCGTTGAAAAACTGCCAGGATGCACTTGAAGCGGTTTCCTGTACATCATTATTCCTGGTAATAACCTGCCATGAAAACGGAGAGCCTTTTTCTATAGTTAATTCTGCACTGGTGGCCTGGGTTCTAACCGTTTGGGTAAATTCACCTATAAGATTGGTAACCCTTAATTCATAAGTATTGGTATTATTTGCAGTTTGCCAAATAAACTCTACCCTGCTTGAAGTAGGTGTTATGCTAACTCCGGTAGTGCATAAGGAGTTTTGTTCAGGGAAAATTAAAACAGCCGCAGAAGGCGGTTTTGGAGAATCCTTTTTACACGCTGTGAAAAGCAAGCTAATAAAAACGACTAAAATAACTCTCATCGCTTCAATATTTTATAAGTTCCATTACGTATTCCTCCCGTAACATTTACATAGTATAAGCCCGAAGGTAATCCAATAAAATCGAGTGTAATTGTACCTGCAACCCCATCATACTTTTGACTGCGGATAAGTCGGCCGTCTGATGCAAAAATCGTAATTTCAACAGGGCCTGCAGCTTCTCCTAAAAATATATTTAAAGTCTCCAGTACGGGATTGGGGTATATAACCGGAACAGCCGGTATAAAGACGGTTTCATCATATGTTCCCTGACATGGCAAATCAGTAGATACTTTTAAGGTATTCAGGCCCTGTTTAAGATCCAATACAATTTCCGGGGCTTCTGTTTGAATTAGGCTTCCGTTTAGTTCAATATTATATAATTGAGCGCCGGATAAAGTCAGAATTGTCTGCTGCCCGTCAATTGAGACCAAAGAAATAACCCCCAGAGGCTCCGGTTCATTTATTACTACATCAAAACAGATTTCCTCGAAAGTGTTTATGCCATCTGTTCCATTTATACAAACAGAATACGTACCAGCCGCCAGATTTTCCAAGCTGTAAACTTTTAAAAAGTCCTCTGTAATATTCAAGCCATTACCCAAAACATCGACAGTGTAGTCCATAGACATAACGGCAGTTATTTCAAATGATCCGTCATTATTTGTTATGCAGGATTCACTTTCTATTTCCAGGTTGAAATTATCCCGGTCAAAACGAAAAACCGGACAGCCATCTGCATTAACCTCTGTTCCCGGAGCTGTTCCCAGGCAAAGGTCATCTCCATCATCAAAAACACCATCTTCATCATCGTCGGGTCTCAATTCGCCTTCACCACAGATTTCCAGGAAAAAATTATTAATCGTTCCCCCATCGGCCGGGGCGGTGTCGGAAACCGTAAGTATCCATTCGCCAAAAGAAGATTCCCCATTAAAAGTCGCCAATGAACCTAAAGGGCTTACCGTACCGCTAATTGCCACTCCCCCGCTGCTACATACAAAGGGATCTCCTTCGTCATCAAAAACGGCATCAATATTCTCTAATTCCCCACAGGAGTTAGAAGTTAAAATAACCTTTGTCCCCTGGGGCGAGGTAATACTTATTATCAGATCTGCAAGGAAAGTATGTTCCAAATCCAGACCTACATTAACATCCGTAACAGGTAAATCATTTAAGATTGTAATTTTAGAAGTTACGGTAGGTGTGCCGATAGAGCTAATTTCCACAGGCAGGTCTTTGGCCGTTTCAATATCACAACTTATGGTTATTGTAGTAAAACTGAATGGCGGGCCAAAATTACCTTCGCCACAAGAATTTTTTGGTTTTACTCTCCAAAAATACGTGGTCTCTTCCTGTAAATTTTGTGGCAAATAGCTGTTAAAAATAATATCGCTGGCAGATTCAATAATGGAAGTAAACAAAGCATCAGACGCAATTTCTATATCGTAAGCACTATACTGTGAATCCAACTCCCATATAAGCTGTTGTTGTAAGCCTACTTCTGTGGCCGTATCTACAGGGGCCTGTAAAACCACATCCGGGAAGTTTGCATCGCTAATGGTAATATTTAAAGTCACATCTTTTGTAAGGCTTAGGGAAGTGGCTGTTATATTCACCGGGTATTCACCGGTAGCTACCAGGTCTGTATTTGAAAATGTAACAGAAACCGGCGTGTTGTTATCCACTGCAGTCTCCGGTGTAAAAACTGCGATGAGGCCGGGAGGCATGCCTAGAGCACTGAAGGTAACTTCTTCATTAAATCCTAAATACGTTTCATATATAAAAGGCACGGTAAGATCACTGGGCTCACAAACATCATAATTGAGATCGGCAAAATTCAAGATAACTTCGGAATCCTCAATAACAAAGTCAGAAGTATTTATGCTGAAAAATACATTTTCTGACCCTTTAACCATAAAACGGGCCGTGGTAGTGCTATTACCTGGAATAATAACGTCATGAGTACCATCGTTTGGAATATCGGCAGCAACCAGTATTGGAAAACTAAGGCCACCGTCTGTTGATAAAAATATATCTACTTCTTGTGTGTTTATTGGGGCAATATTAGTGTTTGCCACATCCCAGTTAATTGTCTGGACTGATCCGGCTGTATACGTCTCTGCCGTATTCTGAGAGGTTACCACAAATGGTCCTGCACTGTTTATAACATCAAGCTTCACAAGTTCTGAAGCTACCTGTCCCCCACCCGCGGCATTGTCCCTGACGGTTAAGGCGAAGTTCATTTCGCGTTCTACAGTGGAAACGGTCTCCCAGGCCGAATTTATTGGCGGATTGGTTTGCGTAAGATTCCCCAGAATTACCTCAGATAATTTTGGAAAATATCTCTCGGTATCGGTTGTAGGCCTAAGCGATCGGAAATTTGCGCCGCTTGGATTGTCGGGCCCGAAGTTTGCTGTTGTAACTATGCCATCATCAATCTGTTCCCAGGCATAAGTAAGTACGTCTGTAGAATCCGGATCTGTGGCATTTCCCTTTAAAACAAATGGTGTTCCTTTGGGGATTATGTAATCCCCTATTGGGTTAATTACCGGAGGATTATTTGTTAAGGGGGTAATTTCGCCACAACTTGTCGTCTGAAGATATTCTACAATTTGAAATATGCTGTAGTAGTGAAAATAGTCATCCCCGTTTGGTGCTACATTTTCTCCCGGTACTATCCCCGCATATCCCATAATCGTGGTCCCGGTGCCTGGTTCTGCCTGCACCAAAGTACCTTCAGATTCAAAAGACCAGGTATGGTTTGCACCAAATTGGTGCCCCAATTCATGTGATACAAAATCGAGATCAAAGATATCGCCTTGCGGGTTTAAAGCAGCCGCGTATGCACTACCCTTTTGGTTATCTCTGCACACAGACCCTATAAAACCGGCATTACCCCCATCAGTATCTTCATGAAATAAATGCCCTACATCATAATTTGCTTCGCCAATTGTTGAGGTGAGTGTATTTTGAACCTCTGAATTTAAATTTCCACCATAAGGGTCGGTATCCGGGTCTGTAAAAATCACCAAATCCGTATTGGCAATCAATTCTAATGTTACGCCTAAATCGGTTTCAAAGACCTGGTTCACCCTTGTGAGCGTTGCATT
>Ga0209536_100012423_pt1 | contig 12383 bp, 11 predicted proteins | sample DeeMarSeWOR28_12_FD_187461 | JGI IMG/M metagenome (GOLD analysis project Ga0209536, IMG submission 187461) | Marine sediment microbial communities from White Oak River estuary, North Carolina - WOR-2-8_12 (SPAdes) (version 2) | ecosystem: Environmental > Aquatic > Marine > Intertidal zone >...
TTGATTTAACCAACCGACAATCTTTTAATAAGCTCCCTGATTGGATAGAGAATATTAGAACAAGTATCAATCTTGAAATCCCAATCCTCCTTGTTGGTAATCAAGGAAGCACTAAAAAATTTTTAGTTTCACCGAATGAAATTAATAGTCTTATAAGAGAATTTAATTTATTCTATATCGAAACATCCCTAACGACAAAAGAAGGAATTCATGACAGTTTTTATTGTATAACTAGCTTATCTCTTGGAGTAGAAGTCGATAATGAATTTTTCATGTCAAAAGATATCATTTATTATCCACGAGCAAGGCCTTTAATAGCACATTCTTCTCCATTACTTTCCTCAAAGGATCTTAGCAATATGAGTCAGAATGTAATTTTTAAAAAATTCGATTCATTAGAAAAAACTTTTGAGAAATCAACCCAAATTAAAATCCCCCTTAAAATGCTTATAAGTCAGGTTATCTTAGCAATTGGTGTCCTTGGATTTTTTATCGTTATACATTTTATACATGCTCTAAGTCGAGAAGTTTTTGAGGCAAAAGGAGTATACCCTAGATTCTGTTTTCCTACTTATGCAACATGCTACCCACTCCATGAGTTAATCCCAGTTCTTTTTTTTCTAATAATTATTATGCAAATCGTAGCTATGCTCCCGATCATTCTCAGTTATTTTAAACACAGAAAATCAAAATGAATCGAACTGAATAAATCGAATTTCTATTATAAATCTCCTACGTATGGTTTTCCATCCATCCAAGCCCATTCAGAATCGATCAAGAATCTTATTGCCCAAAACTCAGAAGAAAGCCATTTTTTAAATCCCTTGATCGCATCAAAAAGAGCTTTAGCATTATCGGAATTTTTTTTCCTCAGAAGAGTGTTTATTAATGGTATGAGGTTATCAGGCTTATCAGGTGCTTTTTCTAAAGTTTGCATAAATAGCTTATGAAAAGGATACAAAATTTCATTATGTTCAAGAATAAGCCGTCCACCAAATAAGATGAGATCAGTTACTGATCGAGTTAATAAATATTCATCATTTCTTCTCTCTGCTTCTGTAATCATCCAATTAGCGGTCTCAAATTGTGCGAGGAATTTAGCAATCTTTTCTACTTTTTCTTCTTTTTGAAATACTGGAATCTTTTTGAGCAAATCCTCAAGTTCGGGGATTTTTGAGAAAGCAATCCAAGACTCCCTAAACGCATCGCGAGCAGTTTCGCTCCCTCTTTCTGCTACTGTTTTTAAAAACTCAAGATTCACAACCTTTCCATCTATATAACCTCCTGGATAATCGCAAAACTTTGTCTCATAATAGATGTACAAATTCCTCGCTTTTCGTTTTTCAAATTCCTCATCAGTGGCTATTAGGGTAACGTCAATATCGGAATCTTCGCGTTCCATACCTTTTGCAACGGATCCTCCTATTATTAACGCTAAAAATCTCTCGTCTTGCTTAATACTTTCTACTAATTTTTCTATAGCAAGTTTGTGGTGTGATCTCATAAAATATTATCCCGTTTTACGTACTATTAATATTTTAAATTGTTAATTTGTTAAATCTCTACTGAAAAAAATCAAAATTCTTAAAACTTAAATAAAAATATTTCATAACCTTAAAATGGTGACTTCAATGTCAAAACCAACTAAAGATGATGCTAAAATATTTCTCAAAATAATGGAAATTGCCACAGCAGATGAAAATTACAGGAAAGCAACAAGGTGGGTCTTTGAGGAACTTAATGTAAAGGATTATGATGAATTTAAAGCACAGCATCCAAGAGGAAGCGAAGGTTACAGAAACTTCCAAAGTTTTGCTACTTATGGAGAACTTATTGGCACTCTTATCAACAGAGAGCTTCTTAGTGAAGATCTAATTTTTGATCTATATGGCGATATGTTTTGGGATAAAATAGGACCTATAGCTCAAGGTATGCGAAAAGATTTTGGAATGGCGAGATTATATGAGAATTATGAAGTGTGTGCTAAGAAATATCTTGCTTGGGCCGAAAAGAATCCTCCTAAAGTTAAATAAATCTCAAATTCCCTTTTTTTTAAATATTGTTATTATTTCATTATAAAACCTTAAGAAAAAGTTTAAATCGTTTAGATCGTCCTTTTTTTTATGTCTATCGTTGGAATTGATCATGATAAATGCTCTGTTTGCAAAAAATGTGTTATAGATTGTACTAGAGGACTTTTTCAAGTAGACCCTTCTGGAAAAGTAGTTCGTCTTGCTGATGAGATGAACATATGTAATTTTTGCGGAAAGTGTGTTGCTATTTGTAAAGATAGGGCAATTCTGTGGGAGGGCGATTGGGAAGATGATGTAGAAACCTATCCCGGTGTAGAAAATTATAAAGAAAACGTCTCTTATGAAGATTTAATGAAACTTTTAAAAGCCAAACGATCTGTACGTCAATATAAAGCTAAGGAAATCCCTAAAGAAGTACTAGAGAAGGTTTTTGAAGCTATGCGTTATGCTTCAAGTGCTGATAATCGTAGAGCTTGGAAATTTTCAGTCGTATCTGACCCTGAAATAATCAAAAAATTAAGCCAAGAATCTATTAAAATAGTATATCCATATATAGGGTGGCCTTCGGCAGAAGCAGCATTAAAGCATTTTGAATCTATTGACAGAGATCCAATTTTTCGTAAAGCTCCAGCAGTAATTTTCCTTGTCTCAACCCCGAAAACTTCGATGCCTCAGGTAGACGCGGGTATCGTCCTAACATATGGTCAACTTGCTGCACATACACTTGGATTAGCAACATGTTGGATTGGAATGGCACATGGTCTAGCGATGAATAAGGAGATGATGGATATTATTGGATTAAAAGGTCCAATTCAGGGGGTATTGACTATTGGATATCCCGCAGTCAGGTATCATCACACTCCTCCTCGTGCTCCATTAGATGTAGTAGGTCTAGAATAGTTTTCCTAAATTTTATATTTTAATTATAAAATTATTATCCCTAAGCATATCTAACATGTTTTATACTACTTTTCCATCTCTTTTCGATTTTTTTACTATTGTGTGGAAAGAATCAGAGCATGAAGTGCAGATACACAGAATTTACCTTAGTGATCCTAAAACCAAGTCCGAAATTAAAGCCAGAGAATCCATCAACGGAATCACGTTAGAATCTTCTCCGGTGATATCCTCACTCGGGAAGAAAGTCCAGCAATTCTTTAAGGGCGTAGACGTAAAATTCGACTTAAGGATATGTAATTTTGATGAATGTTCTAAAATTCAAAGAAAGGTGCTGTTAACAGAGTTTGACATCCCTAGAGGTTGGGTCAGCACTTATAAGCGGATCTCTATTAAAATTGGTATTCCAAACGGAGCGAGAGCAGTTGGTAACGCTCTTGCCAGAAATCCCTTCCCTATAATAATACTTTGCCACAGAGCAATAAAATCAAACGGAGATATTGGTGGATTTCAGGGTGGGACTAAGATGAAACAGAAACTGTTAGAACTAGAAGGAATAGAATTTTCTGACAAGGGGAAAGTTATTACAGAAAGATTTTACTATTAACAGAGAAAATCAGCAGAAAACAGCTAGATTTTTCAATCTCCAGCAATTTTACTGATAAAAATCTCATCTATAAGAGATTTAAGAGATTGATTATCCTTCAATTCAAGAATACGGCTTGTTTGAAAAAATTTCTCTAGAATTTCCAGATTATTTGAAATCTTTATTAAATTCAGAAAGGACGAAAAGTTCGTAAAACCATGATTTCACGAAATTGCAGGCTAATTTAGGCTTTAGCAATGAATTTATGTCTTATATTTTCGACCTATAATATTCTTAGAAATCTTTTGAAAGGTTTTCTGGTACACTTATTGAGCAACCTTTCTTTTAAGCATTAACCTATAAATGACTGAAATGATTAAAACTAAACTTTCTAAACCATCATCTAAATCAGTTAAAAACACTATATTATTATCAATAAAGAGATTCCTCGTGTGACCTCCATCATTAAATCCACCTATCTTCCAAGGATTAGTAGGATCACTTATACTAACGATTTCAAGCCCATCATTATCATCTGATAGAAAAGCAAGATCATCTAAAATGAAAGCAAAGTATACATTACCTCCATTGTTGAATGATCCCAAAGCAATCGGAAGGATAGGGTTACTAACATTCAAGATCTGTAAACCATTTGAACTATAACATAAATAGGCAATATTTTCCATGACCGTAACACTGTAAGCACCTACACCATTAAAACATCCACCGATTTCGGAAGGATAAAATGGATCAGAGATGTTAACTATTTCTAAACCCGCATGATATTCCGCTATATAAGCTAAGTCTCCTTTAATAAAGATCCCGTTAGGTGATCCACCATCATTGTATTCACCAACTTTATTTGGATGTCTAATATCGCTGCAATTAATAATTTCAAGTCCATTTTCTATACTCACTAAATAGACAAGATCTCCAACAGCAAAAACATCAGAAACATGTCCTCCATCATAGAAATCACTTATCTTTACAGGATTTAATGGATTTGATACATTGACTATTTGCAAACCGCTAAAATAGTTAGCTAAATAAGCGATTCCATTAATAACATCGATACTGTGAGTTACTCCGAGGTCAAGGTGCCCCAACTCGATTGGGTTGCGAGGATCAGAAACATTAATAATTTGCAATCCTTCTTCATTTCCCCCAATATATGCTATATCATCAATTACAACAACATCCCAGGCATTTAAAGTGTCGAATTGCCCGATCTTTTGTGGATTTATATTTGCATCAGCATATACATTATCATTATTTGATAAAACCATAAAAAATACTATAATAATAAAGAAAAATCTCTTTGATAGAAGCTGTATTGAATTCATTTTTCATCAATTATCTTGTAATGTCTAATTTAGTTTTTGACTACACGCTTATAAAGGTTTGAGGTGCACTTTTCGAACATTTCAGTCTACCAATAATAACTAAATTGGTATAGAGTAATAGTACCATACCAAAAGAGAAGGTTAAGGATATATTATGAAATTTAAGATTAAGTTGTAAAAAAATATCGGTTAACAAACAAATATTTAGAGTTTCCTCTATATAGCATTACCAAATTTAACACCAAGTTTATACAAAAAAAAGCGATCTGATTCCTTTTTTTTACAAAATTTTTGTTTCCATAACATCGAATGCAGAGATTTTAGCTTTAATAATAGAAGTTTTAAGGTAATCCTCTTTTAATAGTGTCCAGACCATTGAATCAATTAACTCTCCTTGAAAATTCTCAGTTCTTTTCCGTAACGTTGCTTCATGGATGAATCCCAATTTCTTTGGTATCGCAGCACTTATTTTATTTTCAGGATCACAATGAATTTCTATCCTATTAACTTTTTCAACCTCAAATGCTACCTTAGTTAAGGCTTCTGCCACTTCTGTTGCATAACCTTTGTTAATATGGTTTATATTTATCCAATACCCAATCTCAAATGCATTAGGGCCGATTCTGGGATGAAGTCCTGTGCCCCCTATCAATTCAGTTTCTTCCTTATTAAATATTCCATAAATATAATTCTCACTAGCATCAAAAGCAGCACGGAACTTTCTTAAACGCTCAACTTTGGTATTAAGGGGTTCAGGTTCGCTTTTCACCCAAGGCAACCATGGTAGCAAGTGGTCATAACTTTCTTGAACTGACTTTTGTAAAAGAGGCGCATCTGTTGGATTATAACATCTAATTATTAAATTAGCAGTTTCAATTCGGTAAGCAGGGCCGATGGGTGATTCTGACATACTATTTTTCATAAAATCGATAAGATAATGTGATATAAAGACACTAGCACAACAGATTATTTAATTGTTATGTGAAAAAAGAAAATTTGAAGCTTCTAACCTAGATTCATCAAAATTGAAAAAACATTTCTAAGTGCTTGTAAGGTTTTTAACTTTCAAATGCTATTTATTATACATTAAGAGAAAATGGTAATTAATTATTAGTCGATTTAAGCTTACAACTGTCAAATTCAAGGATCTTGCACCAATTATCTTAGTAATGCTGTTGCTATTTGTATCAATAGCATGTGCTAATATGCTTATTCCTAGCTATGCAAGAATTGTTGAAGAATTTGACATACCAGAAGCGTTAATAGCTATTCCTGATGCGTTTTTTGTATTGATTAGTGCAGTTTTTGCTTTACTCTGGGGTTATTGGGCTGATAGAATCAATAGAAGAACAGTTTTAGTGGCTGGTGCATTTTCTTGGACTATAGGGATGTTTTTAACAGCCTTCTCAAATTCATATCTAATGCTAATTATCTCTAGAATAGCAAGTGGAGCGGGATTGGGATGTGTATTACCTGTAGGTTATTCCATTATATCAGATGCAATTCCCCCTGAAGAACGATCGGGGTGGTTCGGAACAATAGCAATTCTTAGCTCAGTTTCAAACGGGGCTGGACAAGGACTTTCCTCCTTTTTAGGTCCCATCTTAACTTGGAGATTTCCATTTCTTCTCCTTTCTATAATAAGTATTTTCGTGATTATTATTCTTTTTTTTGTTAAAATCCCCCAACGAGGAGCAAGTGAGGATGAGTTGGTAGATCTAATCGAGTTAGATTTGGAATATAGCTACCGTATATCAAAAGATGACTTAAAAGTTATAATGAATAAGAGGACCAACTTTTTCCTAATCATTCAAGGATTTTTCTCGATTATCCCTGGGACAGTTTTGGTATACTTCACTACTTCAATGCTGGTATCTGACTTTTTTCATGAAATACCCCTCGAAATACAACTTCAAACAGCCACAATCTTTGCAGGTATGGTAGGTATAGGCTATATTTTGGGGAATGCTGTTTTTTCTCGTTTAGGGGATATCTTATTTCGTCGAAATAAAAAAAATCGAGCGAGATTAGCAACCGTATGCCTAATTTTATCTATACCTTTTGCAATAGTTTTACTCATGTCATTGCAACCCATCAATGTGAGTAGGTTAAATATTACCTATCCTCCAGGAGGGATCTCTACAGATGACTTATGGAAATATATCTTCCAAACTCTTGGTGCGATATTTGTAGCTTATCCAAACTTCATTATCTTTTTAATTTTTGCTTTAATGGCTTCAATGTTAGGTGCTGGACCAGTTGCAAATAGGAGTGCTATAATGATTGACGTAAATATGCCTGAACATAAGGGAACAGCTGCTTCCTTTTTCAAACTTTCTGAACAAATTAGTAAAGGCATAACATTGTTAATTTCATATACATTAATATCGATACTCGGTAGTATCTTTAATATGATATTCTTTACTGTGTTCTTCTGGCTCCCCGCAGGAATACTCTGGATATTTGCCAGTAAACACGTCGAAAAAGATATGACATACAAATCTAGAATTCTATCAGAAAGAAAGCAGGTAAGTTTAATTGATTATATTTTTCAGCTAGAAATTCAATTGGACCGTGCAATCCAAAAAGTCCAAGACTCAAAATACTATATACAGACTAATCTTGATAAATTCAATAAATTGTTAGAGGATGCCTTGCTTATTTTTAAATTCTGTGAGCGTGAAGGGGTATCCAGGAGTATGACTAATATCGAGAAAAAAGCACATATAATGTACTTAAGGGTACTTCTTATAAAACATGAAGTGAATAAGGTACATATCAGACTTGAAGACCCCGATCTAATTCCTGATGAAATAAATAACTTAAGAGACGATTTACGGAAAGCTTATATCAAAATAAATGAATGGGAAAAGAGCACTTTTGGTGAAATTCAAACGTATTTCGAGGATGCTAATTTAAAAATCATAGAAGCAAGATTAAATCGAAAGAAGAACTTATTAGTCGGCGTTAATAAGATAGCGGAGGCAATTAGAATATATGAACGGGTGAAACATCTATTAAATGAAAGACTTGAGATTGTAGAAGAAAAATCGGATTTATCTATTGATGATTCAATTATTCGAGACAAAGAACTAGAACTCTATAATAAATGTAGCAATTCTTTAAATGCAACTATCAGGTTAAAAGAAGAAATCGAAAGCGCTTTCGACCATTTAGGAGAAAAAGGTGTTCAAAAAGAAGATTTGAAAAAGATTTTGGATCTTACCCAAGAATATGACGTTGATCTATATGATATTATTGTTGATACGTTTAAACAAGATATCGAGACTAAAGATGCACTTATAAATACTTTAGAGACAATAGATGATTTATTTAAGCAATATGATAACTGGAAGGAAGTAGAACTTAAAGTGTTTTAATAAACTTAATTCATAAACTCCCACTTTAATATATTTTTTAAATCCGTTCTTTCGGACCTAGAAAGCTCCGCTCTGGATTTCCCCAAATTATCTGTATAATCACAATATTTTTGATTAAATGCTAAACTTACGAGTAATAATAAGCAATTTCTGACCCTTAAAGTGTCAGACAATCCATTTTCGAGATCTTTCATTAATTTAATCATGACCTTATACCTCGTTACCTCAGAACTGCGACTTGCCTTTAAAATTTTATCAAAACAATCTGCCATTTCTTAGAATAGACTCTCCACTTAATATCGTATCTCTAGATCCTAAAGCTTAACATAACGATTCGCAAATTTAAAGCTATTTTTTCTCACTTTTTTCATATGATAAAAGGCAAAGTTGAGAATTTTATTGAAAGGAAAGTTATTGTTTCATATAATTAACGATTCTATCCACCAATTTCTCGGGGGTGTTAAATGTGATCCTCAAGAAGAACCTCGATCGTTAAATTATCATTGTTCTTCAAGATATGGTTTTCATCATGTATCTTTTCACCATTTACTTGTATAAGTAATTTGTCTCGTATCGTAGGAATTCTTAATTTTTTCAAAACTAATTCCAAAGTGCTCCCTTCAGGCATATCTAAGCTTATCTTTGAAATTTCATTCTTTTCTTGCTCTTGATAAACGTCTATGCTTAGATTAATCGTTTTTTCTTTTGTAACTTCCAGAAATATTAGTGACATTCTAATTGGAAATAATCCTATCCTGTCACCATCATTTACAACTTTCCCAAGACCACTAAATGTTCCATTTACAAAAATATGGCTGATTTCACTCTTAGGAATACCAAGTAACTTTAATACCTCAAAAACTGTTTTTACTTTACTGCTTTTAATCTTAAGTGTGACTGGAAAACCAGAGGAATCTTTAATACCGTTATACATTCTTCCAAGATCGCCAAATAGCTTTATTTGTATAGCTATCTTTCATCCCCATCAATAACAAGTTGTAAAGCCTCTATTTAATAGAGTAGCTATTCTGAAGATTAACCTTTGTATTATTTCTCTACTCAATTAGCAAGTTAACTCCAATAAAAACATTTCCCTTATTTCTTAAAAATTGGTGAATTCTGAAATTTAGAGCTATGGAAGAGTAGAATTTAAAGACAAGTTATTACCTCTTAAGCTTCAATGTCTTCTATAAAAGTTTCAATTACTTGTTCTAAATCAACTATATCATCAACATCCTTTATTTCAGAACTTGCTAATTTAGCAAGAAATTCTTTCAATAGTTTTTCTTTCGTTTTGTCTGTTGGAAATAATAAACTGCTTTTATAATGCTCCCAATCAAGAATATTTGTGAAAACTAAAAATAATATCTCAACGTGGCTATAATCTACCAATGTACGTAATTTTTCTTGGGTTATCATTATTTTTGTATGATCTGTATAAAAGTCCGAAAGATCATCGTAATAGTTTGTTAACCTTGCGATATTATCGAGTTGTGATCGTAATGCTGCTTGGTTAATTGGACTTTCCTCATCTCTGTAAAGTATATCAAAATAAGTCATTATGAAGTCTTTAAGCTTCTGAAGCTTGGTTTGGAATACCCTCGTCTTGACGATTCGTTCAAACATCGGCGACTCTCGATCTTGGTAAAACTTAAGCTCAAATTTAACTATATCTAAAATGTCAAAAAAGAGTTCTCGTATATCAATCTCTTCAGCCATGATAATAACCCATCCATAATATAAAAAAGATCTAGAACAAAAAATTCGTTCTATTACATTTCTAAATTATTTAAAAAATATTTATATTTTTATATTTAGCAATTAAATGCATCAATATTTACCTAATTAAAATTGGATTCTAATTATGGATAAGCCTATATTCTTAATGATCTGGTGTGATCAGGGGTAGTGTGTTCAATACTGATATGATCTCTCCATTGTTTTGTAGGGGATCTCGACTCCATCCATAATTTTTTATAGGTAATAGCTTTCATATGTATTTTTATTATTCTAATTGGGCTTCGGATCATAAAATTTAGGTCATTAAAAGGGGATTTTCTCAAGTTAATGAAATCATTAAAAAATGCAGTTGCTCTTTTTTGCTTTTTCTCTCTCTCAAATGAAATAAATCGTTTTGTAATGTTGACAAGGGATTCTGAATCTCTATAACAGTAGAAGTTAGCAGCTTTTAAAGACCATTTAATTGCAGTTAATTGATATTTTGTTGGATCCAGCTTTTTAAACAATGAAATAATTATGGAGAAAAAAGATATCATTAGATTCATAATTGTACTTTTTACTATCTCAATAAAAGTGATTCGAATTTTCGGTCGGATTTTTTCTATTATCTCTTCACCATATAACGTAGTGCTGTTCAGAACAATATTGCCCAAAACAATATTTTTCGGTGCAAAGGCTTTAGAAAATACTTTATTTACACGGAAAATTTTATGAAAATTTGCTTGTTCCCAATATTTCATTTTTGTTAAGAAATGGCTAATAAATATCCCTGTTGTTTGTGATATGACGCTCAAAATCTTCTTAGGAAGTTTCTTACTTGATTCTCTGAAGTTATGTTTTATCTCTAAAGCTATAAAATATTTCTCAATCTCCTTAATATGATGATTTGATACACGATTTTTGAATATTATGAGTAAATCACAATCAGAAACAGCTGTAGCTTCACTACTTTTTGCTCTCTGACTTCCAAATAGGATAATCGATCTTATTTTATTGATTCCAACTTCTTTATTAACTAACGTAATAATATCCTTTATATAATTACGAGATTGCTGATTAATGCCATTCAAATTCTCTTCCAACCGTTTAGAACTGGCAATAATGCTAGAATCTTGCATATGTATCATTGTTTTCAAATGATAAAAAAAATGGTATATTTAGAACTATAAAAAAAATATAGATTAAGGTTATATATATTATTTGTCAAGGTTATAGGCGGTTTCAAATCCTTCATGAATTGCTTCCATCATCGTTCTCGGTTCTTTACTATCTCCAATATTGAATAATTTGTATGATGGATTCGTGGCTTTTACTTTTTCATAAAGATCGGTGTTACTCTTCACTCCAGTTGCCAGTATAAATGTATCGACATTATCCATTGTATGGGTTTCATCTTCCAGCTTATACTCCATCGAATTCCCCTCGAACTTTGTGATTTCTGCTCCTAATATGGAATTTATCTGTAATTTTCTTGAAATTCCAATTAAATAACCTCTTGTAGTTCGTCCTACATTTGTAGCTAGTCTCGGTAACACATCTATTATTGTAACATTTCTATTTCCTTTCAGCCATCGTTTCATAATTTCTTCCTGGGGTATCAATTCATAAAAACTAAGGAAGTGTGCAATATCGGAATTAATAGCTCCTAACTCGGCAGCCCAAATCGCTGTTTCTAAACCAGTTCCTCCCCCTCCAACAACGACAACATTTTTACCGACAACATAATCTCCAGCTAAAGCCTCATCTGCAAAACAGATATCACTCCCTTTTGAACCGTCAATTCCTGGAATATCTGGGATGGAGAACTTTACACCAGTTGCAAATATAACGGCATCTGGATTAAATTCCTTGATGAATTCTGGGGTGGCTTCGGTTGCAAGTCGTAATTTTATATGACGATGACGAATTTGTGCTTCATAATAGCTTAACATCTCTGAGATGTTTCTTCTGCTATGGGGTACAGCAGCAGCTTTCATCTGTCCACCTATAGATTCGCTTTTTTCTACAATTGTTACGTCATGCCCCAATACTGCAGCAATTCGAGCCGCTTCAAGTCCACCGGGACCACTTCCAATGACTAATACTTTCTGAGGATTATCAGTTTCCTTGCTTAAGTCAATATCTCCTTCCTTTGCTGTCATATAATTTCTCATGCATACGACAGACCTGCCACTGAAGATCGTATCGAAACACCCCTGATTACAAGCTACACATTTCATAATATCCCAAAGTCGGTTTTCTTTTGCTTTAGTGGGTAATTCTGGGTCAGCTATAAACGCTCTTCCCATACTAATTGCATCTACTCTTCCATCTCTTAATATTTCCTCTGCTATTAATGGATCATTTATCCGATTTGCCATAAAAACAGGGACATTAACTTCTTTTTTAATATTCTCACCGAGGT
>Ga0209536_100012424_pt1 | contig 12383 bp, 4 predicted proteins | sample DeeMarSeWOR28_12_FD_187461 | JGI IMG/M metagenome (GOLD analysis project Ga0209536, IMG submission 187461) | Marine sediment microbial communities from White Oak River estuary, North Carolina - WOR-2-8_12 (SPAdes) (version 2) | ecosystem: Environmental > Aquatic > Marine > Intertidal zone >...
AAGGCCATCTCGCTCGAGTCCACTTCGTGGTAGCTACCGTCAATCAACTCGACCTTGACATCCACCAACGGATAGCCAGCCAATACGCCGTTCTCCAAGGCACCTTTTACCCCCGCCTCCACTGACCCGATGTACTCTCTGGGAATGACACCGCCCACTATTTTGTCCTCGAACACGAATCCGTGACCTGACTCGGTCGGCCCTAGGTTTATCACGACGTGGCCGTACTGCCCCCGACCACCTGTCTGCCGGACGAACTTGCCTTCGACTGCCTCGGCGCGCGCGCGGATCGTCTCACGGTACGCCACTTGAGGTCTCCCCACGTTGGCCTCGACCTTGAACTCGCGCTTCATGCGATCCACGAGTACTTCTAGGTGAAGCTCACCCATCCCTGAGATCAGTGTCTGATTCGTCTCCGGATCGGACCGGACGTGGAAAGTCGGATCTTCCTCCGACAGTTTTTGAAGTGCAGCGCCAAGCTTGTCCTGATCTGCCTTCGTCTTGGGTTCGATCGCGACGGCGATTACGGGCTCTGGGAACCTCATCACCTCTAGGATGATCGGGTGATCTCCGTTGCACAGCGTGTCACCGGTCCTGGTGTGCTTGAGACCGATCACCGCTGCGATGTCACCCGCTCGTACTTCTTCGATTTCCTCACGCTTGTTCGCGTGCATCCGGAGCAGTCGCCCGATGCGCTCCTTCCGGTTCTTAGTCGAATTTAGAATGTGAGAGCCACTCTTCAGCACGCCCGAATACACCCGAAAAAAAGTGAGCTTTCCAACGTAAGAATCGGTCGCGATTTTGAACGCCAGCGCACTGAACGGCTCTTCGTCGTCCGCGCAACGATCGACAAACGTCTCGTCGTGATGTGGCAAGTGACCGCGGATGGCAGGCACCTCAAGCGGACTCGGAAGGTAATCGATAATACCGTCCAGCAGGCGCTGTATGCCCTTGTTCTTGAAGGCAGCCCCACAGAACACAGGGATCAGCTCGCCGGCTGTCGTTGCATCTCGAATTGCCCGACGGATTTCCTCCTCTGTAAGCTCTTCGCCTTCGAGGTATTTGGCGAGCAGCTCCTCATTGTGCTCGACTGCCGCCTCTATCAACTCGTGGCGCAGTTGGGCAACCTTGTCGCTAAAAGCCTCCGGAACCGGCCCCTCAACCCATTCGACCCCCTTCGACGCCTCGTCGTAGATGACTTCCACTTGACGGACTAGGTCGATCAGCCCCGTGAACAGCTCCCCGGTCCCCAATGGATACTGGACTGGATGTGCCTTGGCCCCCAGCCGCTCTCGCATCATGGTAAGACAGCGATCGAAGTCAGCTCCCACCCGATCCATCTTGTTGACGAATACGATACGTGGGACTCCGTACCTGTCAGCCTGCCGCCAGACTGTCTCGGTCTGTGGCTCCACACCACCAACTGCGTCGAGCAGTGCAACCGCACCGTCGAGAATCCGGAGCGACCGTTCGACCTCTACCGTGAAATCCACGTGCCCTGGGGTGTCTATTATGTTAATCTGGTAAAGATCATCCCGGCGTTGCCATTGGCAGAAGGTTGCTGCGGACGTGATGGTGATTCCGCGCTCCTGCTCCTGCTCCATCCAGTCCATCGTGGCTGTGCCGTCGTGTACTTCACCAAGCTTATAGGTTCGCCCCGTGTAATAAAGGATCCGCTCGGTTGTAGTGGTCTTCCCGGCATCAATGTGGGCCATGATGCCGATGTTCCTGATCCTGTCGAGCGGTGTCTCTCTGGCCATAGTCGAGCTATCTATCTATCTCACATCCGCACTGTGTCTGGTCTCGGTGGCTGCTCAATCAGGCTTCAGAGCAGCGAAAAAGCGGGGCGACCGTCGTCCGCCGTCTCGGACAGGTCTCGCTCCGCACTCGTCTGGGAGTCCAGCTCCCTGCGACGCAGGATCCCTTGATAGGCAGGGTCCCGAGATTGTCGATCTAAGTTATTTCACTACCACCGATAATGCGCAAAGGCCCGGTTTGCCTCTGCCATTCGATGAGTGTCTTCTTTTTTCTTTATCGAGCTTCCTTCACCCTTGGACGCCATAATCAACTCAGCCGCGAGGCGCTCTGCCATCGACTTCTCACCACGATTCCGCGCAAAACCGATGATCCAGCGCATTCCCAGTGCTGCACGCCGATCCGGCTTCACTTCGATCGGCACCTGGTATGTGGCTCCGCCCACCCTGCGGCTCTTCACCTCCAAAACGGGCTTGACGTTGTTCAATGCCTGCTTGAAGACCTGTACACCCGGTTGGCCGGTGCGCTGCTCGATCAGGTCCATCGAAGTATAGAACACCCGCTCCGCCGTCGACTTCTCACCGCACCCCATGAGATTGTTGACGAACTTGGTGACCGTCTGGCTATCGTACCGCGGATCCGGTGGCACCGGTCGCTTGACCGCCCGCTGTCTTCTACTCACTTCGGCCTCTTAGCGCCATATTTCGAGCGGCCCTGGCGACGATCAGAGACACCAGCAGCGTCCAGGGTCCCACGTATGATGTGGTACCGTACGCCGGGCAGATCTTTCACACGACCGCCACGTATGAGCACAATACTGTGCTCCTGCAGGTTGTGCCCCTCGCCGGGTATGTAGCTCGTGACCTCGTAGCCATTGGTGAGGCGAACACGCGCCACCTTCCGCAATGCCGAATTCGGCTTCTTCGGCGTCGTGGTGTATACACGAGTGCAGACTCCGCGCTTCTGGGGGTTCTTCTTCAGCGCAGGGGCCTTCTCCACCTTCTGGACTACCTTCCGCCCTTGGCGGATGAGCTGATTGATTGTCGGCATAACCCAGTTTCGAAACAAGCACAGTACATCCATGCCGCCGCACTACCAGTGCTTCCACGACAGCTTGTAAACTTAGGTCAGGCGCGAGTTTCGGTCAAGGGCGGACCGATTCAGGTGGTCAGTTCTCGCACCGCGTTCAGGAGGGCGGCGACGTCGGCCTCATCGTTGTAAACGTGGGGACTGACTCGCAGAACATCCCCGCGCAGTGAGACTGACACCCTGCGGGACGTGAGCTCCGTCGACATTCTCTGCGGATCTTGACCGGCGGGCACCCTCAACCCCAGCAGGTGGCCAGCCCGCCAAGCTTCTTCCTCGATTCCAAACCCCAGCTCGCGGGCTTCAGAAACCAGCCGGTTCGTCAGGTACCGGCAATAACCTTGGACCTCGGGCACCCCCCACTCGGTCAGCTGCTCCAGCGCGGCCACCAACATCGGCATCAACACGAAGTTGCTCGTCTCACCAACGTCGTATCGGGCCGCACCCGCTCGGTAGGCATCCTCGTAGTCAACCAGCCGGCGAAAGTCCTCGCTGCCTCGGCGGGCAAGCCAGGTCTCCTCGAGCGGACGGCCTTCATCGAACCGGGGTCCGTAATACGCCAGTCCGATCGAGTAGGGGCCCATCAACCACTTGTACGCTGCACACACTACCGCGTCGGGTCCCAACCGGTCGATGTCAATCGGGAGCGCGCCAACCGATTGGGTCCCATCCAGCACGATGGCAGCTCCCTTCTCTCTAGCTCGCTCACCAATGGTCCAGAGGTCAAACAGAGTCCCATCCGTCCAATGGACCTGGGGGATAGCGACCACCGCAGTATCGCCATCTATGGATTCCAGCAACCGTGCATTCCAACCCCTTCCACGATGCTGCTCATCACTCGGTGGCTCCACTGTCCTCAGCTCCGCGCCTGCACTCCTCGCTAGTCGTCGCCACACGTATACGTTGGAAGGGAACTGGTGGGATACCAACACGATGTTCTGCCGAGCGGTCACCGGGATGTTGCGTGCTGCGGTTGCCAGTCCGTACGAGGCCGACGGGATCACGGCTATTCTCGCAGGATCCGGTGCATTCACCAACCTGGAAAACAGGAGCCGCACGCGTTGCAGGTCCTCCAGGAAATCCGAGGGACCTATGTCGGATGGGACCCGTTTGCGCCTCATGCCAGCGATACCTGCCTCTTCCACCCGTTTCGAAAGGGGCGACATGTAGCCGCAATTCAGGTAATGGAGGCCCGCGGGAAGCGAAAACAGGTGTCTCTGGCAGCTAAGCATCACTGCCCAAAGTAAGGGTAAAGCAAAGCCGCGCGCCAGGTTACCTGGCGCGCGGCTTGGATGATTGCGGTCCTCCCGGTTCGCGACCTAGGCCTCAGCCTCAGCGGGTTGCTTTGGCATCGCGATGAATGGACTCGGCACTCCAGCCTCCTCCTCCAATTCCGGCGGTGGTGGGGGCGGCTCGAATCCCTCCGGTGGCTCGACTTCGATCTCTGAGTAGCGATAGATACCGGTGCCCGCAGGAATCAGGTGCCCGATTATGATGTTCTCCTTGAGTCCCAGCAAGTCGTCCTTAGCGCCCCGAATAGACGCGTCTGTCAGCACCCGCGTCGTCTCCTGGAAGGAAGCGGCCGAAATGAAGGATTGCGTCGTCAGAGAAGCCTTGGTGATCCCGAGCAGTAGCGGCTCGGTTGTCGCAGGCTGGTGGCCTTTCCGTATGACTCGCTCGTTCTTGTCGCGAAACAGAATCTTGTCGACACTCTCTCCTTCGAGAAAGTCGGTTTCGCCCGGATCCACTACCTTGGATTTCTGCAACATCTGGCGCACGATTACGCCGATGTGCTTGTCGTTGATCTTGACACCCTGTAGCCGATACACCTCTTGAACCTCGTTGAGGAGGTACTCCTGGACCGCCCGCGGTCCCTTGATCCGAAGGATGTCGTGGGGATTGACCGGCCCCTCTGTCAGACGATCTCCAGCCCAGACCCGGTCGCCTTCGTGCACTCGAAGGTGCTTGCCGGCAGAAACCTCGTACAGTTGAGCTTCGCCCGCCTCGGGCTGCACAAAGATCTCGCGCTTACCTCGTTTGATGTCACCAAACCTTACGACTCCGTCTATCTCCGAGATCGTTGCCGGATCCTTCGGCCGACGCGCTTCGAACAGCTCAGCTACACGCGGGAGACCTCCGGTGATGTCCCGCGTCTTGTAGGCCTCACGTGATATCTTGCAAATGGTCCGGCCCGCATAGATCTCCTCGCCATCTTCAACGGTTAGTTGGCCTCCCTCCGGGATCACGTAATCGCGAACCCGGCGCTCCTTACCCCCCTTGACCTGCACGATCTCAATGTGCGGGTGCATCTTCTTTTCGCGGTCTTCAATGATCACACGCTGCCGAAGGCCGGTGATCTCGTCCAGTTCCTCGCGCACCGTCTCATCCTCGACGATATCGACGAAGCGCACTCTTCCTGCGACATCGCTGATAATCGGATTGGCATAGGGATCCCACGTAAACAGCAGTCCGTCCCTTTTGACTTCCTCACCATCTTGCACCGCAAGCGTTGCGCCCAATGGCACGTGGAACCTCGATCTGACCTGGCCATCTGCGTCGTGCAGAATGAGCTCGCCTTCATAACCCGTGACCACCGTTGGTCCGTCTGGCGTCTCAACGACCTGCAACCGGTCACCAAAGCCGATGCGGCCTGCCAGCTTGGTCTTGCGTGCAGTCTGCTCCGCGATACGAGCAGCTGTACCGCCAATGTGGAAAGTCCGCAGCGTCAGCTGTGTACCGGGCTCACCAATGGACTGCGCCGCAAGGATTCCCACTGCCTCTCCCAGATCCACCATCCCCATTGTGGCCAGGTTTCTGCCGTAGCACATCCGGCACAGCCCACGCCGAGCCTCACAGGTGAGCACCGATCGGATCTTCATCGCATCGATGCCAGCGTCCTCAATAGACGCCGCGGTGTTCTCGTCGATCAGCTCTCCAGCCGACGCGAGTAGCTTGGGGTCACCGTGCTCATCCAGCTCGTGCGGATCGAATACATCTTCCGCCGCTACATTACCGACGATGCGCTCCCGCAACGGCTCGATGATGTCCTCTCCCTCCTTCAAGGCTGAAATCGCAAGCCCCAGGATTGTGCCGCAGTCCTCTTCGGCGATCGTGACGTCCTGCGCCACATCGACCAGCCGCCTCGTCAAATATCCCGCGTCGGCTGTTTTCAACGCGGTATCGGCCAGGCCTTTGCGCGCACCGTGAGTGGAAATGAAGTACTCCAACACCGTGAGGCCTTCCCTGAAGTTCGACCGAATTGGACTCTCGATCACCTCCCCGATACCACCAGTGAGCTTCTTTTGCGGTTTGGCCATGAGACCACGCATTCCCGCAAGCTGGCGGATCTGGTCCCGGCTGCCGCGACTCCCGGAGTCAAACATCATATAGACCGGATTTAAGCCACGATGCGACCGAGAAAGGTTGGTGACCATCGCCGCAGCGATGTCGTTATTCGCATGAGTCCAGGCGTCGATGACCTTGTTGTAGCGTTCGCCGAAGGTTATCTGGCCAGTCGAGTAAGCCTTCTGGAAGCGCTCAACCCTATCGCTCGCTTCGTGCAGGATCTGACTCTTATCCTCCGGAATCTCGAGGTCTTCGACACCAATCGAGATGCCTCCCAACGTGGCGTAACGGAAGCCGAACTCCTTGAGCCGGTCCAAGAAGGCGACAGTCTCGGCGAGTCCGGCGCAGCGATACGACTCAAACACGATCGCCGACAACAGCTTCTTCCGCGCAACCTCGTTTTGGAAACCTAGGTCGGCCTGGACGCCCACTGGCAGAATGCAGTTAAAGAGTACTCGTCCAGCCGTCGTCGCAATCCAGCCGGCAGCCTGGCCCTCAGCCCCCTCGGGCGGCGTGTACCAGAACTGAATCGGCGAGTGGTACTCCAGTCGGCCTGTTGCGACCGCAGTCTCCACTTCCGCCATAGACCCGTAACGCGGGGCATCTACGACTGCCTCCTCAAAACCGGGGAGGGCTTTGGTCAAGAAATAGCAACCTAGTACCATGTCCTGACTGGGCTCCGCAACTGGACGCCCGTCGGCAGGTTTGAGAATGTTGTTGCTCGATATCATCAGCACCCGGGCTTCGAGCTGCGCCTCGAACGACAGCGGCACGTGTACAGCCATCTGGTCGCCGTCGAAGTCGGCATTGAACGCGGCACACACCAGCGGGTGAATCCTGATTGCCTTGCCCTCAACCAAGACGGGCTCAAACGCCTGGATTCCCAACCGGTGTAGCGTCGGTGCACGATTAAGCAGCACCGGATGGTCCTGAATGATCTCTTCCAGAATCTCGTAGACTTCCGGGCTCTCGCGCTCCACGATCTTCTTTGCACGCTTGACCGTTTCGGCAATGCCCTTGTCGACTAGTTTGTGAATGATAAACGGCTTGAACAGCTCGACAGCCATAGTCTTGGGAAGACCACACTGGTGCAGCCTTAGCTCGGGTCCCACCACGATCACAGAACGACCGGAATAATCCACCCGTTTCCCCAACAGATTCTGCCGAAATCGACCCTGCTTACCCTTGAGCATGTCCGACAGGGACTTCAACGGGCGCTTGCCGCGGCCTCGAATCGCCTTGGACCTCCTCCCGTTGTCGAACAAAGCGTCTACGGCTTCCTGGAGCATGCGCTTCTCGTTCCGAAGAATGACCTCCGGCGCGCGATGCTGAATCAGTTTCTGCAGCCGGTTGTTGCGGTTGATCACACGCCGATACAAGTCATTCAGATCGCTGGTGGCAAACCGGCCCCCATCGAGCGGGACCAGCGGCCGCAGATCGGGCGGAATCACGGGAATGACGTTGAGAATCATCCACGCGGGATTGTTGCGGTCCTCACCAGAATCACCGGAACCACGGAAGGCATCTACGATCTTGAGCCGCTTGAGCATCTGCTTCTTGCGATGCTGGCTGGTTTCCGTTGCCACTCCCCGACGTAGCTCATCCGCCAGCTCGTCCACATTCAAGCGCGACAACAGCTCCTTGACTGCGGGTGCACCTATATCAGCGTGGAAGGCCGTATCACCCTCAGCCTTAGCCTTCTCCCGGAGCGCCAAGTACGCATCTTCGTCAATCAGCTCCTTCTCGCGAACCTCTTGCTCACCGGGGTCGATCACGACGTAGTTGGTGTAGTAGATAACCTTCTCGATATCTCTGAGCGTGAGGTCGAGTAGGTTCCCCATCGGGCTGGGCAGAGTCTTGAAAAACCAGATGTGCGCAACAGGCACTGCCAGTTCGATGTGACCCATGCGCTCTCGCCGGACCTTTGACAGCGTGACCTCAACTCCACAGCGATCACATACAACACCGCGGTAGCGGATTCGCTTGTACTTCCCGCAGTGGCATTCCCAGTCCTTAACCGGGCCGAAAATTCGCTCGCAGAACAGTCCGTCCTTCTCCGGCTTGAAGGACCGGTAGTTGATGGTTTCAGGCTTTGTGACCTCTCCCCACGACCACCAATTGCGATGGCCCTGCATGATCACGCGCTCGCGTTCCTTCGCGTCTTTGGGGCCTCGGATCTCTTCTGGGCTTGCGATCCGAATGTGGATGTAGTCGAAGCTCGAACCCCTTTGATCCCTTACACTACGAAAATCGATCATTGCCTCTCCCTACTCCTCACCGTCGTCGGTGACGCCCAAGGTGACTTTGAGACCAAGCGCTTGGAGTTCCTTAACCAGGACGTTGAATGATTCAGGAATCCCCGGTTCAGGTAGATTTTGGCCCTTGACCACAGCTTCATACACACGGCTTCGTCCATTTACGTCATCAGACTTCACGGTGAGCATCTCTTGCAACGTGTGGGCGGCTCCGTAGGCCTCAAGGGCCCAGACTTCCATCTCGCCGAAGCGCTGCCCTCCGAACTGCGCCTTGCCCGCTAGAGGTTGCTGTGTGACGAGACTGTACGGTCCGATAGAACGGGCGTGGATCTTGTCATCCACCAAGTGCGACAGTTTCATCATGTAGATCGAGCCAACGGTGATTTCCGACTTGAACCAATCACCACTCCTGCCGTCACGTAACCGACACTTCCCGCTGGGGGTTATGTGCGCTAGTCGGAGTAGCTCTTCCGTAGCTGCTTTGACATCGGCTTCGCTCTTCGGACCCAACAAGCTCGCAAGAGCTGATAGTCCGCACCGCTCAAGTGTCTCTTCAGTCCCGAGCTTCAGCAGTTTCTCAGCCGCCTTGAGTCCGGCCTTGATCGCTGTCCTTTCCCGGCCGCTCAGTTCGTCACCCGCTTCCTCGATTCGTGCCTCGTGGTATTGCCGCTGCAAGTCAGCCTCTCTCACATTCCGTTCAGCGATCTCCTTAGCTGCTTCGCTGAGGAAATCCCTCACGGAGTGGAATAGATCGCGACTAACCTGCGATACGGCTCGACCACTCAGTCGATCCAACCGAACCGCGGTCAGGGTGGGCCTACTGCCGTTCTCAGCAGGAAGCTTGGCCATGTCTGCAACCGCCACCCTGACGACTTCCGGCGACAGGTCGGGCACCGGCGCGTTCAGCTGGAGCGTCCGCGCGGCTGCTTTCAGACTAGCCAGAGTGAGCGCCAGACCCACTTCGTCTTCCCGAGCACCCTGAAACACCGGCGTCTCAGCCTTGAAGCCGAGGACATGCGCCGCCCATCCGAGGTGAGTCTCGAGAATCTGGCCCACGTTCATTCGGCTAGGCACACCAAGTGGATTCAACACAATGTCTACGGGTGACCCGTCCGGTAGGAACGGCATGTCCTCTTCCGGCACGATGCGAGCGATGATGCCCTTGTTGCCATGCCGGCCCGCCATCTTGTCTCCGACTGCGATCTTGCGCTTCTCGGCAAGGTAGACCTTCACGAGCTGGATCACTCCAGGCGGAAGCTCATCCGGCTGCAGGATCTTGTCGATCTGGTCTTCCGCCTTCTCCTCGATCTTCACCCGCTCAGCGTTCGCCGCTTCGACCGCAGCCCGGACCCTCTCGTTCCTGGCTTGAGAAGCCACTCGTAGGGTCTTGAGATCTACATCTGCGAAGTTGATGCCTTCCAGGACGCTCTTGGTGAGTTTCGTGCCCGCAGAGAGGTATTCCTCTATCGAGCCATTCTTGAGCATGACCGCCACTTCCTGGTTTTCCAGCAAGTCCCTCAGCTCTTCAAACAAGGCTGCACTGACCCTAGCTTTTTCCTCATGCTCCAGTTGTCGAACCTCACCGATCCTCTCACCGCGGTCCTTCTCCACCACCTGGTCTTCGATTCGTGAGAAGATCTTGACGTCAATCACGACCCCTTCCATCCCAGGTGATACCTTGAGGGATGAGTCTTTGACGTCCTTGGCCTTCTCACCGAAGATCGCGGTGAGCAGCTTCTCTTCCGGAGACAGCTCAGTTTCACCTTTCGGCGTGATCTTCCCGACGAGGATATCTCCGGGCTTGACGTGCGCTCCTATCCGAACGATGCCGCGCTCGTCCAGATCGACCAGGGCCTCTTCTGAAACGTTGGGGATCTCCCGAGTGATCTCTTCCTGTCCCCTCTTCGTGTCACGGACATGAAGTTCGAGTTCTTGAATGTGGATCGAGCTGAATGAGTCATCGCGTACGAGCCGCTCAGAGATGACGATCGCGTCCTCGAAGTTGTGGCCGTACCATGGCATGAACGCGACCACCACATTGGCGCCCAGCGCCAACTCACCGTGATCCGTCGCATGACCGTCGGCGATAATTTGGAGGGAGCTAACCTCCTGACCGACTTGGACTAACGGCCGCTGGTTGATTGCCGTGTCCTGATTCGTCCGCCAGTATTTCTTCAACCGGAACCGGTCGTGCTGCATCAGTCGCGCGAGCGGTTGGTCTTCGTCTCCCTTCGTGTGGAGACCTGTGTCGATTATGATCTCATCCGCCGTCACTTTGCTGACGATACCAGCCCGCGGGGCAACTGCCACCGCACCGGAATCCCGAGCGCCCTTCTCCTCAAGACCTGTGCCCACCAGCGGTGCGTGTGGGAACAGGAGAGGAACGGCCTGGCGCTGCATGTTGCTGCCCATGAGCGCCCGATTGGCGTCATCATGCTCTAGGAATGGTATCAGCGCGGCGGCTACCGAAACCAGCTGTTCAGGGGCCACGTCCATGAAGTCGATCCTCGATGGTGGAAGCATCGGATAGTCGTCCCTCTTGCGGCAGAGGGCAAATTCGTTCACGAACCGCCCCTTCGAGTCCAAAGGAGCGTTGGCCTGAGCTACCGCGTATTCCTCCTCTTCAGATGCCGACAGCCATTGGATTTGATCCGTCACCACCCCGTCAACCACCCGGCGATAAGGGCTCTCGATGAATCCCAGCTCGTTCACCCGCGCAAAAGTCGAGAGGCTGGTGATCAAACCAATATTCGGTCCCTCCGGTGTCTCGATCGGACACATGCGTCCGTACTGCGAGTAGTGAACGTCACGGACCTCAAACCCTGCGCGCTCCCGCGTGAGACCTCCTGGTCCGAGCGCACTCAAGCGGCGCTTGTGGGTCAGCTCTGCCAGCGGGTTCGTCTGGTCCATGAACTGCGACAGCTGTGAACTACCAAAGAAGGCTTGAATGACAGCACTGACCGTTCGCGCATTCACCAAATCGTCCAGTGTGATCTTCTCGGGATCGTTATTGATGCTCATGCGCTCTTTGATCAGGCGCGCCATTCGAGATAACCCGACCGAGAACTGGTTCGCTATCAGTTCACCCACCGTGCGGACGCGACGGTTGCCCAGATGGTCGATATCGTCCGTGTATCCTTGGGCTTCTGACAACTCAATCAGGTACCGTACGATGGCCACGAAGTCTTCCTTCGTGAGGACCGTGTGATCGGCCGGCATGCTAACCTTGAGGCGTTGGTTGATCTTGTAGCGACCAACCCTCCCCAGATCGTAGCGTTTGGGATTGAAGAACAGCCTCTCAAGGGCGGCTCGCGCAGTTTCGAGGTTTGGGGCCTCACCTGGGCGCAGCAGTGAGTAGATCTGCTCCAGGGCCTCCGCCTCGGACTTAGTCGGGTCCTTCGCCAAGGTCTGCTTGACGACCTGTGAGTCACCACGGGCCGATGCCGTTATTACATCGAGCTTCACAACACCAGCCCTGAGCAGCTTCTTTCTCAGCGTCGGCGTTAGCTCCTTATTGGCTTCTGCCAGCACCTCCCCGGTCTCCGGATCCGGCACATCGAACGCGAGGACACTTCGCTCGGAACGATCCCTAACGGTCGTGGGCAGATCGTCATCCCGCAGATCGATTGTGGTGTAGCGAGCGAACACCCGGAGCGATTTGACTCCAGCCTTCCGGAGCTCGTTGAACCGTTCGATCGTAAGCTCATCTCCCTCACGTGCGAGAGGTGCACCGTCATCAGCCTCAGGATCAGCCACGACTTCTGCTATGAGCGAGCCCAGTAGCTCGCGTCGCATGACGCGTTCGTCCAGTTTCTTTGTCAGGTCGATTGTCCTGGTGGCATAGAAGAGCTGAAGGATGTCGCTGTTCGATCCGTATCCTAGGGCTCGGAGCAATGCGGTCCCGGGGAACTTCTTCTTCTTGTCGATATGGACGTAGATGAC
>Ga0209536_100012425_pt1 | contig 12383 bp, 9 predicted proteins | sample DeeMarSeWOR28_12_FD_187461 | JGI IMG/M metagenome (GOLD analysis project Ga0209536, IMG submission 187461) | Marine sediment microbial communities from White Oak River estuary, North Carolina - WOR-2-8_12 (SPAdes) (version 2) | ecosystem: Environmental > Aquatic > Marine > Intertidal zone >...
CTTTCGCAATCTCATCTATTTTGTGGACGAGTTCTTCCTCCCGGGATTCCATGACCGCAGTTTCAATGTGAACGACGCCGTTACGCGAGGTGACTTCTAAATCGGGTTTAAGGTCAATCAAGGCGGCTTTAACCTCGGCAGACAGGACAAGGTCGTCCATTGCCTTCTGCGATGCGGCGGTGGTGCGAAAATCATCCAGACCGACTGTATTGCATATGATATCCACGGCGTCGTTTACCGAAATTTTTTTGATATGAATCACCAGATCGTATAGGATCGGGTCCCAAGTGTCGATTCCATAAAGATATTTGCTCCACTTTTTCCTTTCCTTGTCATCGTGTTCAATTCTCTGACTCGCCTCTTTTGAGGATACGCCTAGACGTTTCATTTCGACCTTAATGCGGTCTTCCATTTCAGCAAGGACCCGCACCTTGAGAACATGGGAAATACCTTTGACGAAAAAATGTCCCGCAAGGCCGTGATAGACGACGTTATCTTTTTGAAGGTGATGCAACAAGGCCTTCTGGATGTATGCCACATATTTATCCCTTCCATACACAAATCGATCAAACAGGGAAGGACTATCATGGACGGCGCGTAGAAGTTTAATCTCCGGGATGTTGAAGTCTTTTGACGCTTCGACCAGTATTTCGCGAGAAATACATTCGTAGCCTAACCTTTCAGCAACCTTTTCGGCGACTTCCTTACCTCGGCTGTAAGATCCCCTGGAAATTGTAATTATGGACATTATTACCTCCTTTAAATGTTAATTGATACCTTTTAAAAAACCTAATCATTAGAAAGCGAATTCTGCATAACGATTTGTGATAACGGAGTTGCCCTCCGGGTAATACCAAATACCGCCTCGGTGAAATGATGGAGGCCCATTGAGACAAGTTTAAAAAATTCAGCAACATCACTGTGTTTGCGTTTAATTTAACGAATGAGCAAATCATAATGCCGCATACGAATTATGGATCGGACAATTAGATAAACGCCAAATACAACCAAAAATAGAATTAATATTCCCAGAGGAATAAGAAAATGCAACACATGCAATACATCATATCCTTTTGATGTGGCAACTAAAAGACCCAATATTGACAGGGGCAAGACCAGGGCGGCGATGCCTGTCCGCATCAAGGCCAAAGACGTTCGATTTTCAGACAGCACCAATTGAACTTCATTGATTGCCATTGTGGCGGTTTCGGTTTTTTCGGTATCCAAAATGCCTGCTTTATGTTCATTTATAGTTTTAACTGAACGCCGACCTCGATCACCCGTTCGGCCGGAATATTAAAAAACGAGGCGGCGTCCATGGCATTGCGAGAAAGAAGGATAAAAAGATTTGAGCGCCAGCGGCTCATTTTAGGCGCGTCGCCGATCACCAGCCTTTCCCGGCCAAGAAAGAAGCTCGCATTGTCGGCCTTGATTTCCAGACCTTTTTCCTGGGATAATACAAGAACATTGTCGATCTTGGGTTCTTCCATAAACCCGTGACGGGCGATGATCCTGTAAAAACCGCCCCGAAGTCTCTCCACTTCCACCTTGTCCAGATTCGGAACTCTTGGAATGTCCTCGGTCTTGAAATGGAGGATCGCGATTTCCGAGTGCAAGACCTTGTTGTGATTCAGGTTATGGATAAGGGTTGCCGGAACGATATCCGGATTTCCGCTCAGGAAAATTGCCTGCCCTCTGACCTTTTGCGGAGGATTTGCATCCAGCGACCGATTAAAAGCATCAAAGGAGTTCGTCAGATTTGAAAGTTGGTCCGCGAGTATGTTTCGTCCCTGTTCCCAGGTTAACATGATGGTAAAAAAAACACCGCCGATGGCCAGCGGAAACCAGGCCCCATGAAAGATTTTACTGATATTTGCAAAAAAGAAGGGCGAGTCCACCACAAAAAAGAGTCCGACCAGCAGGCCCGTCTTCCGCCAGCTCCACCCCCAGCGGTTGCGCGCAACCATATAGAACAGCGCGGTGGTTATCAACATGGTGGATGTCACCGCAACCCCATAGGCGGCTGCGAGCTTACTGGAGGATTGAAAACCGAGCACCAGCCCGATCGTACAAGCCATCAGCATCCAATTCACAGGTGCCACATAGATCTGACCGATATGGGAGGCGGAAGTATGTATGACTTTCAGGCGGGGCAGATACCCCAGCTGAATGGCCTGGCGGGTTAGTGAGAAAGAGCCGGTGATGACAGCCTGGGATGCAATGATGGTGGCCAGTGTGGCCAAAAGCACCATTGGGACTAGAGCCCAGGAGGGGACCATTGCGTAGAATGGATGATGAGACTCTTCGGGCCTGCCGAGCAGAAGGGCCCCTTGGCCGAAATAGTTCAAAACAAGTGCCGGAAAAACCAGATAAAACCATGTGACTCGAATGGGGCGACGGCCAAAGTGTCCCATGTCCGCGTAGAGCGCTTCTGCACCGGTAACGACCAGAAATACGGCTCCCAGAACCACAAAGCCATGCAGCCTGTTGACGGCAAGAAACCTTATACCGTAGAGCGGCGATAAGGCTGCCAGAATTTTGGGCATATGAATGATTTGAACGACGCCCAAAGCCGCTAAAACGGAAAACCAAACCAAAATAACCGGGCCAAAAAGGCCTCCCACCTGCGCGGTCCCGCGCGGTTGCAGCAGAAACAGCCCCCCCAAAATGGCAATTGTCAATGGCAGGACATAAGGTTTGAAAACCGGTGTGATGATTCGGAGGCCCTCAACAGCACTGAGGACGGAAATAGCGGGCGTAATCATGCCGTCACCGTAAAGCAAACAGGCTGCGAACAGACCGATGGTCACAAGGCCCAGTTGACCGCCTTTGGTTTTACCATCCTTGCGCTTGATGAGCGCTGTAAGTGCGATGACGCCGCCTTCACCGCTATTATCCGCCCTGAGAACGAATACAAGATACTTGAGGGCGACAATCATTACCAGGGCCCAAAAAATGAGCGAGAGTACGCCCAATATATTATCACCGGTCACTGAAATGCCATATTCACCATGGAAACACTCACGAATGGCGTAAAGTGGACTGGTGCCGATGTCACCGAAAACAACCCCCAGCGCTGCCAGAGATAACGCCAGGAGGTGGTCGGCGCTGCGGTTATTTTGACCCGGCCGGCTTTGCCTTCTTTCTGAGTTTCCGGGCATTTCTGCATTTGGATTCATATCTCACCGCTAATCCAGGGTTTCAATTAAGGCTTGTAATGCGCCTGCCCGAAAGAAGTCTGTTCAAATACAGGCCCCCTGCCGATAAACCCGCTGGAAATGCGCGCTTGATTGGCTTTTGTTTTGTCCCAGAGGATCAATAGATTCCGATAAAATTCCATCTCCAGAATGTAAACGTGTTTACTTAAAGATTCGACCGCATGCGTGTTAAAACGGTGTCTGGCCATTTGATTTTTCAGCAGATAAAATTCTTTGTTAAGCTCTTTTTCTAAGTATTTTTCCTTTGCAAGGATAACCTTAATTTTATCTTTAATAATTTTCCTGTCTTTATCACTTAAACCACTATAAGGCCCTCTGTTTGAGACATCACCGGTGTGAAATACCGGTATATCACTGTGAACCTGTAAACCGGTTTTCCCGGCAATTGATTTTCCATAAAACAGAAAACCAATTACAAATAATATCGTCATCTGAAGTTTATATTTTTTTTGATATTTCATCACAGCCCCCACTTTTCAAAAGCTTATATGACACCCATTCAACCCGTGGCCGCCAGAGGCTTCGGCACATCAAAACTGCCCGTTTCTTGAACCGGTACTGTATGGGTTGACCTGCCTTGCAACGACTTTGGGTGAAGGGTGGCAGCACGCCGGACGAGATCCCTTTGGCCGGCAGTTGAAAAAACCCGGGTGAGTTCTACGCCGAGTTCCGTCAGGCGACAAAAAGTGCCCTATCCGTTGCGGTTCGGAAAATTAAAATATGGATATCGGCGGAGGCGGTCGAGATAAGATATGGCAGGATTCAGAATGATATCGGAAGGTGACCGGATTTGAGCGAATATTTAGACCCGTAAAATTAAAATGCGGAAAAAATAAACGAAAAACAGATTCGAAGGGATCATGATCCGTCAGTTGCTCAAGTTCGGTTTCTTCGTTCGATAAAAATAAAGCCTGGCAGGCATTTAATTCCAATAGTTGCTCGGCTTTCGAAAATTGAGAGCCAAGCCCGAAACCTAAAAAAAATATCGTCAGGATAAAAGCGAAACTCTTCCCATGTGCCAATCGGTCGAATCTCATTGATTGAACTTTCTCATGAGTTGAAATTAAAGCCTGCTTGAATAAGAATAACACGCATGTTGTCTAAGTCAATAGATACAGCAAGGGGTGTGAAAAAAGACGGCGGTGTACCCGGTTTTCAAGTAAGCGCGGGGGGCAACACCGAAGTCGAAATCGGTTACATTAAAAAAGGGGCAATCCCGCCTTGGGCTTTACGTAAGCTGCTTAGAGAGCGTAAATTGGATTAAACTCCTGAAATCTTATCGCCAATCCGGCCGGATGAAGGAAATGGTATCATACAAACAGGGGCGGGCGGATGATATCTCTTGGTCAAAATGAATTGTCGAAACCGAGGAAAAATAGGCATTAAATTCATTCCAGGATATTTTAAAAAATTGAAATATGTGGATGCTGCCCTAATTTTATCTAAACGGGTATTGACAACAACCTTGGCATGGTGTCAGGAATATCAGAACGAACGGAATAATGAATCCGGGCCTGTTTGTGAAAACAGGCCAAATCCGATGACAGATGGATGAAATAAATATGACGGAAAGCGTGGCATTTATCGGATACCATGTAAACATGTTGCTCCTTCTGGGGGTCGCGGTATTTCTGGGGGCTGTCGGGGGCCGGGTGTTTCAGCGTCTGAAAATCCCTCAAGTGGTGGGATACATTGTAATCGGCCTGATCGTCGGTCAGACCGGCTTGGGATTGATTCCTAAAACGGTCGTTGAGGAAATGCGTCCGATCAGCATGTTCGCTCTCGGGCTAATCGGTCTATCCATTGGAGGTGAACTCAAGTTTCTCGAGTTTCGAAAGCGGGGCCGGCAGTTTTTGTCTATCCTCTTATCCGAAGGAATCGGCGCGTTCATCATGGTTGGCTGTTTAACGGGGTTCCTCGTCCAGCTGTTGACCGGCGATGCGAAGATCGCCATTGCCCAAGGTTTGTTGCTCGGCGCCATTTCATCTGCAACCGCTCCGGCAGCCACGGTTAGCGTCCTTTGGGAATACAAGACACGCGGGCCGCTGACAAACACGCTGCTTGCTATTGTCGCCCTCGATGACGCCCTGGGGCTGCTGCTTTTTGGTTTTGCCTCGAGTATCGCGGGGTTGCTGTTAAGCGGCGGCAGCTTGACCATGGGCGCTATCCTTGGTACACCTGCCTATGAAATTATTTTTTCGATCATTCTCGGATCCATCTTCGCCCTTATTCTCACCCTATTGCTTCGGTGGAGTTCTGATCAGGAAAAACAACTTGTTTTCACTATTGGAACGGTGATGCTGACGATGGGACTTTCAGCGGCGTTGGCGTTGGATGCGATTTTAGCGGCCATGGCATTGGGGGCAACCTTGGTGAATGTGGCGCCTCGGCGCAGCCGTGATGCGTTCCAATTAATTAAAACGTTCGCTCCACCGATTTATGTGCTGTTTTTCGTGCTGGTGGGTGCCGAGCTTCAACTTTTCGGCACCAGCGCGGCTATTTGGATTATTGCGGGCGTATATGTTGTCGGTCGCTCGGTCGGAAAAATAGTGGGGGCCTACCATGGCGCCCGAATGTCCGGGGCACCGGAAACCGTAAAGCGATACCTGGGCTTGGGTTTATTTGCTCAAGGCGGTGTGGCGGTGGGCCTGTCCATCGTTGCAGCCCATCGTTTCGAAGCGACCATCGGCGGCGAAATCATTATCATTGTTACGGTGACGACGATGCTGGTGGAGTTGTTGGGCCCGCCGTGCGTCAAGCTTGCTGTTTCAAAGGCGGGTGAAGTCAATCTCGGCATCAGTGAAGAGGATCTCATTCGTTCCTACACCGTTGCGGATGTAATGGATCCCAATCCCCCTGTTATTCATATCAATGACCGCATGCAGAAAATCTTTGATGTCATCAGTTCATCCGCCAGTTACCTCTACTATCCGGTTGTCGACGAAAGCGGTCTGCTTCAGGGGGTTGTCTGGTTGGAAGATCTAAAACCGATTCTGGGAAAACAGGCCGCGCTGAGAGAAATTTTGGTTGCTTACGACCTAATGAAAAACTGCTCCGAATCCATAATTCCCGAAACACCGCTTCGGGAAGCCTTGAAAATTATGGAAAAAAACCGGCTCGGGTTCCTGCCCGTGGTCGATCCGGAAAGTTTGAGCAAACTGATCGGCTTTCTTGACCGTCAGGTGCTCCACGAGAAGATTTCCAGAGAAATGCTTCGCCGCCAGCATATATCAGCCGATTAAAAGTCGACAGATCGCGAGAATAACGATCCGAAGCGCGGCCAGTTTCAAATATTACACCATGAGCAAAACATCCAATGATACGAAAAGATGTTGGACTGGTCCCCTTTTGCTCAATACCGTGATTAAGAATATTCTGTTTTGGGCCAAAATTACCCGGTATTTGGGATCTTCACGCGGCGTGGTTCGGATTAATTAAATGGCGGTGGAATTTGTTCCCCCTCTAACTCAAGAGGTAATACAGGCAGGGGATATCAAGCTTCGCGTGACACCCAAGGTGTCGGCAGGGATGCATATGACCGTCACGCTATATCCGCGATTCAACGGCGCAGACATTTGTGCACCCTTCAAAAAGAGGAGGCCGGCAGCGCCGGCATTCGGGGTTGTCGATCCTGGCAATAATCTTCGCAGCGGCCTGCGTTTCGGGTGAAAAAATGTGGTCGGCTCCGATGCAGTCGCTGTCGCCACCGCCCTCAAGGACACCCCTGGCCTGGCGCTTGAGACCACAAAGATACAAATCCCCCCGAAATCTGCGTCAGCACCATTTATATCGACAAAATTGACACCAAAAGCCGCAACCAGGAGGGAAGATTGATAGGCATTGTTTTTATCGATGTCGTTGAGAAACTCCATGATATGGCTGGCCGCGCCGAAGAACAATGAACCATCGATGCGAACGATTTTGAAGGCCGGGCATTCCGTTTTGTTTGCAGTGAAATCAAAGGGCAAACTTTCTCGTCGATCGCTTTTCCACGGCTATAAGAACCCCTTGATGTGGAAACCACATCTGCAAGGCTGCATCTTAACCTGTTAATTTAATATGAAATTATTGGGCCTGCTGCCTGCAGCCGGCTTGGGTGGAGAATGAGGATAAGGCTGAAAGGTTCGATGATTGACATTTCATGGCATCACCTCGGTGCCTGCGATATGCGCTTTTGATTACAGCCGTTTTCAAAACAGAGATAAGAGAATATTCATGAAATTCCAGATAGGGCGGGCATCGAGAAGACACCTTTCGGTGCTGATATTTTTATTGTTGGATGTCGATTCGTTCAAGCATGCCGTAACGACCTCAACGTGTCCAGGTTGACCCGGTCGGCGTCTTGGCCGTTTTTTTGTTTGGGGGTTTCGATGATTTTAGGAATGTGGGCCAGCCGATCGTCGTTCATAAACAATTCAAACGCCCGTATGCCGATCAGCCCTTCACCGATATGTTCATGCCGGTCAACCCGGCTGCCCAGGTCCTTTTTGGAGTCGTTTAAGTGAATGATGTATAAATGCTTTAAACCAATGGCCGCCTCAAAGGCGGCCATGGTTTTGCGGTAGGCCGCTTTGGACCGGATGTCGTATCCGGCGGCGAAGATATGGCTGCTGTCCAGGCAGAAACCGATCCGATATCGGGGGTTGATCATTTCCCTGATCGCGGCAAGCTGTTCGAAGGTATGGCCGACACTGGCACCCTGGCCGGCGGTGGTTTCAAACAGCAGGCGGGTGCTGATGCCCGGATTGCCGGCAAAAATTTCATTGACACTCTCGGCGATCCGCCGGATTCCCGCTGCCGGCCCCCTGCCCATATGCGAACCGGGATGCAGAACAACGAAGGGAATGTTCAGCTGTGAGGAGCGCAGCAGCTCCTGCGCCAGGGCATGGCAGGAGCGCGTATGTTTTTCCCGGTCGTCGGCTGCCAGGTTGATCAGGTAAGACGTATGTGAGGCGATGGCTTTAATCCCGGTTTCCGATACGGCCGCCTTAAAACGCACGATTTCCTCATCGGCCAGCGTCCGCTCCCGCCAGGTGTTGGCGTTTTTGGTAAACAGCTGTAGCGCCCGGCAGCCATAGGATTGGGCCTCAAACAGCGCGATGTGCAGGCCTTTGGCGATGGAGAAATGCGCGCCCAGCAGAAGGGGGTCCTTTCGGGGTCCAGAATTGCTGTCCGGTTTTTGCGGCAAATCCTTTTTCATATATAATTCAGGGGCGTTTTTCCAGCGAGGCCCGCCGGATCGCGTCCTTTCCGAATTTCTGCTTGATGCTGTCCAGGGTCTGATCCACCCGCTCCCAGGTTTGGGCCGCGGCGCTTTTTTTTGCAAACAGGTCCATTTGAACCGGTACCGAAGCTGAAATCAAACCCGAAGCGCTGACGCCGATCAAGCGGACTTTTTGATTTAACTTAAATGAGTCGAGCAGTTTTTCAGCTTCGAGATAGATGCTTTCACTCGAACGGGTCGGCGCATCTAATGTTCGGCTGCGGGTAAATGTATTAAAGTCGGCGGTTTTCACTTTCAGCGTAACGGTTTTCGCCCGCACGCCTTGCTTTCTCAGGCCGGCCGCCACGGTTTCCGATTGCCTGAGCAGAAAAATTTTTAATTTTTTCAGGTCCCCGGTGTCGGCGGACAGGGTCCGCTCGGAACTGACGGACTTGTGCTGAGAGTCCGGCTGCACCGGAGAAATATCCATGCCCTGCGAAAGCTGTTTCAGGCGGCGGCCGAATTTTCCGAGCCTCTTTGTCAACGTATCTTCGGAAAACCGGCGGACATCGCCCAGCGTCCGGATTCCCATCCGCCCGAGCTGGGCTGCCGTTTTTTTCCCGACCCCCGGAACTTTTTGAATCGCCAGGGACTGGATGAAATCGTCAACCTCGTTTTCCCGAATTACCGTGAGTCCATCGGGCTTGTTGATATCGGAAGCTATTTTGGCTAAAAACTTGTTGGGCGCGATCCCGACGGAACAGGTGAGATTTACCGCCGCTTTGATTGTTTTTTTGAGCTGCGTTCCGACGTCAACTGGATCGCCGTGCAGCTTATCGCTGCCCGAAAGGTCCATATAGGCTTCATCGATGGAGACCACCTCCAAAAGCGGGGTAAAGTCCTTCAGCAAGTTCATGATGGTGCGTGACAGTTCTTTGTAGCGATCCATGCGGGGGGCCAAAACGATTCCTTCAGGACATTTTTGCCTGGCCTGAAACATCGGCATGGCGGAATGAACGCCGAATTTTCTGGCTTCATAGCTGGCCGCTGAAACCACGCTGCGATTGGACTGCCCGCCCACAATCACGCACCGACCTTTGAATTCAGGGTGGTCCAGCTGTTCCACTGACGCATAAAAAGCATCCATGTCGATGTGAAGGATCATCGGCCAAATAAAGGTTGATTAAAAAAAATGTTATGGGTTATATAGTCTAACCGGGATCAATGGTAGTCAATTATTTGCATTTTCTCAAGGGTTTAAAAAAAACTTTTAAATCTACCGTCTCCAATTTTTGTAACGCTCAGTTTAGGTAAAAGTTGAAATTCCATGGAAAGTATCGAGCAAGTCACTCTCCTGTATGATATCAGCAACGCCTTGAACGAACACCTGGACTTGAAGAAGTCCCTTTACAAGGTCCTGGATATCCTGTCCCGCCTGATGAATATGGTGCGAGGGACGGTTACGATTTTAAATCCGCTAAGCAACGAAATCACCATAGAAGTCGCCCACGGCCTTTCCAGAGGCGCCATGGAAAAGGGCAAATATAAACTGGGAGAGGGCATTACCGGCCGGGTCATCCAGACCGGCAAGGCCGTAACCATACCCAAGATAAGCGAGGAACCGCTGTTTCTCAACCGCACCTCTTCACGCAAGACCCAACCGGATCAGGAACTCTCCTTTATTTGTGTGCCGATAAAAAAGGGCAACGACGTGATCGGCGCCATCAGTGTCGACCGGCCCTTTGACGTCTCGTTTCCCTTGAAGGACGGGGAAAAACTGATGTCGGTTGTGGCCACCATGGTGGCCCGGCACGTGATCAATCTGGAAACCATCCGTCTGGAAAAGGACCGCTTGAGAGAAGAAAACCGGCGGCTCAGAAAAGAACTGGAAAATAAATACCGCATCACCGACATCATCGGCAACAGCAATAAAATGCGGGATGTGTTTCAGATGATCTCACAAGTGTCCAAAAGCAACGCGACGGTGCTAATCCGAGGGGAAAGCGGAACCGGAAAAGAGCTGGTTGCCAACTCGATCCATTACAACAGCCTGAGGTCCAAAGGCCCCTTTGTAAAAGTCAACTGCGCGGCGCTCCCGGCGACCCTGATCGAAAGCGAACTTTTCGGCCACGAAAAAGGGGCCTTTACCGGGGCCATCAAACAGAAGATCGGAAAGTTTGAACTGGCACACAAGGGAACCATCTTTCTGGATGAAATCGGATCCATCAGTCTCGATGTCCAGGTGACCCTTTTGAGAATTCTGCAGGAAAAAGAGTTTGAACGGGTCGGCGGGCATCAAACCATAAAAACCGATGTGCGCATTATCACGGCGACCAATAAAAATTTAGAAGAAGCGGTGGAGGAAGAAACCTTCCGGGGAGATCTGTATTATCGTCTGAACGTGTTCCCCATTTACATGCCGCCGCTTAGGGAGCGGAAAACCGATATTTTGCTTTTGGCCGACTATTTTCTCGAAAAATACGCCAAGGAAAACAACAAGGAAATTCTCCGATTTTCAACTCCTGCCATCGATATGCTCATGGACTACCACTGGCCGGGAAATGTCCGCGAACTTGAAAATTGTATAGAACGGGCCGTATTGTTGTGCGAGGAGAAGGTGATTCACAGTTATCACTTGCCGCCGACGCTTCAGACCGGCACGGAATCAGATACTCTGCCGGCCCTTTCGCTCGAGGATGCGGTGGGGAATCTGGAAAAAGAAATGATCGTCGATGCCCTGAAAAACACGCGGGGGAATATTACCAAAGCGGCCAAAGTGCTAAAATTGACCGTCCGGAAATTCGCCTACAAGGCCCAAAAATACGGGGTGGACTACCGCCAATACCGCTAGCTCGAACAACATGGCCCGGGCCCCGGGAACCGATCTGCGGCTTTATCAAGGCTCTGCGAATCTCTTTGACCCCACCGACACATTCAAATTCCCGGTCTGATGCGTTGTACCCCTGATCCGTAACGCCGGCAGGAGCGCCCCCGTACCCAATTAAAGGCATGCATCAGGCTTAAAAATATGTTTTCCTAATCGACACAACAATAGGTCATAAAGCCCCTATTGATTATTTAAACGTTGACCATCATGGTTTGACATCTGTAGCTGATTCGGGCGCATTATCGTTTTCGTTCTTCAATTTAAGTATTCCCCGGACTGCGGCAAGAAGTCTCCGCCCGAAGACGTCCCCTGTCTCTATTTATTTCTGGGTAATGAACAAGCCATTTGATAGAAACTTATACATCTTGAAATTAAGGCGCTAGCATAAGCGCCTTGACACCGCTAACTAAATATAAATCTTGTATGTATCGATTTCACTTAATATGGCATGATAGCCTGAAACTTTTTTGGCGTACCGCGAAATGTTTTCGGGGAGTTTCATTCCGGATTCCAAATAATTTAGGCATTTACTTATGCCTAAATTATAGGCGGCAGAATAGATACTGAGATCTTCAAGGTTGTATAGTATATGATTGAGGCGATCCAAAGTTATTTCATGAAAATTAGGCTCACCTTGGTGATTTAACAATTCGGAACTTATTCTGTTCCACCTGATTTTTGTGGCCCCTGAGAACTTCATCGTACCAAAGTCGGTGAATTGATTAACCTCAACGCAGTTCTTAATCTCCACAACCTGTTGTTTTACCCTCTTAAGTGTGATGATAAGGTGATCAATATACATCGCTGCGATATCCACCGCCACTTGATATTCTCCCGGTTTATATTTTTTCCTGAGATGTGCCTTCAAATTGGTCCAGCTGGCGGACCTTGCGTTGCGATACGCATGCTCTGAATCACCTGCCGGCTTGACGAGGATCATTTTTTCTTCCAGGTATTGACGGATCTGCTGAAGTTGATTGTGATATCGCACTCGGAGGTTGGCATTGTAATAGTCTTTCACATATCCAGAGCCTCGCTTTATTTTTTGTCTAAACAGCGCATCCCAAAGAAATGC
>Ga0209536_100012426_pt1 | contig 12383 bp, 8 predicted proteins | sample DeeMarSeWOR28_12_FD_187461 | JGI IMG/M metagenome (GOLD analysis project Ga0209536, IMG submission 187461) | Marine sediment microbial communities from White Oak River estuary, North Carolina - WOR-2-8_12 (SPAdes) (version 2) | ecosystem: Environmental > Aquatic > Marine > Intertidal zone >...
CCCGATCACGAAAACGAGGTCTTTGCCTTTCTGGTAGAACCATTCCTGTCGGATCTCGAAAGCGTTGAGAGGCACGCCCTCCGCATTCTCGCGGGCGAATCCAGCCTCGGCCTGGGCCCGGCTCGGATGCGCCTGGATCGAGAGGGGCGCGGCGGCGGCGATCACCTTCAAGAGGAACGGCAGCGCTTCGCCGAAGCGCTCGACCACCGGCGCACCGAGTACCGCAGCCGGATCCCGATGGATCCAGGCATCGAGGTCGATGGCGTCGGCCGCGTCTCCGCGAACCCGCGAGGGCGCCAGCGCGTGAGCACCGAGCCAGAGCTCCGCCTGGGGCTTCCCGGTGGGCTCCTCGCCCAGGAGCTCCGGAATCGCGGTGAGCGAGCCCCAGGAGTAGGGCTGCACGGTGCCGTCGATGCGCCAGAGGCGGGTCGCGTCCATCGAAGGGGCAGCCTATCGTCAGGCGCCGGAGAGCGCGACGCTGAACGATCTCGGACGCACGCTTCGAACGGTCTCCCGCCTTCGACCGGGACAGATCGTGCACCGACTGCGCTACCGCTGGCGCCGCAGCCGCTGGGAGCGCGATCCCGAGGCGATCGACGCCCGCTACCGGAAGCGCGCCGCCGCCCTCCCCAGGCTCCGCTGGGACCACCCGGGCCTCGCGCGGGTCGCTGCCTACCGCGTGGCCGCGAGGCCCGAGGCCCTGGCCCTGGCCGCGGCCCGGGACGCGCTCGCAGGGCGCTTCGACTTCCTCGGGCGCCGCATCGACTTCGGGGCCGAGGTGGACTGGTTCCGCGCCGACCTCGACGCCGGGACCCGCCTCTGGAAGACCCTGCTCCACGAGTTCGGTTACGCCACGGACCTGGCGCGGGCCTCGCTGGCGAGCGGCGACCCGCGATTTCGCGAGCGCTGGCTCGAGCTGGCGCGCCACTGGCGAGCCGCCGCGCCGATCGGCTGCCGGGACTTCGCCCTCGACGCCTGGAACGCCCGGGCCGTGGCCACGCGGGCCATGCACTGGGCCGTGGCAGGCGCGGTGCTGGGGCTGCGCGCGGACGATCCGGACGCCGACTGGCTGGGGCGCGAGATCGGACTCCACGGGATCTTCCTGCGCGACAACCTGGAGCTCGACCTGCGCGGCAACCACCTCTTCCGCGACGCCGTGGGCCTGGTCTTCGCCGAGACGCTGGTGGGCGGCGTGCCCGACGCCCTCGCCCTGCTCGAGCGCCAGGTCGTGGAGCAGCTGCTGCCGGACGGCGGCCACGAGGAGCGGGCACCCCTCTACCACGCCCTGTGCACCCAGGATCTGCTGGAGGCGCGCCTCCTGCTCGGCGATGCGAGCCCGGACTGGCTGCGGGAGGCCCTGGCACGAATGGTCGGCTTCCTGGAGGCCATCGTGCTGGGCGACGGCGAGATCCCGCTGCTGGGGGACGGCTGGCTCGGCGAAGTGCCGACGCCCCACCTGCTGGGCGCCGCCCGCCCGCTGGAGCCGCCCATCCCGCCCGCAGCACCGGAGCGCCACAGCGGCCTGGTTCCGCTCCACGCCGGCCCGTGGCGCCTGGTGGTGCGCGCCGGTGCCCACGCGCCCGACGAGCAGATGGGTCACGCCCACGCCGACCTGCTCTCCTTCGATGCCAGCCACGCGCGGGGTCGCATCGTCAGCGACACGGGAACCCTGCTCTACGATCCGGGCCCCGATCGCCAGCGGATGCGCGGAACCGCCGCCCACAACACCCTCCGGATCGATGGCGAGGAGCAGCTCGAGGCCTGGGGAAGCTTCCGCGTGGGACGCCGCGGCCGGGCTCGGGCGGTCGCCCGGGGCCGGACGGGAACCTGGAGCTGGCTGTCGGCGTCTCACGACGCGTACTGTCGGCTGCCGGGTCGCCCTGCCCATCACCGGCTGGTGGCGGTCGGCGAGCCCGGGATCCTCGTCCTGGACGCCGTGTTCGGATCCGGGCCCCACCGCATCGAGAGCCACTTGCACCAGCATCCGCAGAGCGACGACGAGGGCGTCGAGATCGTCGCGCTTGGCGGGACCGCCCGGGTGGAGCCCGCCCCGCTCCACGAGCGCTTCGGCGAAACCCGCGAGATGCGTCGCCACGCGCTCGACGTCCAGACGGAGATCCCGTGGATCGGCGGGTGGTGGATCGCCCGCTCCGCCCCGCTCGAGGTGGAACTGCGCCTGGCCGACGATCGCGTCATCCTCCGGCTCGCGAATCCGGAAGTCGGACTCATCTGGAGGCCCCACTGCACCGATGTGCAAGAGGCCTTTTCTCTTTGCTCCGCCTCCGGCGGATCTGCTAACTAGGCCCGAATCGTGTTGGTTGGATTTCACCGCAGCCATGAAGCCAGCGTCGCGGTCCTCGACGACCGGGGACGCCCGACCTTCGCCGCCTCCGAGGAGCGGTTCAGCCGCATCAAGATGCAGGGAGGCTGGCCGCAGATCACGGCCCGCTACGTCGCCGCCCACTACGACGTCTCCGGCGCCCGGGCGGTCCACGGCGGGCTGCCGCTCCTGCAGCGCTTCCCGCGCGAGGCGCAGCTCGCCGTCTACAACGCCACCCACGGCCGGCTCCAGGACATCCACCCGAAGCGCTTCCGGAAGCTCGCGGACGTCGCCTTCGGACGCACGGGCAGCCGTGAGTCGGGGGTGTTCCCCGGGCTCGAGCGCACCCACGTGGACCACCACACCTGCCACGCGGCCAGCGCCTACTATCCTTCGGGCTTCGACGAGGCCGAAGTCGTGACCGTCGACGGCGTGGGCGACACCTACAGCGCCCGCGTCTTCCACGCGAAGGGCGGCACCCTCACCCCCCGCACGCAGCGCTTCCACACCGCCTTCCCCCTCGGTCACAACTACGAGTACATGACGGCGATGCTCGGCTTCCATCCGCACCGCCACGCCGGAAAGGTGACCGGGCTCTCCGCTCACGGCAGCCGCGACGAGCGCCTGCTGCGCATCCTCGAGACCTGGCTCGAACGGGTGTGGTCCTCTCGCGAGGGGCGCCCGTACTTCTTCATGCTGCACTCGCAGCACGGCAGCACCGAGGGCGACGCGGCCTTCGACCAGGCCATCCGCGAGCTGCGGGAGCTGCGACAGACCCTCTTCGGCGACTGGTCGAACATGGATCTGGCGTGGGCCATCCAGTACCTGCTCGAGCGGGAGGTGACGAAGCTCATCGAGACGGCGATCCCGAGGATCGACGGTCAGCCGATCTGTCTCGCCGGCGGCGTGTTCGCCAACGTGAAGCTCAACAAGCTCGTGAAGGAGATGGGCTTCGGCAGCATCTTCGTCCAGCCGGCCATGGGAGACGGCGGACTCGCCTTCGGCGCCCCGCTCTACGAGCTCGCGCAGAGCGACGGCCTCACGCCCTACCGGCTGGAGAGCGTGTATCTCGGTCCGGAGTACGGCGAGGACGAGATGCTCCTCGCCATTCGCGACTCGGGTCTCGAGCCGCGTCGCTACGACGAGGTCGAGCCGGTCATCGCGGAGCTCCTCGCCCAGGGGCGGGTCGTGGCCCGCTTCAACGGTCGCATGGAGTTCGGCCCCCGCTCCCTCGGAAACCGCTCGATCCTCTACCACTGCTGCGACGCCAGTGTGAACGACTGGCTGAACAAGCGGCTCGACCGCACCGAGTTCATGCCCTTCGCCCCTGCGACCCTGGAAGACGAGGCCGCCGAGAGCTTCGAGAGCCTCTCCGGAGCGGAGCACACCGCCGAGTTCATGACCATCACGAGCGACTGCTCCGAGCGCTTCCGCCGTGAGTGCCCGGCCGCGGTCCACGTCGACGGCACGGCGCGGCCGCAGATCGTCCGGGCCGCGACGAATCCCTCCTTCCACCGCGTGCTCGAGGAGTATCGGGCCCTCACAGGTGTCGGCACCGTGGTGAACACCTCGTTCAACATGCACGAGGAGCCGATCGTGTGTACGCCGGACGACGCCGTGCGCAGCTTCGTCCGGGGGCATCTCGACTACCTGGCGATCGGGCCCTTCATCGTCGAGAACCCGAGACTCGGGCCGGTGGTGGGCGCTCCGCCTCCCCGCCGCAACGCCACATGAGCCGGCAGCTCCGGCGCCACTCGCGCGCCCCATGAAGATCCTCGTCGTCGCGTCGCGGCCTCCCTGGCCGCCGCGGATGGCCGACGCGATGACGGTCGACCGCCTCGTCCGCTACCTCGGTGCCCGGGGGCACGAGGTGGACCTCACCTGCTTCGTCGAGGACTCCGAGAGCGACACCGCGCTCCGCGCGGGTCTCGCCGGCGCCTGCAATCGGATCGAGACGGTGAGACTCCCGAAGTGGCGCTCCTACCTCCAGACCGCCCTCACCCTGCCCGGACCGCTTCCCATGCAGACCCAGTACTACCGCTGCGGCGCGATGCGGGCGCGGATCGCCAGCCTGGTGGCCAGCAAGGGCTACGACGTCGTCTACACCCACCTGATCCGCATGGCCGAGTACACCCGCGGCCTCGACGTCCCGAAGGCCATGGGCATGCAGATCTCCCAGGCGCTCAACCTCTCGCGCATGATGAGCCACGTGAAGGACCCCTTCCGGCGGCTCTTCTACCGCATCGAGGCAGCGAAGGTCCGTCCCTACGAGGCGAAGGTGGCGGCGAACTTCGATCGGGTGTTCCTATGCGGGCCCTCGGACATCGCGGCGATCGAGAAGACGCGCCCGCTGCCCAACGCGGTCGTCTGCCCCCACGGCCAGGACGTCCCCGAGATCTCGCGGGTGCGCGATGCGAAGCGCGAGGCGGGTGCCATCGCGATCACCGGCGTGATGTCCACCTACACGAACGTGGACGCCACCACCTGGTTCGCGAAGGACGTCTTTCCCCGCGTCGAGGCGGAGATCTCCGGGGCGCGCTTCTGGATCGTCGGGCGCGATCCCCAGCGGGCAGTCCGGGCCCTCGCCCGCCCGCCCGCGATCGAGGTCACCGGCGAGGTCCCGGACGTCTCGGACTGGCTGCTGCGCGCCCAGGTGGCCGTGGCACCGCTTCGCATCGCCGCGGGCATGCAGAACAAGATCGTGCAGGCCATGGCCTGCGAGCTGCCGGTGGTGGCCACGAGCGTCGCCAACGAGGGCATCGGCGCCGTCCCCGGCGAGCACATCGTAATCGCCGACGACGCGCCCTCGCTGGCGAAGGCCGTCGCGGACCTGCTGCGCGAGCCCGAGCGGGCGGCGGCCATCGGACGGGCCGCTCGGGAGTTCGTCGAGGGCCACTGGACCTGGGAGGCCCACTTCGAGCGACTCGAGGCCGTGCTCGCCGAGATCGCCGGCGCCCGAGGCCAGAGCGCCTAGAACGGCTCCAGGCCGCAGTCGCGGATCTTGTGGAGCAGGGTCTTGTAGCTGACGCCGAGGAGTCGCGCGGCCTGCTTGCGGTTCCAGTTCGTATGGTGGAGGACCTGCTCGATCGCCTCGCGCTCGGCCTCCTGGGCAGCGCGGCGCCCGACCTCGCGCAGCGGCACGTCGCCCGCCGTCTCCTCGATCTCCTCGAGCAGCGCACGCATCGCATCTCCCGACCGGCGCTCGCTGCGATCCTGGTGGAGGATCTCCGAAAGGATCGCCTCCTCGCTCTCCAGCACCACCACCCGCTTCATCATGTTCTCGAGCTCGCGCACGTTTCCGGGGAACGAGTAGCGCTCGAGGGCCTCGAGCAGGCGCGGTGACAACGCCGGAACCGGCTTGTCATAGCGCGCAGCGAAGCGCTCCAGGAAGGTGGTCACCAGCGCCGGCAGCTCCTCTCGCCGCTCGCGCAGAGGCGGGATCTGGACGTTGACGACGTTCAGCCGGAAGTAGAGGTCCTCCCGGAACGCCCCCTCCTCGACCATGTCCACCAGCCGGCGGTTCGTGGCGCAGATGACCCGGACGTCGACACGGATCTCCCGGTTGCTGCCGAGCCGGCTGAACTCGTGGTCCTGGAGCACCTGGAGCAGCTTCGCCTGGAGGATCGGGCTCATCTCGCCGATCTCGTCCAGGAAGATCGTCCCCTTGTTCGCGAGCTCGAACTTTCCGTACTTCCGGCCCGTCGCGCCGGTGAAGGCCCCCTTCTCGTAGCCGAAGAGCTCGCTCTCGAGCAGATCCGCGGGTAGCGCTGCACAGTTCACCTTGACGAACGGCCCCGGCCGACGCGGCGAGAGTTCGTGTGCCGTCCGCGCCACGACCTCCTTGCCGACGCCGCTCTCCCCCTGGATGAGTACCGTGACGTCCGTGTCTCCGACCTGCGCGAGCAGGTCTCGCACGCGCCGCATCGCATCGCTGGCCCAGACGACCGAGCTCGCGCTCGGAATCAGGTCGCTGGCGAGCCGATCCCGCTCCTCGCACAGCTCCTTCTTCTCCAGCACCTTCGCGAGCGTCGCCTCGAGCTCCGCCTCCTCGAAGGGCTTGTTCAGGTAGTCGGCGGCGCCGATCTGCATGGCCTCGACGATGGTGCTGGCCTTCCCGACGACCGAGAGCATCACCACCGGGACATCCTCGTCGAGCTCGCGGATCCGACGCAGGGTCTCGACGCCGTCGATCCCCGGCATCATCACGTCGAGGATGACGACGTCCGGTCCGGCTCCGCCCTCGAGCAGGGCCAGGGCGCGGCGGCCGTCCTCCGCGGTGTCGACGTCGTAGCCCTTCAGCTCCAGCAGGTTCGCGAGATAGGTCCGAATCCCCTCCGCATCGTCGACGACGAGCACGCGGGGCCGGGTGGTCCGGGCGTTCTTGCGCGGGGCGATCACGACTGCGGCTCCGCCGGAAGCGTGAAGGAGAAGCGGCTCCCACCCCCCTCGCGATCCCGGAAGCGGATGTCGCCGCCGTGTGCCTCGACCAGCCGCTTGCAGATCGCCAGCCCGAGCCCGAGTCCGCCCCCCCGACTCTCGTCGGCGACCTGGACGTAGGGCTCGAAGATGCGCTCCCGGTCCGCGGCGGGAACACCGGGCCCGTCGTCGGCCACCTCGACCTCGACGAAGCGCAGGCCGGGCGCGGCGTCGGTCGTCTCGGCGAGCCGGGTGCGGATGTCGATCCGTCCTCCCCGGTGGCCGAACTTGATGGCGTTCCCGACCAGGTTGTTGAGGATCTGTTCCAGGCGCAATCGATCGAAGCGGGCGCGACACGGCCCGGCCTCGCTACACACCCGCAGCGCGATGCCGCGCTCTTCGAGCAGCGGGCGGAACATCGCCACCACGCCCTCGATCACGGGCTCGATCGGCCCCTGTCCCAGCTCCAGCACGTGAGCGCCCTTGTCGGCGCGCGAGGCCTCGATGAGGTTTCCGATGAAGTGATTCAGCCGCTCGCAGCTCTTCCGGCTCTCCTCGAGGAAGCGACGCTGCTCCTCGCTGAGGGGCCCCACGTCACCGGCCAGCAGCAGCCGGTTGTAGCCCCCGATCACGGTCACCGGGGTGCGCAGCTCGTGACTCACGACCGAGAGCAGCTCCTCCCGCTCTGCCCGCTCGCTGCGCAGACGCTCCCTCAGGGCCTCGCACTCGCGCAGGGCGTGGGCGAGCTCGCGGCCCGAGCGGAGCAGCTCGCGTTCGACGCGCCGCACGTGGGTCACGTCCTCCACGAGCCAGGTCTCGGCATCCCCGGAGACGTCCACGCGACGGCAGACCACCTCCCGACCCTCGTCGCCCTCGCGCATCAGCCGGCAGTCCACCGCCGCGGGTCCCCCCGCGCGCGGCAGCCCGCGGCCCGCCTCCTCGAAGAGGTCCTCGACCTTCCAGCCCACGACCGCGTCCCCGCGCGCCGCCAGGGCCACCAGCGTGCCATTCGCCCAGACGACGCAGCCGTCGCGCAACCGCATCACGCCCTGGGTGAGGGACTGGGCGGAGAGGCGCGGGGTCGTGGGTGCCGCGGCGTCGATCGCCTCCCGCGTCATCCCGCGATCCGCCCAACGCCGTGGTATACCTCCGCCTCCGGAGGCTGCACGGGTGCCTGGAACATCACCGGTCTCATCGCCCCGAACCCCCTCGATCTTTAACGGGAAATCCCCGCGGCGACGATCCCCTTGGCGATGAGCGAGGAGCGGGCCCGCGCCAGGATCGACACCCTCGTCGAGGCCCTGAACCGCCACGCGCGGCTCTACTACCTCGAGGACGCGCCAGAGATCTCGGACGCGGAGTTCGATCGGCTCTTCCGCGAGCTCCAGGAGCTGGAGGGCCGTTTCCCCGGCCTGGTCCGGCGGGACTCGCCGACCCGGCGCATCGGCGCGCCCCCCGCCGAGGGCTTCGCCTCGGTGGAGCACCGGGTCCCCATGCTCTCCCTCGACAACGCCATGGACGCTGACGAGCTGCGCGCCTTCGACCAGCGCATCCGGCGCACCCTCGACCTGGAGGGGACGGTGGCCTTCGTCGTCGAGCCGAAGCTCGACGGCGCCGGTCTCGAGCTCGTCTACGAGGACGGAGCACTGGCCGTGGCGGCGACCCGCGGCGACGGACGCACCGGCGAGGACGTGACGGCGAACGTCCGCCTCTCCCAGAGTATTCCGCTGGTGCTCCACGGCGACGCGCCCGAGCGCGTCTCCGTCCGGGGCGAGGTGGTCCTCCCCACCGCGCGCTTCGAGCGGCTCAATCAGGCCCGCCGCGCGCGGGGCCTCGAGTCCTTCGCGAATCCGCGCAACGCGGCGGCCGGATCCCTGCGTCAGCTCCACGACATCGACCGGGACCGGCTGCGGGCGCTCGAGTTCCGGGCCTACGCCATCGGAGAGGGGCTTCCGGCGGGGGTCACGACCCAGGTGGGGGTGCTCGCGACGCTCGCCAGCTGGAGCTTCGTGGTGAGTGCGGAGGCCCGTCTCTGCGAAGACGTGGAGGCGGCCATCGAGATCCACCAGAGCCTGCTCGAGCGGCGCGCCGAGCTGCCCGTGGAGATCGACGGCACCGTGGTGAAGGTCGACCGCCTCGACCTCCAGGCGGAGCTGGGCGAGCTCTCCCGCTCCCCGCGCTGGGCGATCGCCTTCAAGTTTCCACCCTCCCAGGAGATGACCGTCGTGGAGGGCATCGACGCCCAGGTGGGCCGGACCGGCGCCCTCACTCCCGTCGCGAAGCTGCGTCCCGTCCACGTCGGCGGCGTCACCGTCTCCAACGCATCGCTGCACAACCAGGACGAGATCGAGCGCAAGGACGTCCGGGTGGGCGACACCGTGATCGTGCAGCGGGCGGGGGACGTGATCCCGCAGATCGTCGCGGTCGTGCGCGAGAAACGCCCGCCCCGGACGCGCCGCTATCGCCTGCCGAAGCGATGTCCCGTCTGCCGCTCCGAGAGCGTTCGCCTCGAGGGCGAGGCCGTGACCCGCTGCCCGAATCTCGACTGCCCCGCCCAGCTGAAGAACAACCTGCGCCACCTGGCCGGGAGGAGTGCCCTCGACGTGGAGGGCCTCGGCGAGAAGCTGGTGGATCAGCTGGTCGAGACGGGGCGGGTGAAGCGGATCTCGGACCTGTTCACCCTCGACGCCGCCGCCTTCGAGGCACTGGAGCGGATGGGAGCGAAGTCCGCCTCGAACCTCGAACGCGCCCTCGCATCCGCCCGTGAGACGACCCTCGCCCGCTTCCTGGTGGCGCTGGGCATCCGCCATGTCGGGCAGACCGTTGCGGAGCTGCTGGCCCGGCACTTCGGCGACCTGGACCCGCTCCTTGCCGCCAGCCAGGAGGACTTCGAGGCCATCGATGGGGTGGGCCCGACGATCGCCGAGAGCCTCGCCCGCTTCTTCGGAGACCCGCGCAATCGCGCCGAGGTGGAGCGCCTGCGGGAGCTGGGGGTGCGCTGGGAGCGCCGGGATCCCCAGCACGCCGCGCCGACCGAGGGACCGCTCTCGGGCCGGAGCTTCGTACTCACCGGGACGCTCGCCGGCATGACCCGCGACGAAGCGAAGCGCCGCATCGAGGCGCTGGGGGGGAAGGTCACGGGCTCGGTCTCGAAGAAGACGAGCTACCTGGTCGCGGGTGCGGAGGCGGGCAGCAAGCTGGCGAAGGCGGAGTCGCTCTCGGTGCCGGTCCTCGATCAGGCGGCCTTCGAGGCGCTGCTCGACGAGTAGTGCGAGCTTCGCAGCGGATCACTCGGACCGCTTGAGCGCGATCACCCGCGCGTAGACGCGACGGCGCGACGCACCGCGCTCCCGGGCCAGCTCTGCGGCGAGCTCACGGGACGAGCGTCCCGCCTCCAGCCCGCTCCGGATCTCCGCGTCCAGCTCGCCCGCCTCCACGTCGGGGGGCGGCGTCGACGGGGCACCGGCCACCACGATCGTGACCTCTCCCTTCGTCCCCTCGGCGAAGCGCTCGGCGAGCGCGGACAGGGATCCGCGCGCCAGCTCCTCGTGGCGCTTGGTGAGCTCCCGGGCGACGCAGGCGCTGCGATCCCCGAAGGCCTGCTGCAGGGCGCGCAGCGTCTCGGGGAGCCGCCGCGGCGACTCGAAGAACACCAGGGTCTCCGGCCGGGTCGAGAGGGATGCGAGCAGGGCGCCGCGCTCCCCGGCGCGACGCGGCAGGAAGCCGACGAAGCTGAACCGCTCGCTCGCGAGCCCCGCCACGCTGATCGCCGCCAGTGCCGCCGACGGTCCGGGGATCGGAGACACCACATGGTCCGCCTCGAGGGCCGCCGCCACCAGCCGGGCGCCCGGGTCCGACACCAGGGGCGTCCCCGCGTCGGAGACGAGCGCCACCGTCCCACCCGCCTCGAGCGCGTCCAGGACGCGGTCGACCCGCGCCGCCTCGTTGTGCGCGTGGAGCGAGATGGGCTTCGCGGCGACGCCGTGACGTTCGAGCAGGATGCGGGTACGGCGGGTGTCCTCGGCCAGCACCAGGTCCGCCTCGCCGAGCACCCGCAGGGCCCGCAGGGTCACGTCCTCGAGGTTTCCGATCGGCGTAGCCACCACGTAGAGCACCCCCACCGAAAGGCGCTCAGCGGGTCCTGGACGACGCCGCGTCGACCCGATCCGGATAGAGGCCGGCGAGGCCCTCGCGGGAGGCCTCGCACAGGCCCCGCTCGGTCACGAGCCCGGTGACGAGACGTGCGGGCGTGACGTCGAAGGCCGGATTCGCCACTGCGCTCTTCGGGGGCAGGATCGACACCTTCTCGACGCGCCCGTCCCCGGTCCGGCCCGTCACCACCGAGAGCTCCTCGGGGCCGCGCTCCTCGATCGGGATTTCCCGCCCGTCCTCCACGCGCCAGTCGATGGTCGAGTAGGGAAGCGCCACCCAGAAGGGCACGCCGTTGTCCCGCGCCGCGAGGGCCTTCAGGTAGGTCCCGATCTTGTTGCAGACGTCGCCGGTCGCCGTCGTTCGATCGGTGCCGGTGATGCAGAGATCCACGCGGCCCCGCTGCATCAGATGCCCTCCGGCGTTGTCGGCGACGACGGTGTGGGGGACGCCGTGCTCACCGAGCTCCCAGGCGGTGAGGCTCGCGCCCTGGTTCCGGGGGCGCGTCTCGTCCACCCAGACATGCACCGGAATCCCGCGCTCGTGGGCCAGGTAGATGGGCGCGAGCGCCGTCCCCCAGTCGATCGTCGCCAGCCAGCCCGCGTTGCAGTGGGTCAGGAGATTCACCGGCTCCCCGCGGCGCGCGTGGATCTCCTCGATCAGCGAGACCCCGTGCTCGCCGATCGCGCGACACAGGGCGACGTCCTCGTCCGCCAGCGCAGCGGCCCGGGCGTAGGCCACCTCGAGGCGATCGGGGGGACGAACTCCGCCGACCGCCTCGACCATCGCGTCGAGAGCGAAGCGCAGGTTCACGGCCGTGGGACGCGTCGCCAGCAGAAGCTCGCGGGCCCGGGTGAGTGCGGCGTCGGAGGGGTCGTGCGCCAGCGCGAGACACAGACCGTAGGCGGCCGTAACGCCGATCAGCGGCGCGCCGCGCACCTGCATGTTGCGGATCGCCCGGGCGGCGTCCTCCAGCGACTCCAGGGTCTCGACCACGAACTCGAAGGGCAGGCGCGTCTGATCGATGATCTCGACCGAACGCCCGTCGGGGGCGACCCAGAGGGTCCGATAGGCGACGTCGCCGACGCGCACGCTCTGCCTACTCGCCCTCGAATTCGCAGAGCGCCCGGACGTCGATCCCACGCTCGCGGAGCGCGCGGCTGCCGCCCAGGTCGGGCAGATCGACGATGCAGCTGCAGCCCACGATCTGGCCCCCCACCTGGGTGATCAGATCGATGGTGGCGGCGGCCGTCCCCCCCGTGGCGATCAGGTCGTCCACCACCAGGATCGACTCGCCCTCCAGGATCGCGTCGGTGTGGATCTCGACCCGGTCCGTGCCGTACTCGAGGGCGTAGTCCTGGCCGATCGTCGTCCACGGGAGCCGCCCCTTCTTGCGCACCGGGACGAAGCCCGACTCGAGCTGATGAGCGACGGCCCCTCCGAGGATGAAGCCGCGGGCCTCGATCCCGGCGATCTTGTCGATGCGGACGCCCTTGAA
>Ga0209536_100012427_pt1 | contig 12381 bp, 10 predicted proteins | sample DeeMarSeWOR28_12_FD_187461 | JGI IMG/M metagenome (GOLD analysis project Ga0209536, IMG submission 187461) | Marine sediment microbial communities from White Oak River estuary, North Carolina - WOR-2-8_12 (SPAdes) (version 2) | ecosystem: Environmental > Aquatic > Marine > Intertidal zone >...
TCACACACCTTTGCAATCATTTCCGCTTTTTCCTTTGGTAAAACTCCCAATTCCATATTGGTCAACGCGGCTGCCTTTTTCAGGTAGGCAAATGCCGATATGATTTCTTCAGGCATTTTCATTCGTTCTCCCCCTATCTTAAAATTTTCCTTACTTCGCTGGGTTTGTGCTCCCCAGTATTTATCAGCCGGGACTTCGATCTGCCCCATCGTATCTTTTTCGATTCTTACTTCCATAATCGTATGTTTTTTGTGTTTCTGTAATATTTTTATCTATATAACATTTCAATTGAACTAATAATTTTCATTTGGCCGAGATTAACGATATCCGATCAGTACTGCCAGGATCAAGGCAACGGATCCAAGCACCCATAGTTTCAGGATCAACGGAAAAATAAATTTAAACCACTTATCGTAAGGGATCCTTCCAATTCCCAAAATTCCCATAAGCACGGCATTTGTTGGAACCACCATATTGGTGAATCCATCTCCAAACTGGTATGCAAGCACGGCAACCTGCCTCGATATCCCTGCCAGATCGGCAATGGGGGTCATCAAGGGCATGGTAACATATGCCTGACCGCTTCCGGAAGGAATAAAAAAATTGATAAAACTCTGAATAATATACATCCCGACGGATGCAAGTTCAGGACCTGCTCTTTCAAGTGGTGAAGCAAGACCGTCGACTATCGTATGGAGTACCACACCATCCTCAAGAATCAGAGCGATTGAACGGGCGAAACCGATCAGCAAGGCTGTGACGGTGAGCTCGGTGGCCCCTTTTGAAAATTCGATCGCCGTTTTATCCGGAGATAATCCTGCCAGGATCGCAACCAGCACCGTGACTCCCAAAAACACAGCCCCCAGTTCAACCAGGTACCAGTTCCATCCTGATAATTCGGAAATACCGAAAACAATGAGCAACAAAGCCAATATAATCACGACTAAAATCAACCAATGCCTTTTTTTAATGCGCGTATTTTCTGTCGGTAATTCCAGGTCCAGTGTTACATCCGTTTCCAGGTAACTTTTAGCAGGATCACGGTATACTTTTTTGGCATAGGCAGATACATGAAAATACCCCACCATAAAAAAGGGCAGAAACAAAAGCAGGCGATAAAGTATCCCGGAAGTTGGCTTTAACTGAGCTATTTCCTGCGCTACCATAACGGTAAACGGATTCAACGCTGCCACTCCATATCCGATCCCATAACCCACCACCATCACGCCAATGGCTGTGATCCTGTCCAACCTAAGGGATAGGCACAGGATCAACAGTACAGGTACAAAAGGAATGAACTCTTCCGCCATACCCAAGGTGCTGGATCCGATGCTGAAAACCAGCATGGTAAAAAATATCAACATCCACGGTTTATCCCGGTATTTTTGGATCAGTTTACCTAAAAAAGCATCAATCATTCCGGTTGCACGGATCACCGCCAATGCTCCTCCGATGATAAATACAAAAAAGATAATATCCTGTGTTTGAGCGAAAGCTCTTGGAATGACGGTGAAAATATGCCATGGTTTTAATCGTTCCACATTCCCCGCCTCATGATAACTTCCCGGAATTACCACGGTATGCCCCTTGGCATCGACTTTTGTATCAAATTCCCCCTGCGGAAGAAGATAGGTGGCGATCAGAGCCAGGACCATCATGGTAAAAAGTAAGACCAATGTATGCGGAACCTTGATTTTCTGGAGCATACTATTTCCTTTTTAATGATTGTTTCTCAAAAAAGGAGAACCTACGGGTGGATTCCCCAAGATGATATTCACTGGCTTTCTTTACGGATTCAATGGTATAAAATGCCCTGGGATTGAATTTTTTTATGGCATTTAGCACGATCGGGAGCCTTTCCCGGTTGATCACAAAAAAAAGAACATTTACTTTGCCGAATCTTCCTTCAGCCGGAACATTGGTAAAATAAAAGTTGTGTGTTTTGAGAAATTCAATTAATTCAATGGCCTCGATCCGCGTGATTACACGTACCAGCACTTTCCCGATAGCCAGTTTTTCTTCAATTTTGATTCCCACAAATGTTCCGGTGGCAAAGCCTCCGGAAAATGCCACGTAAGTGGCAAAGTTGTCGACATTCACCATGATCTGGCTGATAGCGATCAACCAGATCAGGGATTCACAAAATCCGATCATGGGAGCCATTTTATGATTTCCCTGAATTACAAAAATAATACGAAGGGTGCCTAAGGAAACATCCATGATACGGGCAAGGAATATGAGAACCGGCAGGATCACGTAGTTTCCTATCCATAATTCCCAACCCAATTTTTCGATCAGTATGTCAATCATTGTTAAATTTAATAATTTCCTAAAATTTTACGGATCACCTCATCCACACGGCCCAGGGGCAGAATATCCATTTTAAATTTTCCGGTCTTGACCGGCCTCGAATTGAATTTGGATATTATGATCTTCCTGAATCCCTGTTTTTCTGCCTCCGATATTCGGTTCTCGATCCGGTTTACGGTCCTCAGTTCCCCGCTCAATCCTATTTCTGCGGCAAAACAGGTATCATAGTTTATAGGAATTTCCTGGTAGGATGAGACGATCGACATGCAGACTGCAAGATCCAGGGCAGGATCTTCCACCTTGATCCCTCCTGTAAGATTCAGAAATACATCCTGAACACCCAACCGGAAGCCGGCTCGTTTTTCAAGTACTGCCAACAGCATATTCAGCCTTTTGAATTCGAAACCCGTCGTGCTTCGCTGGGGAGTTCCAAAAGTAGCCGGGCTTACCAGTGCCTGAACTTCCACTAATAAGGGACGGATCCCTTCAATGGTTGAACCTATGGCCATCCCACTGACCTGTTCATCCCGTTGAGAAAGCAACAAAGCGGATGGATTATTGATAATCTGTAAACCATCGTCATGCATTTCATATATTCCGAGTTCTGAAGTAGATCCAAATCTGTTTTTAATGCTTCTCAATATACGGTATACGTGATGGCGATCTCCTTCAAATTGTAATACCGTATCGACCATATGTTCCAGCACCTTGGGGCCGGCAAGATTTCCATCCTTGTTTATATGGCCGATCAGAAAAACCGGCACATGATTTTTTTTGGCAAATCGCATCAGTTCGTTGGTACATTGCCTGATCTGCGAAACCGATCCCGGGGGTGCCTCCAGAAAGGAGGAAGTCAGGGTCTGGATGGAATCAACGACGATCAGGTCCGGATTTACTTTGTCTATACCGGAAAAAATATCGTCGAGACTGGTCTCTGAAAGGATATAACAGTTCTCCTCTAATTTTCCGATCCGTTCAGCCCGGTACCGTATCTGGCTCGCACTTTCTTCCCCCGAAACATAAAGGACCTTCTTACCGGTTAAATTTAGCGCGATCTGAAGCATCAGGGTAGACTTTCCGATTCCCGGATCCCCACCGATGAGAATAACGGATCCCGGCACGATGCCATTTCCCAGGACACGGTCCAGTTCACGATCGCCCGATGTAAACCTGTATTCTTTCCGGTTGGTTACCTCTTTTAATAATACGGGTATCGCATCGCTTTTCCGGTTTAACCCGGCACCCCTGCCTGCGCCGGAAGGGGTGGTTCGAATCACCTCTTCCACAAAACGGTTCCATTCACCGCATGATGGACATTTCCCAAGCCATTTTGGAGAATGAACGCCGCAATTCTGACAAATAAAAACTGTTTTTTCCTTGGCCAAGTGGGCAGTGGTTTAAAAACCCAAAGATATGGGATCGCCCTTTTTATTAAAAAAATAAAGACTATTATCACAATTATTTTTTCATTTAGATTCTTTTCAAAATCTCTCCCGCTAATTCATCTGATTTTTATAACTTTCGATGTAATTTTGAAAACCGTGTAAACATCATCTATAAATTCAAACTTTTTAAAATTTTAATATATGGCAAGAGTTTATAATTTTTCTGCAGGTCCTGCCACCTTACCGGAAGCTGTTCTTGAAAAAGCTAAAAATGAGTTGCTGGATTTTAAAGGAACAGGGATGTCTGTGATGGAAATAAGCCACCGTTCCAAAGAATTTACAGAGGTTCTTGAAAGGGCTGAGGCCAATTTGAGAATTCTAATGAGCATTCCGGATCATTATAAAGTACTGTTCCTTCAGGGCGGTGCTTCAAGCCAGTTTGCCATGGTGCCCATGAATTTACTAACCGAGAGCAAAAAAGCTGATTATATTAATACAGGACAGTGGTCAAAAAAAGCGATCGCCGAAGGAAAACGATATGGTTCCGTCCGGGTTGTCGCCTCCTCCGAAGATAGGATATTCAACTACATTCCGGAAATTAGAAAAGATATGTTCGATCCGGATGCGGATTATGTCCATATCACAACGAATAATACGATTTATGGGACCACGTTTCCGGAGATCCCGGATACGGGAAAGGTTCCCCTGGTAGCGGATATGTCATCCAATATTCTCGGACAGGAATACGACGTGAATAAATTCGGATTGATCTATGCGGGTGCCCAGAAAAATATCGGACCCGCAGGACTTGCCGTAATCATTATCCGGGAAGACCTGGTAGGTAGGGCCATGGATTTTACTCCCACCATGTTCAATTACCAGACACATGTGGATCACGGTTCCCGTTTCAACACACCTCCCTGCTTTGCCATCTATATGGCCGGTTTGGTATTTGAATGGCTGGTCAATCTGGGTGGGATTAAGGTCATAGAAAAAATAAACCGGGAAAAATCATCCATACTTTATGATTTCCTGGACAAATCCGGGTTGTTTAAAGCGACTGTCAAGGGAAGGGAGCGTTCCATTATGAATGTTCCGTTTATATTACCCAATGACGACCTGAATGAAAAGTTTATTAAGGAAGCTACTGAAAATGGTTTAAAAACATTAAAAGGGCACCGGACAGTAGGCGGTATGCGTGCCAGTATCTATAATGCCATGCCCAAAGAAGGGGTTGTCACCCTCGTCGAATTTATGAAAAAATTTGAACTTGCTCACGTCTAACGATTTTTTAATATGTTCAAAATTCAAACACTCAATAAGATCTCACCAGCAGGTCTTTCACTTCTTCCCTATGACCGGTACGAATCTGCTTCTGAAATTACCAATCCCGATGCCGTCCTGGTAAGAAGTTATAATATGTTGGATATGACGCTGCCGGAAAATCTGCTGGCAATCGGTCGTGCTGGTGCGGGGGTGAATAATATTCCTGTAGATCATTGTACGGAGAAGGGGATTGTCGTTTTCAATACACCGGGTGCCAATGCAAATGCAGTGAAAGAACTTGTGCTGGCCGCCTTGTTCCTCTCCTCACGGAATATTATCGAAGGAATAAACTGGGCAAAAAGCTTAAAAGGTCAGGGGGAAGAGGTTCCAAAACTTATAGAAAAAGGAAAATCCAATTTTGCGGGTCCGGAAATTCTGGGAAAGACGCTTGGAATTATCGGTCTGGGGGCCATAGGCCGTCTGGTCGCCAATGCAGCCGAGGCAATGGGGATGAAAGTAATTGGTTTTGATCCGTACATATCCGTTGATTCCGCCTGGGGACTTTCTCAGCATGTACAAAAAGCCAAAGGATTTGAACACCTTTTAAGTAAATCGGATTATTTGAGCCTGCATGTACCCTTGACGAACGATACAAAAGGATTTCTTGATAAGTCAAAATTCCAGATGATGAAAGACGGCGTCAGGATACTCAACTTTGCAAGGGGAGGCCTTGTAAACGAAAAAGACCTGATTGAAGCACTGAACATTAATAAGGTATCCTGCTTCGTAACCGATTTCCCTAACGATCTATTGATAAAGCATGATAAAATAATTACCATACCTCACCTGGGAGCCAGTACTCCTGAATCCGAATCAAATTGTGCGGTGATGGCGGTTAATCAGTTAAGGGATTATCTGGAAAATGGAAATATCAAAAACTCTGTAAACTTTCCTGAAGCGGAAATGCCGAGAAATGGAGGATTCCGGCTTTGCATCGTAAACGAAAACATACCCAAAATGGTAGGACAGATTACCACGGTGCTGGCTAATGAAAACATTAACATTGAAGATATGTTGAACAGGCACCACGAAGCGATCGCATACAATATCATTGATGTTAATCAGGAAATAACCTCCGATCAGATCAAAAACATTCAAAAAATTAATGGAGTGATCCGGGTCAGGGTTATTCCAAAAGATAAATAAAAACCATGGCAAGTTTAAAACCTTTCCGGGCCTTCAGGCCTGTACGAGATAAAGTATTTCTGGTGGCAGCCCTTCCCTATGATGTGATCTCTGCTTCCGAAGCAAGAGAGGTAGTGAAAAGGAACCCGATTTCATTTTTACGGATTACCAGGCCGGAAATCGATTTTTCCAGGGACCATGATCCTTACGATCACAACGTTTACCTGAAAGGTGATGGAAATTTCAGGAAAGCCTGTGAGATGGGACTGTTCGAACAGGATAAGGAGGATTGCCTGTATATCTACATGCTTGAAAAGGATGGAAAGCAACAGACAGGAATTGTCGGCTGTGTCGGAATTGAAGATTATTTCAATGAAACCATTAAAAAACATGAGCTTACACGCCCCGATAAGGAAGAAGACAGAAAAAATCATATCCGGTTTACCAACATGCACGCGGAGCCGGTTTTGTTTTCCTATCCTTCAGCTAAAAATATTGAAAGAATTATTTCGGATATAAAAAAATCCAAACCGGAATATGACTTCGTGGCAACCGACAGGGTGCGTCATGTGGTCTGGGTCGTCTCAGATCCAAAAAGGATCGATAAGCTGGTGGCTGAATTTGAAAGTTTTCCCCATACGTACGTGGCGGACGGTCATCACCGGACAGCAGCCGCAGCTCTTGCCGGAAGGGAATTCCGGCATAAAAATCCACATCATCAGGGGATTGAAGAATACAATTATTTCATGGCGGTACATTTCCCGCACCACGAACTCCAGATTTTTGATTATAACAGGCTGGTAAAAGACCTGAACGGACTGAACCGGGATGAATTTTTGGATCTGCTGAATCAGAGTTTTGATATCAAGTCCAATGGACCGGCCCAGTACAAACCACAAAAACCACATGAAATTTCCATGTACCTCGAGGGTAACTGGTTCATCCTCCGGCCAAAACCCGGTACCTGGGATAAAAAGGATCCCATCGGAGCATTGGATGTAACCATCCTCTACGATCAGATCCTGAAACCCATCCTGGGGATAGATGATCTGCGTACCGATCAGCGGATTGATTTTGTGGGTGGAATCCGTGGATTGGATGAGCTTGAAAAACGCGTTGCAAACGGTGAGATGAAAGTTGCTTTCGCCCTCTATCCGGTCACTATGGAACAGTTGATGAAGATCGCAGACAGTGGAAAAATTTTACCTCCCAAAACCACCTGGTTTGAACCAAAGCTAAGAAGTGGACTTTTTGTTCACAGGCTGGAGTAGGGAATTACCTCATCGGGGTGTTAATCCTCATCCCGATAGTGAGGATTTCAAATTTGGATAATTTAATATCTTTTATCGGGACCTTGATATATCTAATTGAATATAAATGAGTTAAATACTCCTTGATTTCCCGTCTTTTGATAGTGAATGAATAATCGGGGTTAATAATAATTTAGTCGATGATTAAGAAAAACCGCGTCCGGAATGATGTCCGGATTCCGGTAATGCTGATGAAATAATCACTCCTTGGCTGCTAGCTAATGAAACATTAATAAATGAAAAAATTGATTATTTTCTTTGAGAAATAAAATCTTTCGATTTACTTTGTATTTCAAAGTACTTTTTATGGACAAGCAAAAATACTTAGACGATATCAGGGATATAAAGGAAATCATGGAACGGTCTTCCAGATTCATTTCCCTTAGTGGCATGTCGGGCATCATGGCGGGAATCGTTGCACTAATCGCTGCTTATTTAGCTTATAAGACCGTATATACGCATCAGGATTACCTGGATTATCGAATGGCAATTCTTAATTCGGAAACCATAATGATCCTGTTAATTATTGCATTTATGACGCTAATCCTGTCCATAGGTGCTGGAATTTTTTTCACTTCCAGAAAGGCCAGAAAGCAAAATCATAAATTATGGGATCGTCAGACTAAACGACTTCTGGTCAACCTTTCAATTCCGCTATGTACAGGAGGTATATTATGTCTGATGTTGCTCTTTAAGGGCTATATCGGTTTGGTAGCGCCATTGACCCTTGTTTTTTATGGACTGGCATTGGTTAATGCAAGCAAATATACGCTTTCCGAAATAAGAAGCCTGGGTATCATCGAGATCCTTCTGGGTTTGCTTGCATTCCATTTTATAGGTTTTGGATTGATATTCTGGTCAATCGGATTTGGAATCCTGCATATTATTTATGGAATTGTGATGCAAAGGAGATACGGATCGTGAAAGACCTTTTAAAGGATTTAAATAAGGCTTTTGAAAATAAAATCCGGTTAGGGATCATGTCGGCACTGGTCGTAAATGAATTTGTAGATTTTAATAATCTCAAATTACTACTGGATGTAACCGATGGAAATCTGGCAACCCATCTTAAATCCTTGGAAAGGAAAGGATATGTAACCATAAAAAAAGAATTCCTCGATAGAAAGCCCAATACAAAATATTTTGCTACCAGGGAAGGAAAAAAAGCTTTCATCAAACATATACAGGCAATTGAAAAATTGATCAAATAAAAATTTTACATAACCACTTTGAAACACAAAGTACTTTTAAAAGATGAGTCATGAATTCGGAAAATACACTGCTTGAAAAAGTGAACAATTGGATTAAGAATTCGGTTACGCTTAAACTGATCACCATTATGATATTAATGCTGCTGCTTTTAATTCCCTCAGAAATGATCAGATCGATCATCTCGGAGAGGAAGGAACTCCGTGAGCTGGCTATTCAGGAAGTAAGCGCCAAATGGGCAACCGATCAACTATTGAATGGGCCTGTACTTACCATTCCTTTGTTATACGAAATAGAAAAAGATAATAAAAAAGTACGAAATACAAAATATTTCCATATTCTGCCCGAAGAGCTAATTATTTCCGGAAGGATCGAACCTGAAAAACTGAAAAGAGGCATCTATGAGGTGGTAGTCTATCGCTCCGATTTATCAATCACCGGATGGTTCCGTCTCAATAAATATTTCGACCGGACTAACCTGGTGCAAGTATTATATGACCAGGCATTCATTACATTTGGGATTTCGGATTTACGCGGAATAGAAAATCAGATTGTTCTTAAATGGAAAAACCAGGAAATACCTGTTGAATCCGGATCAAAACTGGAGGATATGATACATACGGGACTTACGGTTAACCTCCCGGAAATTTCGGAAGATCTAACTGAAAAACTTGATTTTGAATTGGATCTGAATCTGCAGGGAAGCCATAATATATCATTCATTCCGCTGGGAAATGAAACTAAGGTTGAAATTACATCCGGTTGGCCATCACCCAGTTTTAATGGAAATTTCCTTCCCGACGATAGGGAAATAACCGACGAAGGATTCAGTGCATACTGGAAGGTGTTGCAGCTGAACCGGAACTTTCCCCAGTCGTGGATCGGTTCAAGCCAGATGCAGAATATTGCCGATTCAGCTTTTGGGGTGGATTTAATCTTACCGGTCGATGATTATCAAAAGTCAATACGATCAGCTAAATACGCAGTAATGACCATAGCCCTTACTTTCCTTATTTTTTTCATGTCCGAAATCCTGAATAAAAGGAAAATTCATCCCTTTCAGTATGCGCTGGTAGGATTAGCCATTTGTCTGTTTTATGTTTTGTTGATATCCATAACCGAGCATCTGGATTTTAATACTGCTTATTTATTATCAACAATGGCCATTATTGCCTTGATTTCACTTTACTCATTGAGTGTTTTCAGGGTGATAAAATTCTCGTTACTTTTAACAATTACACTGACCGGAATCTATGGATTCCTGTTTGTTACACTTCAACTATCGGATTATGCACTCTTACTGGGCAGCATCGGCCTCACCCTGATCCTTGCGGCAACCATGTACTTCACCAGAAATATTAACTGGTATAAATTGAATATGAAGAATGATTAAAATATAACATCGGAATATTAAATCACTTGTTAGTGAATGTTCTATTTATTTCTCGCAGTTCGTAGGATATTTTGATTATTCCGGTAATTTAGAAGGCTGTGTCCTGTTTTTATAAATAATGAAAATTAAAATTGCAACAAGCCAGTTTTCGGTAAGCTCCGATATAATCCGTAATAAGCATAGGATTATCGATCAAATGAAAGCCGCTAAATCAGCAGGCGCAACCCTGATCCATTTTCCCGAAGGAAGCCTTTCAGGTTATGTGGGAGTCGACTTTGGATCTTTTGATAATTATCCCTGGGATGAGTTGAAAAATGCCACCCTGGCCATCATGAAACTCGCAATGGAATTGAAGTTGTGGGTTGTACTAGGATCTTCCCATCCTTTATCCGGAAAAAACAAACCCCACAACAGCATCTATATCATAAACAATAAAGGAAAGATCCAGGACCGGTACGATAAAAGGTTTTGTACAAGTGATGCATTCGGTAAAAACGGTGAATTGAAACATTTCAGTCCGGGCAATCATTTCTGTTACTTTTCAATCAAGGGCATCCGCTGCGGCACCCTGATTTGTCACGAATACCGGTATCCCGAATTATACCGGGAATATATTAAGATGGGAGTACAGCTTATTTTTCATTCCTTCCATGCAGCCAACATGGATCCGGTTCGACAAAAGGAAATGGAAGACGAGGTCGGCAGGAAATACCATCCAATCAATCCCGGTAACACCTTGCCGGAAATCACCATGCCTTCCACCATGATATCCTATGCAGCCAATAATCATCTCTGGATAAGCTGCAGCAATTCCTCCGCTCCGGAAAGCTGCTGGGGGAGCCTGGTAGTAAGACCTGACGGGGTGATCGAGGGTAGACTTAAAAAAAATTCGGATGAGTTATTAATAACTGAAATTAATACAGAAATTGAATATTATGATGCAACCGCAGCCTGGAGGGAAAGAGCCATGAAAGGAGTTTATCATAGCGGTGAACATGTAAACGATAAAAGATCACATAACCGATACGAATTATAAAACTTATCAATTAAAAGTTAAATAATTCACGTACATCTGCTTACAATGCCAATACTTATACGGTCATATGAATAACGGTTTGAACAAAAACCAATAATTTTTTTTAAGGAATTTTTTTTACTACCTTACTGTTTATCCTGTAACTATTCCTGCTAATAGGATTTTATTCCAACCTCTTTTAGGGGAATTGATTCGTATGGATTCAAAAGCACGATTACTCCGGACCGGGTGTAATTCATCGGATAATGATCCTTAACAACGGAATGGTAAATCGAATATTCATGATATCCGATGTCTGATAAGTTGAAACCATGAAACACATTATTGTTTTTATCTTGTTTTTCACCCTGAGTGAACTACCTTCGATCAACCAGGAAAATAGCAACCTGCCTCCAAATTAAAAAAAATGAAAAACGTATTTAAAGTTGCTGCGGCACAAATAGCACCCGTTTATCTGGATAAGGAGAAAACAGTGGAGAAGGCATGTAAATTCATCAAAGAAGCAGCGGCGAACGGAGCCAAACTAATTGTATTTCCCGAAGCCTTTATCCCGGGTTATCCCGACTGGGTTTGGCTGATCCCCAATAGTAAAAGTGCGGAGCTCAATAAATTGTATGTGGAACTTGTAGAAAATGCGGTATCGGTTCCCGATTTCAGTACGGAAAGGATTTGCGAGGCAGCGGAAGAAAATCAAATTCATGTGGTAATGGGGATAAATGAAAGAAACATAGAATTAAGCAACAACAGCCTTTATAATGCGCTCCTCTTTATTGATGATCAGGGGAATATTTTGGGGAAACATAGAAAATTGATGCCTACGGGTGGAGAACGACTCATCTGGGCGCAGGGCGATGGCCGTTCACTGAACACCTATCCAACTTCAATAGGCAGACTCGGAGGTCTCATTTGTTGGGAAAATTATATGCCGCTCGCACGGTATACCCTATATCAGAATGGGACTCAGCTGCTTGCGGCTCCTACCTGGGATAAAAGTCCGAACTGGCTGATCAGCATGCAACATATCGCCAGGGAGGGTGGTCTTTATATTATCAGTACCTGCATGGCCTGGAAGATGGATGCCTTGCCGGATCGTTTCGAATTTAAGAAGTTATACCCGAAAGGACGGGAATGGATCAATGTGGGTAACAGTTGTATTATTGGTCCGAACGGAAAATTCCTGGCCGGGCCATTGGAAGAAGAGGAAGGAATCCTTTATGCGGATATTGATCTGAATGAGATAACTGCTGCCAAGAGGATGTTTGATGTCTCGGGTCATTATGCAAGGCC
>Ga0209536_100012428_pt1 | contig 12381 bp, 8 predicted proteins | sample DeeMarSeWOR28_12_FD_187461 | JGI IMG/M metagenome (GOLD analysis project Ga0209536, IMG submission 187461) | Marine sediment microbial communities from White Oak River estuary, North Carolina - WOR-2-8_12 (SPAdes) (version 2) | ecosystem: Environmental > Aquatic > Marine > Intertidal zone >...
GTAGTAAATGCCATATAAATCGCAGCGACAACAGCAGCTCGTGTTTCCTGCGTGCCTGAATCGTAGGTGAAATCGTAATAGTAGTTACTTGTACATCCAGCGGGATTCGTCGCAGTGATGGGCTGCACTCTAATGGCACCGCTATTCCATACTGTTAATGGTTGTACGCTTGTGAGTGTCACGTATGCGCTCCAGGTGTCTGACCATACCTGTGTTGTCATGAACATTAATATAAATATTACGAATATTTTAAACTTCATAGACGTACACCCTTTTTAGCTACTCAGTTCAATTGGCTGATTTTAAGTACACTTTTTCCTTCGAGATATATCCTTTAAGCACTGAAAAACTAGTTATTTATATTTCTTTTCTAAGCCCATCAATTGACTACACAGGTCCGGCCCGGATTTTGAAAACCGCTAATAGTAGCAACAATTGCTCTCTGACCCTGTTTTTGTGTTTTTCTGTTCTCTATTTTGATATTGATACTTCGCTACATATTGTTAACTGGCCGTCCCAATTGCTTTGACAGTAATTAGAACAGTTCGGGTTTACCTTATAACCAGCCGCCATTGCTGTCATAAGCATACTTAGCCTTTGTTTACCCCATTCGGTTTCCATACCATTGACCACAATTTTGCTAAAAACCGTTGCACAACCCGGTGGGTTTGTTATTGCTCTGTCTAACCAAACCACTACATAATTCGGTGTAAAATTTCTTATACGTGTAATCTTTACATCTCCTATATGAGCGGCGCTCACATTTTCAGCAAGCGTAACCAGCAACAATGCCATGCCTGCTGCGTAACCAAATAGTTTCTTCACTACATCTAACATTTATTATATGCCTCCCCTATTTCTAATTATTACTGCCTATTAATAAAAGTAACAATTGCGCCTAAAGGGCATCAATCCTCAGACTCCATGTTTCCTTCTAATTCAAAGCCAAGTAATAAGGTCGCAAAGCTGTCATATCGTTGCTATTGATTCCCAAATGTGTCGCATGGAAACTAATCGTCTTTCCGGGGGCAGCCGCGGTCATAAGCATTGAAACCCAGGTTTTCTTTAAGGCATTTGGGGTATTAGAATTATCTAAATCATCTAACACCAAGAATAATGAACTGCCAAATGCCTTATTTTCAGAGTCATTACATTTTGTTTTATCCAATCTCACAAATACAAACGTTCCCACCACACCAAATTCGTGCATACGATGAAACCCACTACCGTTCGCGGATTCCACTTTGCTGACCGAAATATTCCAACATTGTGAATAAGCAAAAGAATTTGAATACACTAAACTTAGAATAGTAAAAACAATCCCCACAGATATCTTTTTCATTTTTAACTCCAATAATATTCAGTAATTGGCATCGAAGAATTTATGCCCTTTGGGGTACATTTTTTCCTAATATACATAATAGTACCCCTCTCCATCTTCAATTCGTGGTCGCCCAGGTTTTCCTGGAACAATCCGCCGTTTAACCATTTGTTCAATTTTGTCTCTAAAGTAACTCTTTCCAAGCACTAATTCCTGATTTAACACTTCACGTATATCGTGCAGTTCTTCGTAATCAAGATGGTTAGAAAATAACTCACGATACGCGTAGGTTCTCTCTTCTGTTGTACTTCCTAATACGTTATACAGCGGATGATGTGTAACAAGCTCGTCGAACTTCCCATATCCATTTGCCTGATAACTTGACCACCGATACTCTCCAGGCACCTCCGTCATACCTGCCCTTACCGGATTCATTTCGATATAGCGCATACAGGTCAATAAATAATTCTCCGAATCCACCAAACTGGCTTTGTAGCGCCCTTCCCACAACGTACCAGTTCGCCGATAGGCGCCATTGATGTATCGCACATACTTTCTACCCAGCGACTGCATCATCTGTGAAATACCATGATCAATTTGCGGTGTTACCAACAAATGTACATGGTTCGTCATTAGTACATACGCATGTATCAAACATCCATATTTCTCTGCCGAGCCCTGCAATTCATCCAGGAATTTCCTATAGTCTTCTACCGCATAAAAACAAGGTTGCCGATTGTTTCCTCGCTGTAATACATGTTGCGGTATACCTATTAAATTAAATCTCGGCTTGCGTGCCATTACTCAAATTTTTTTTCATATTGTTATCATGTATCGTTAACCACTGATATTAGCGACAATTGCTCTCTGACCCCATTTTCGAAGGGCATAAATTCTCTGACCCACTTTTTTATTGTTTAATATAAAAATAGGTGTTATCAGTATTGTCCATCGTAGGAAACGGGCCCAAGCAACCGTTTGTACTAACTTTTACTGATTTTCCGCTAGCTGTTGCAGCCATCGCTACACTCAGCCAAGTTTTGATTTGATCATGTCCGGCTGGCACATCAAATCTTGATAGATTGCAGCCTGGCTCAAGAATAGTTTTGTTTAGCGCAACAAATAGCCTCCCACTTCCGTATGTGCCAGCATAAACAACCTTCGCATCGTCTACTGTTGCTGCTTTAGCTTTTAAGCCAACTGTAAATAACATCGATACAAAGATAATAAAAACATATTTCATATATTTGTTATCCTAATCATTTGCTTCGCGCATAAAGCACCGTTTATTTGTAACACACCGCGTTAAATTCTTTTTATTCTCGTAATATTTTGCTAGCCGCTAATATTAGAAACAATTGTTCTCTGACCCCGTTTTTACATAATTAAAGTAGCTGCAATGGTAATCCATCTACACATTTCTTTTTCCTCAATTATTCTTTTCACAACCAACATCGAACAACAATCACTTCTTTTATTCACATTACTTATTTCTTCTATGAAACAAGGGGTCTACCTTTTGTTGCTATTGCCAAGAAAATTAAAAACAATTGTTCTCTGACCCCGTTTTTGTACGCCGCTTTTTCTTTTTGTTATTATCATGCATCGTGAACGGCTAATATTAGCAACAATTGCTCTCTGACCCCGTTTTTCAAGACGGTATCTGACCCCGTTTTTTGGGTCAATTTCGCTGCATTACATACCATATACAGCTAAGTCCTATAACCAGAAAATATATGCTCCATAAAATCGCCGATATTCCTTTTTTCTGTTTAATGTCGTCGCCAGCTTCAGTCCAACTTATGTTTATTTTTTTTCTTATTAAACCATGCAATCCGGCTACGATGCATAATATACCGACAATAAAAACAACAACCTTGCCCATATTTACCCTGATATAAATATTTGATCACTCTGCATAAATCCAATCTCCATTTTGAAACTTAATTTTTCTTTTTACTCCATCGACTTCGACATGCATTTGATTATTATAAGACTCACTTACAACCCACTGCCCATCCTTCCATACACGAATTACATTTGTTTGTTCTTCAACTAGCAAATCGTTTGTCCCATCCATATTTAAATCAAAAGCTTCATTAACTTTACCATTATCGTAATCCAATGCTTTGTACTGTATTTGATCATACAGACGATTTTTATCATTGTCATTAAATTCAGCTAGCACTGAACTAATTTGGCTATCGCTTATATGCCCAAAAACAACTAATTTAGACTGGCTAGAAAAGTACAGTATTGGCTTATCATCCTCCCATATAAAAATAGATCTTGCACCATCACCGGGAAAAGCTAACTTGTATCCATTCAAATTACAGACAAAAGCATTTTTATACCATGTAACGTATTTCAGAACGTATACGTGGATTTTTGGATTATCCTTTTCGCTTATTTCTGTCTTTGTGCAATATTCTATATTCGACAAATCAATTTCTGCCGCAAAATTTTTCACACAAGGGAAAAATATGATTGCGCAAAATATTATAATATTGAAAATTAAGTTTCGTGCTTTCTTATTTGAGATCACATAAAGACCCTCTTCCCTACACTCAAAGCTAATAGTCTACAAGCGCCCCTTCCCATCTTAATTTAATTCGTAATTGTGTTGATGCAATAGCTGATTCCACCATTACACCTCCAAGGGGACTACCTAGGTCAATGATTGTGTCTTTCACACTGACTGATGCACCAACCCGTACTCCGCCGTAAGAAACTTGCGGACCTATTGAAACATCGGGTGTTCCAGAATGGAGATCATAGCTTAAACTAACACCTGGAGCGACTGTCACAGATAATTTGACATCTGCGCCATCTCCGTTTCCACTTATTGTAGCCCTATTACCAGATATTTTTGCTGACAATGGATTATCTCTATTTGCCAATTCTTGCTTATATGCTTCTAACCGTTCTAGTTTTTTGTAATCTTCAATCTGCTTATCGATAAGCTTCTTCCATCGGTCTTCTTTAGCATTAGCTTCTCTAATATCAAGATCATCATTAAACATCCTACTAAACGCACCTGTTATCGCCCCATTCTTAAATTTCCCACCTCCGATAACTGAAGCAGTACCACCTATGATAGCGGCCTTAACTGCATTTCCAATCCTATCCATGCCCTCAGGTGCTTTTACAAAGATAGAATTACCCGATTTTGCACCCGCGTAACCTATTGCTTGTGTAAACGCCGCCGCCATGAATCCAGACTTAAAGTCGCCTCCATTCATGACGCTACTCATACCACCAACCATGCCATGAGCAAAAATCTTTCCTAAACCTGGCGCCAAATTATGTAATCCTGAAAACATTATTCCCGTAGCCATACCTATGAAGGCAGATCTTAAATTACCACCAGATATATACCCAGATATAAATCCACCTATTACGGGGCCAAGATAAACAGTTGCTGCAATTGCAATAATCGTCCTGCCATACTGCCTCAAAAACCCCATCGCTTTCTTCATCAGTTTCTTGAGGAAATAGCCACTGGGATCGGTATAGGACAACGGATTATTCATCACATAGCTATAGCGGTTGAACGACTGCGGATCGTGGCTGAACTGCACGTGTGGATCTGGGCTAAGGAATCGCCCCAGCTCCGGATCGTAGACACGGCCATTCATATGCGTAAGGCCTACACCATTCAAATCTTCGTGGCCGGTGAACTGGCGCATGGTGGCGTTAGTCGTGTAATGCAGGTTGAGCGCTGACTGCATACCGTCTTTCCAATCGGCGATTTTACGTTTGCCGAAGGGTTCGAATGCGGAACGTTCTTGAACTACACCATTTTCATCGGTAATGGCATCAGTGGACCCCATATGATCCCGGTGGATAAAGCGAGTATTTGCGGATTTATTGCTGTAATAGGTGCGTACGGCGATGGTACGTCCGCCGGCATCGATATAGTTTTTATATTGCGTGTTGCCGTCTTTATCGGTGATTTTTTCAAACAACCCACCGACGTAATGAATGGTGGTCAGCTGGCCGTTTTTATCTTCAACCTGCTTGTAACGGTTACGGTTGGGCCCATAACTGAAAGTTAGCTGGGTCGTCCCCTTACCGATAAATTCTGGTTTGTTGAAACTGGTCCAGCGCAGGGATTTGCCGTTGTAACCCGTTAAGGTATTCCCGTTGCGGTCGTATTCAAGACCAACATCACCGCCGCCTTGAGAACCAATACGATCGGCTATACAGGGTACGTCGTGAATATTAATGTTCGAGTTAGATTGGCAATCTGCATTACCCTCCGGTTGTGTCGCACCCACCATATATTCTGAGGTGACATGGGTATCCAGGCTATTGATGTGCTCGTCCGCGTTGGCATTGCCCGGCGTGTTGGACGTTACGGTGTTCAGGCGCTCAATGCGCGTGACGGCGTGAGGGCCGACATGGTTACCGGCTGAGTCAATGGTATCGTAGTGGTAGTAACCTACGTCACTGTTGAAGGTGATGTTTCCGATAGCATCGTATTGATAGTGCTTGATAGTTTTTTCGGCGGTGTTCGTTCCTGACAACCATTTTTCGTGAATCGATGTCAGGCGGTTGATACCATCGTAGTGCAGGTGTTCTTCCAGGCCCGTGCCGGTAGTTAGGGGATTTCTTCGATTGTAATCGACACGACGCTCCAGGTTACCGAGGCTATCGAAAAAGTATTCCCAATCCTGGATATTGTTGGCACTACCCTTTCCAGTACTGATGGATTCAATGAATCCCAGTGCCGGATTAAAGCTGCGCGCGGTAGTGACTACACGATTGTTAAGCACTTCCAGGGTTATTTTTCCATCGGCGTTGGCGAATACCGGTTCCCAGAAGACGTTGCTTTGCTGATCCTGGTCGACAACTTTGATCAAGTAACCATAGGTATCATAGATATTCTTTTTCCTGAAGAGTCTTGTAGTACCGCGGTCATTTGACGCGGGATAGACCACGTGATCCACACGCGAGTAATATTGATCATAAACTGTCGTGACCACATAGCTTGCAAGAACCGTAGGCGCATCTGAGAAAGATGTTGTCGTAGTGGTGGGACGGCCTTTGGGATCGTAGCCATAGGATTCTGTATAGTTATCTGCCGCGCGGTGTATTTTTTCCAGCTTGCCACGCGAGCCTAACGCTGCAGCAGAATCAAAATATGTCCATTCAGTCTCTTCAGCGTAAGTGGTATTGTAGTTGTCTATACGGCTGACCATGCGATTGAGGTCATCATATGCCATGTAGACTTCCTGTCCCTTGGCGTCTTTTTGCCAGCGCAGGTTGCCTAACGCATCGTGGGCGTATTCCCAATAGCCGGTACCGTTCTGTGGGTTGTAACCCATATCAGGATCGTCCATGCGGATCTTACGGCCACGCTTGTCGTAATACATGAACATGACGTTACCCATGGGATCGGTGGTGGACTCCAGTTCGCCAAATGGGTAGTAGGTGTAACGGGTACCGTTGCCCAGTGCGTCAATGACCCACTCGACTTTGCCCAGGGCATTCTTAATCTGCTTGTTGCGGATGGCCGTGTAGCCATTCTCACCACGGCGTTCGCGGATGAGTTCGGTTTCCAGTCCATTGTAATTGGTTTTGGTGACACTACCGTCGGGATGGACGGTGCGCGTCACTCGGCCTTTGAGGTCATAGGTATAAGTGGTCCAGTAGTCGGGGATAACATTGGCGAAGTAAGGCCGGGATTCACGCCAGACCTGGCCGAGTTCGTTGTACTGGATATCCTTTAGTACGGTCATCTTGTTGAGACCAATGGTCTCGGAGCGCAACTCGCGTCCTAACTTGTCGTAGTAGACGGTTTTAGGTGGGCTGACGTGCTGGCCCGCTGAGTTTTTAACGTGGTTGGTGGTGGTTATGTAGTAAACCGCGTAGTGGGGGCACTTGGTATTGTTTTCACACCAGTAGTAGGTCCATTCGGTTTCGGTGTTGTCGGCACGGGTTTCCCTGGCTTTCCGGCCAAAGACGTCGTACCACCAGTCGGTATCCAGGTTGTTAGGACCGGTTAATTTACTGGCCAGACCATAACGTGGATCGATGGTTTTTGTCTCTGATAAATCTTCTGCATTCGTCGTCGTGACCGTGTATTGTCCGCTGGTGAGGCCAGTGTAATCATAGCTGCCCAATGTTTGACGGGCAGTAATAGGATACTTGGCGTTTGGCGAACCTTCTATCTTAACCTCTTTCTTATTTCCATAATCGTCATAGAAATAGGTGGTTTTCAGGTATAGATTCGGCCCAGATTCTTCTTCTTGAGCTATTGTTTTGTCAAAATCATCTTTTTCCTCAATTGCAGACTCCAACAGACCATGACCATTATCATAGTAAGTGTAATCGGTGCGGCGGGTTTGTGTTTTGTGGTCTGCAAACGACCCGGAATATTCCGTCAATGCGGCCGTTACTGTCGCAGATTTTAAACGACCGAGGCGCTTGCCATCAACATCTGTTGCACTGGTACCATATTCATTGATCGTCGTCGTTACAAGTGACGTATCCTGACTTTGATTAGAGACAACGATCGATGTTACGTTACCATAGTTGTCATATGCTTTTGTAGTTGATTCGAAAGTGTAAGAATTACCGTAGGGTATTTCGTATGCTTTTTCCTCTTCTGTACCAACGTAAGGAAAATACGTTTTTCCCTTTTCATGAGCAATAACCTTGTGATCTAGATAACTAATGCTTGAGTGAATCGTATTGCTAAATTGATCTTGATGATAGACCATTGAATTGACCGACATCCCATTGTAGACATAGGTATCGTTGTTATACCCGCTACCGTCATTGGGGTATAAATCAATCATACTTAGAAAATCAAATCCGTTAGTGGTAACCAGCCCTGTACTCTGATCAGTCGTAAAAGAACGCGTAAACCCTAACCACCCCCTACCGCGAAGATGGACATAAGCATCTTTGTATTGGTAGGTTAGCGATGCCTTACCACCCACTCCATCATCAGTTTGCTGCATGGATACTACAGGCATTGGAGAAATAACGCAGCGTTCTGGGTACTCCACACCTTGACATAGCGGGGTGCGTATATATACGGCAGGATCAATCAAACGCTTGTATTGAACTTCAGTGTTGGTTCCTAGACCGTTAGTTGCGGATTTCAAAATACCATGGTAATCAGAGTTGGATAATTTCATGTATATACTATCATGATTTGGTGCGGCAATGTCTTCTATACCGTCACCATTGAAATCACCCGTTCGAATATAGAAATAAGTCCAGTTAAAGATCTTCGCCCACTTCCAGCTATCGAGATCCAGCCATGTTTCTGGCTTAAATCCATCGCCAGTGGAAATCTTTAAATACACTTCGCCCTCGTTGGCGGATGCAATATCCATCAAACCATCGCCATTAAAATCTCGCGCCCACGTCAGATTTGATATACCCCATGCACTTGGAACGTTCCAGATTTCATACTCAAAGCCATCGCCTCTAGCGAGATACATGTAGATGTTGCCGCCACTTGCCGACGCTATGTCTGTTAGTCCGTCGCCATTAAAGTCACCAGCCCAGGTGTATTCAGCTGCACCCCATCCGTATACTGTTTTATTGAGTGGCACAGTCCAGCTGTTTGGCACCGTCCATGTCCTACTATCAAAGCCATTGCCGTTGGATAGTTTCATATAAATATTGCTACCGCTCGCTGACGCAATATCTGTCAATCCATCACCGTTAAAATCACCAGTCTTAGTATGTCCAGCGCCTCCCCATAAATTATCTACCCCCCGGACTATATACTCGAACCGATCGCCATTTGAGAGATATGTGTAGATATTGCCACCGCTCGCCGACGCGATATCAGTTAATCCATCGCCGTTAAAGTCTCCGGTCCATGTATATTCTGCTGCACCCCATCCATAGGCAGTTCGACCCAATCCCACTGTCCAGCTATTCTGTACCGTCCAGGTTTCGCTATCGAAACCACTACCATTCGATAATTTCATATAAATATTGCTGCCACTCGCTGACGCAATATCTGTTAATCCATCACCATTAAAGTCTCCCGTCCAGGTGTATCCAGCACCACCCCATGCACTCTCAACTGTCCAGGTTGCGGGATTAAAGCCAGTACCATTTGATAATTTCATGAAGACATTGCCGCCCGCAGCCGATGCAATATCCGTTAATCCATTACCATCGAAATCTCCAGTCCAGGTATACCCATCTCCACCCCACTCATTTGAAACCGTCCAAGTGGCCGCTGTCAGTTTATGATCAGCTTGATACCAGTCAAAATTAGTAGGCGGTACACAACTTTCCGTACTACTGGAGTTATATCCACATTCTTGTATGTCAGTAAGAAAACTTCTTTCTTGCAGATCTTTGGAATTGTCGTAAATAAACTTATAACGTTTAATTACCAATCCATTTTGTTTGATTTCAATATTTCTTAGTCGCTCACTCATGGTGTTCTTCGCACCATTTCTGTAACCCACAATCACATCCGGCCTAAGAGTGGTATCGTAGTTAAATTTAATTGTGTGGATTGGTGCAGTATTTACGGTATGGGTATAAGTGATTTCATTCGGTACTTGCTCACCTTCGTATAGATAGGTGTGATATTGAATAGTAAATCTATTGCCAACAATATCTGACACTGAGCTTAGGGCCCAGCTTTTCACCCCGATCATTTGAGAGTTTGATGCATTTACTGACCATGCCCTGGCGTTGTATTCCTTGGTTAATCCATCTTTTGATTTAACTGTAAAGTAGGTGCCGTTATAAGTAACGCGAGCAAAGTTGTCGATTTCTGTGCGGTATTCCGCGTTGTTCTGAAAATGTGTACCACTGACGAGCACAAGTCTTTGTCCGTCAAGGCATAAAGCGTCTGAAGAATCGAACTTCACACCTCTCACCTGATTATCTTGAGCCAGATTTTTAGGACAACGATATATCGCTGATAGACCCGACAAGGACCAACCCATACCCAACATGCCATTGCCACCCTGGCTGTTATAGGCCAACGCAAGATCAGGTTGTACTCCGCTAATGCCTTTAGGTATTTTCAATGGAATGGTGTAAGTTGCTGCGCCGTTCGGGGTTACCTGGAATTGACCATCCACCATGCCCACCACTTCGCCTTTGGCATTGGTAATGCCCGCCTGAACGAACTGTGAAGTCAGCGCGAATAATATTGTGGCAATTACTGTTATTTTTGTCGTTGAAAAGTTCATGTACTTTCCTTTGATGCTTTTCTTGTAAATTTTTATAGTTAATTTTCTTTTTCAAATCCCCCCTATCCCCCCTTTAAAAAAGGGGGGTAAGGACTATTTAGTCACTCAGGAGTAATTGCTGAATGATGGTCATGATAGCCGGGATGTTGACATTCGGATCAGTGCCTGCCGCCACTTCATCGCCATCGTTCACCCCGTCACCGTCGGTATCCGGGTTGTGAGGGTCGGTGTTGTTCTGGTATTCCTGCAGGTTAGTTACTCCATCGGCATCTGGATCTAACGCGGCATCAGCAGGATTCAGTGGGTTTAAACCGTGGTTGTATTCCCAGCCATCCGGCATGCCATCGTTGTCGGTATCGCGGTCCGAGGGTAAGGTACCGATCTGGAATTCTTTATAATCGGTTAAGCCGTCACCGTCGGTATCAGCGGTAGCGTTACTGGGATCCAACGGTTTGGGGTCAATCTCATCCGGAATGCCGTCGTTATCGTCATCGCCATCAGCGTTGTCGCCAATACCATCATTATCAGTATCTTTTTGCTCGGTACTATTATTGGGAAATTCATCCAGGTAGTCTGGCGTACCGTCACCATCGGTGTCGATCCAGACAATAGTAACTTTTCCATTAGTTATCGTGCCCGGCGCGATGGAACTGCCATCGCTCATTTCCACGCCCGATAACGTTACATTGACGTCAGTTGACAGCCCTGTTGGCGCGCCTTTTACAGTAAATGGAATCTGCAAAATCTGCCCGTCATCTATCGGAATATTTTCCTTTTTTGGTGAAATAATGACGTCCATCTTTCCGATGGCGGGATTAGGAATGCGTGCAAAATGGATATGCTTGTCAGTTAAGGTGACACCATCCATAGGCGCGCCTGCCTGCAAATTGCTGGGATTGAAACCGACGCTGAATTTTATGGCGGTGGGTTTTCTAGAAATACCTGCGCTACTGTAATTGATGTTGACAATGACGATGGAGTTTTCCACCCCTACCGCGTTCTGCACGGTGAGGCTGGGATTTACCGCAAAAGCCGGAAGGATAGTCAGAAGAAGGATGCTCGTGATAGCTGATGTGGCCAGTTTTTTTATCATCATGCAATTTCCAGGTTATTGTTTTTTAATCTCTAATTTTCGTTATTTATTTTTAGTCGACATGAAAGATCACGCCAACAATTAAGCGCTTGGAATTGGGCGATTGCCAGGATGCGAATATTAATTGAAGGAACAGCCGTAACAGCCGAAATGCTCCCTGCAAATGCTACACACTTAATGTTTATGAATATTTATGTTCAGTGTGTCCCCAACTAATTTTATAAGAATAATTATTTATTTTTGATCACATATCATTCAATGACCATGAGTTCATTCGTTATCTTTTTATTTAATCCGAAAACTAAACGTTTTTGAAAATCAATGCAAGATTTTATTCGGCCTAGCATGATAACCAGTAGTCGCTATGACAATTTGTATAAACTAACTAACTGATTGCTGAGCGGTTTGAAATATCTAATTCGTTTTGGCTAGTGCCGTTTGATATGTTTACGTAGGGATGAAAAAGTAACTCGCTATGGTCAATTGAATACCAATTTTCCTAATAGCACCAATATAGTCAACGCGTTTTTTCAGATACTGTTATTACAACTTGGGTTTATAGTTGATTTTGTATTTTAAAATAAAATCCTCCCTAGCCCTCCTTTTAAAAGGGGGGAATTAATACTTAGTCGTAGAGAAAACACCTGACTTTATGTGTTTCGGTGACATCATGGGGATCGGGATAGCCATTACGGCATTTTTGAACTGCTTTGGCGCAACGAGGATTGAAGTGGCAACCGATGGGGGGATGCATGGGGGATGGCATTTCGCCGCGGAGT
>Ga0209536_100012429_pt1 | contig 12380 bp, 11 predicted proteins | sample DeeMarSeWOR28_12_FD_187461 | JGI IMG/M metagenome (GOLD analysis project Ga0209536, IMG submission 187461) | Marine sediment microbial communities from White Oak River estuary, North Carolina - WOR-2-8_12 (SPAdes) (version 2) | ecosystem: Environmental > Aquatic > Marine > Intertidal zone >...
GGAAAGGCCGCAACGGCATTTGACTGGGAGATGATCGCCAAAGACGGTAGCAAAAAATTTGTCGAGCTGTCTGTATCTTTAATACGGGATTCGGAAGGCCAGCCAGTGGGGTTTCGGGGAGTGGCGCGAGACATCAGCGAACGCAAAAAAGCCGAGGAACAGGCCAAACTCCATCAACACCAGCTCATGCAGGCCAGCAAGATGGTGGCATTGGGCACACTGGTTTCCGGTGTGGCCCATGAGGTGAACAACCCCAACAATTTTATCATGTTGAATTCCCCCATTTTAAAAGAAGCCTGGGAAAATGCCCTGCCCATCCTGCAAAAATATTATGAGGAGAACGGAGATTTCATCATCGGCGGCATGAATTACAGCGAGATGCGCGAAAATATTCCCACCCTGTTTTCCGGCATATCCGATGGCGCCAAACGGATTAAACAAATCGTTGATGACCTCAAGAATTATGTAAGGGACAACACCGCCGATCTGACCCAGTTGGTCGATATCAATAAAGTATTGAAGTCAGCCGTTTCGCTGCTTTCCAATATGATCAAAAAATCCACCAATAAATTTTCAATCGAATACGGCAAAAATTTGCCGCAATTACGCGGAAATTTCCAGCGACTCGAGCAAGTCATGATAAACTTAGTTCAAAATGCCTGCCAGGCGCTGCCGGATGCTCAAAAAGGTATTTTTATTACCATCCAATTTGATCGTAAAGCCTCAAATATCGTCATTAAGGTTCGCGATGAGGGCATGGGGATTCCTCCGGAGACGCTTCTGAATATTACCGACCCATTTTTTACGACCAAACAACATTCCGGCGGTGTCGGACTGGGCCTGTCTATTTCTTCAAAGATCGTTGAAGAGCATGGCGGCACCCTGAACTTCAAATCAGAAATCGGTGCCGGCACAACGGCAGAGATCACCCTGCCTGTTGATCGAAAAAATCAAACCGCGAAAGGGAAACCAGAATGACTGAATCAGCCTACCCGCAATTTCCCGTCATGATGGTCGATGATGAAGCCCAGGCGATCACCAGCTTTGAAATGACGCTGCGCTCGGCAAATATGAATAACTTTATCCGCTGTCATGACAGCCGTGATGTCATGCCGCTGCTTTCCAGCCAGGAGATCGAAGTCATGCTGCTCGACTTGAGAATGCCGCATATATCGGGCGAAGAGCTGCTGCCGATCATAACCAGTGACTACCCTGAAATTCCAGTTGTCGTTATAACCGGCTCAAACGATGTGGATACGGCCGTAAAGTGTATGCAATACGGCGCATTTGACTATATATTGAAACCGGTCGAGAAAAGCCGTTTGATTGGCGGCGTCAAGCGGGCGGTCGAACTCCGGGAATTGCAGCGCGAGAATCAATTGCTCAAAGCCCATGTATTGTCGGACAAACTCGAAAAGCCGGAGGCCTTCTCAGAAATAATAACGGTCAGCACCGGCATGCGATCCATTTTTCAATATATGGAGGCCATCGCCAACAGCCCGCGGCCGGTGTCGATAACCGGAGAAACCGGTGTCGGCAAAGAATTGGTCGCTAAGGCCGTCCATACCTTAAGCAATCGTAAGGGCGATTTCGTGCCCGTGAACGTGGCCGGCCTGGACGATCATGTTTTTGCGGATACCCTCTTTGGCCACAAAAAAGGCGCTTTTACGGACGCCCGCGAAGCACGCAGCGGTCTCATTGAGCGGGCAGCGGGGGGGACGCTTTTCTTAGACGAAATCGGAGATCTGAGCACGACATCCCAGGTCAAGCTGTTGCGTCTTTTGCAGGAGGGGGAATTTTTTCCGCTGGGATCGGATGTGGCCAAACGTTCCGATGCGCGCATCGTGGTGGCCACGAATCAAGACCTTGATGCCCTGCAGTCATCCGGACAGTTTCGCAAAGATCTGTATTACCGGCTCTGTGATCATCAAATCCATATACCGCCGCTGCGCAGGCGAAGGGAGGATCTGGCGGTTCTGGTTGAGCACTTTTTGGAAAAGGCGTCTAAAATTTTAGACAAAAAGAAACCGACACCACCGCTGGAACTGATCACACTGCTGTCAACCTATTATTTCCCCGGAAATATCAGAGAACTTGAATCCATGATCTTTGATGCGGTCAGCAGCCATGCATCCGGCAAGCTGTCCATGGACGCGTTCAAAGCCCATTTATCGAAGATTTCCGTCGCTGATGCGGCAGATTCACCTCCTGAAAAGGGCGCACTGATCAGCTTCTCGCATCAGTTGCCCACGCTTAAACAAATCGAGCAATTGTTGATTGATGAGGCTCTCAAAAGAGCCAACGACAATCAGTCCATTGCGGCGCTCAGTTTGGGAATATCGCGTCAGGCGTTGAATAAGCGCCTCAAAAAAAAGGCCGAGCAGCAGGGTTCCGCCTAAAAAACGGATTCCTTTCATTAAATTTTCTTGCCCAAAAAAATAAATAAGCATAATGATATGATAGCAAGATCGGTTTGCCGTCCACGGTGGTCCTTAAGGAATAAAAAATGACTGAGATCCGAATACATCCTAAGATATTTGAGGACTATCCCGCCTTCCGGCGCGGGATTGTCATCGCCAAAAATTTGGATAATCAGGATTATTCACAGGCGCTTGAAGACATGCTAAATCTGGCAGTCAGCCAGGCAGCGCAAGCCCCCATCGATCTGAAAACAGACCCATTGGCCACGGCCTGGAATGATGCTCACCGGCAGTTTGGTTCAAATCCGAATAAATTTCCGCCAGCGCATTGCGCCCTATTAAAACGCGTTCAGAAACCTGGAGCCCGAATGCCGTTCATCAACAAAGTGGTGGCCATCATGAACATCAATTCCATTCAGGATAAAACACCGGTCGGCGGAGATGACGTTGTCCGGGCCAACGGCAGCCTGGAGCTGCGATATGCGGACGGCAGCGAGAACTTCACCCCGCTGGGCAGCCCCGATAAAATCGAGCACCCCGTCTCCGGGGAGGTTATCTATCTGGTGCCCGAATCAAACGAGGTGATGTGTCGGCGCTGGAACTGGCGCAATGGGCACCATACCCGCATTGCCGAAGACACCCGGGTCATCGTCATGAATATTGACTGCCTCGGCGAGGACAGTGAAGGGCGGGCGATGGCGACCCGCGACCGGGTGGCACAGATGCTTGAAGCATATTGTCAGGCTGAAATTACCACAACACTGCTTACCCCTGAAAAGCCGAGTTGCCCATTTAGTCTATAATTTGCAGGCATTTGTATCAAGTTTTTAAGAAAAGTGCCGATATCATTAAGGAATATTTGCCATAAGATATCAGGCCCGCGATTTTGGCGAATGGGAAGCCGAATATTTCAGAATTCAAAATTTAATATGCACGGTATTTGAGAGATGGATGATAACCCGGAAAATAGAAACAATGCTCGTATTCGGTACAAGTCGCCGGTGACGATCGAAAATTTGAAAGCCGGCATTATTTATCAGGCCAGAATGCTCAATTTCAGTAAGTTTGGATTGTATTTTGAGACCGACAGTTTGCTGGGTCTGGGCGATGAGGTTTATATCGGTATCGAATATTCGCCATACGCTGATTCGCAGGATACTTATGAGTGTGTGCGGGCAAAAATTATGTGGCGCCGGGAATTGCCGACTTCTTTTTTTAAATATGGATATGGTGTCAAATACAGCATCGACTATGATAAACAAAAATCGCACAACGGCAGTTTGAAAATCGTAGAGGATCAAAGAAAACATATCCGAATGCGTTATTCCAAAAGCATCACTTTTGCCACCCAGAATAAAATCCTCAGTGGAATAACCAAAGACATCAGCCCGTCCGGTGTATTTATCGAAACCCAACACCGTTTGGAAGTGGGACAGACCGTCACGCTGACCATCCCATTAAAAAACGATAGATATGCCAAAATAAAAAGCGAGATCATCTGGACCGGCCCGGAAGGTTTCGGAGTAAAATTTTTGCACATTAAAAAATAGGCGCCCACCGATTCCCCAGCCCCCATTTCCCATGACGCTGCATTTACTTAACTTTTCAATTGTTGTAGGATATTTTTAGAAGCGGTTTCGGGTGTCAGGCGTCAGGCTTCTCGCGTTTGGCCAGCAGCCAGTGACCAGTGGCCAGAAGCCTGTAAAGAACTCAACTTGATTAAAATATGCCAAACAAATTTTGAAACTTTTATATGGGACATGACACCAGAACACATCTTAAAAATATCCGTTTTGCGCAGTTATTGACGTCACCAATAAATTAGGAGGATAAAATGACCGCAGTAATTATTATGGGGGGCATCATTCTTTTGGCAGTTATAATTGTAGCTGCTATTTACAACAGTCTGGTTACACTTCGAAACCGCTACAAAAATTCATTTTCGCAAATCGATGTCCAGCTCAAACGCCGCTATGACCTGATCCCCAATCTGGTTGAAACCGCCAAAGGTTATATGAAGCATGAACGCGAAACCCTGGAGGCCGTCATCAACGCCAGAAACAGCGCCTTAAGTGCCAGCCAGAAAGCGTCCGGAAATCCCGGAGATCCGGCTGCCATGAAAGACCTGGCCAGTGCCGAGACCTTATTGACAGGGACGTTAGGCCGCCTTTTTGCGCTGGCTGAAAATTACCCGGATTTGAAAGCCAACGAAAACATGCTGCAGCTGCAGGAAGAGTTAACATCGACTGAAAACCGGGTTGCCTTCGCCCGCCAAGCCTTTAACGATGCGGTGACCGCTTACAATATTGCCTGCGAGAAATTTCCCCATACGATCATCGCGGGCATGTTTAATTTTTCCCTGGCGCAATTGCTGGAGTCCACCGAAGCGCCCGAAGAAAGAAAAGCGCCCAAAGTGTCTTTTTAGAGGTTATTTAAAGTTGGAAGCGTCTAAAATGCCTACAGTTATGGTTTCGCTGCGCTCTATCTTTTATTTTAAATATGATAGAATTCCTCAATTTTAGGCATTTTAGATCATTTTTTGTCTTGAGCGCCTTTGGAACGTTTTTTCTCTGCCTTTGAAGATGCACTGCGAATTTTAAAATAGAATAATGGATTTTTTTAAAGAACAGGATAAATCGAGGTCAAAAACCACCCAGTTAATCGGCTTATTTATCCTGGCGGTGGTGGCTGTCGTATTGGCGGTTTACGCGATTGCGCTAATGATTATGTTTTTTTACGGCGCCCGCCAGCCGGGTTTCAACCCGGATAGCTTTCACTGGATCCAGCCCCGTTTGGGATTCTGGGTGGTCAGCGTCACGCTGCTGGTTATTTTTGTCGGAAGCATAACCAAAATTATCGCGTTGACGAAGGGCGGCAGCGCTGTCGCTGAAAACCTGGGCGGAAGACTCATCAATGCGTCTACCACCGATCGTGAGGAGCGCCGGCTGATAAACGTTGTCGAAGAGATGTCGCTTGCTGCCGGTGTTCCTGTGCCTCAAGTTTATATCCTTGACCGCGAGAGAGGCATCAACGCCTTTGCTGCCGGCTACTCTCCCAACGATGCGGCGGTGGCTGTTACCCGCGGCTGTTTAACCGAGCTGAGCCGCGATGAGCTTCAAGGCGTCATTGCCCATGAATTCAGCCATATCTTAAACGGGGATATGCGCTTAAATATTCGCTTGATCGGTTTTCTTAGCGGAATTATGGTACTTGCCCATATCGGATATCTTATTCTGCGATCCAGGTCCAGCAGCCGAAAAAGCGGAGCTCAGATTGTTTTGGTGGGATTGGGCCTGCTGGTCATCGGCTTTGTGGGTCAATTATTCGGCAGGATGATTCAGGCCGCGGTATCGCGTCAGAGAGAATATTTCGCGGACGCCTCCTCGGTGCAATTCACGCGAAATCCCCGGGGAATTGCAGCGGCGTTAAAAAAAATCGGCGGATTTGTGACGGGATCCAGAATTCAATCACCCAATGCCGGAGAGATCTGTCACATGTTCTTTGGTAAAGCCATTCGAACATTGTTTGCCACCCACCCCCCATTAAGGGATAGAATTTATCGCCTGCAGCCCGATTTCAACGGCCAGTTAATCCCCACAACAATCTCGGACGAAGAACCTTTGCCGCTGGGGCCTGAGCCCCAAATACCTGATTTGGATGCAGCCATGCCGACTGCTGCAGGATTTGTGATCGGCGCCGACGCAGTTATCAGGCGACCGGGAAATATAACACCGCAGGATCTTACCCACAGCAGGCAGCTTTTGGCCGCTATACCGGATCCGGTCAAAAACGAACTCAGCGACATCCTGGGATCGATCTGCGTCACCTGCGCACTATTGTTGGAAAAGGATCCGGTCTTAAAGACCAGACAGATCAAAAGCCTGCAAAAAGTTGCGCCGACGACCGTGATCCGGCAAATTTTGCTTCTCGAAGACGCATTGAAAGATGTCAACCCTCAGCTGCGGCTGCCCATCCTGGATCTTGCCATGCCGGTTTTACGACAGATGTCAGCCCGTCAGTATGCAAAATTCCATGAGATTGTTCAGATCCTCGTGGAGGCCGACGCCAAACTCTCTCTTTTTGAATTTGCGCTGCAGGAAATCATCACGCACCGGTTGGGAAAGACCTTCAACCGCCATAAAAAGGAAGTGATTTATAAAAACATCGAGTCGCTCGCGGTAGATGCCGTCAATATCCTTTCAAAGCTGGCCCGCGCGGGGCATCCCGCACAGGCTGCGGCACAGGCCGCTTTTAATTCCGGATGGGCAAAATTGTATATCAGCGATTCAACTCGACCCTGGGATATGCTGCCGGCCGGCAGGGTGTCGTTCAGTACGCTGCGGGTGGCCATAAAGCGGTTTTCGCATGCCACCCCGGGTGTCAAAAAAACCATTTTGGATGCCTGTGCCCACTGTGTGCTGCATGACAAAAAGGTGACGGTAGAAGAGGCGGAGCTTTTGCGCGCTGTTGCCTATGCGTTAGACATCCCGCTGCCCCCATTCCTGGAAACCCTCAGAGCTTGATCCGGAATGTCGATTAACTCCCAAGTTCCAAGCACCAAATTACAAATAAATTCCAATTCTCAATTTTTCAATGACCCAAACAGGTTTGATATTTTGAATTTCGGTCATTGGGATTTGTTTGATATTTGTGTTTTGGGATTTGGGATTTAAGCATTAGGGATGTTGGGAAGCGGACAGGAGGCGACGGGCAGTCCAGTAATATTTCCCCCAGTAATATTTATCGATTTTTGATATCGTCACGCCCTTGTTTTTAGAGGCGTGCACAAATTCGGATCTACCCAGATATATACCCACATGCCGCGGATAGGATGGTGGCCTGAAAAATACCAAATCACCGGCTCGCAGGTCCTCGAAAGGTACCGCCCTACCCTGCCTGACCTGCACACCGGTGGTGCGCGGCAAATCAATGTCAAACACATCTTTATAAACCACCCTCACAAATCCGGAGCAGTCGATTCCCCGGCTGCCGCTGCCCCCTATGCGATGCTGTGTTCCTTGCCACCGACTGTATTCCTGGCGCAGCCGTTTTTCGATTTGCGTATCTGCCACACCGCCTTTGGCAACCCGAGAATGATCAGATCCGGCGCTGGTCCCGGGAGACGGTTTGGAAGGTGCCGCACATGCCGAAATCAGAATTAAAACAGCCAGAACGGACACTCCATAAAAGATTAGCGGTTTATAACTGCAAAAGATTTTAAACATAGATTTCATTTTTTGTTCCCCATTTAAAATCGTTAAATACGGTTATTTTGAAAATGATGGTTTTCTGGGGTTAAAGATCGGCTAAAATCCCGATTTCTTGAGTTTTAGCAAAGCATGTGCCTGCACAAAGCCGTACAAATTCGTGCCGATTTTGATGAAAGACGGCCGGTTGGTCTGTAAAGTCGACAGGTCGATGCGATTTTCAAAAATATGCGTGCAGAAAGGTTGCCGATGCAAAACCGTGTTTTACTATTATTAAAGGTACTCAATTTTAGTGGAGGAAGATCTATGCGTACCATACTCATCGCTTTTATTTTCGTGATCGTATCTGCTCTGTCGGTATCAGCGGAACCCGGCTTAATTAATCTAAAAAGTTCGCGCGACGTCAAAAGTACAGCCGATCGTCTGGAAACGGTTTTAAAAGAAAAAGGGATGACCGTATTTTTACGGATTAACCACAGTGAAGGTGCCCGCAAGGTGGAAAAAAAATTGCGGCCGACAGAATTGGTGATATTCGGTAATCCGCAAGTCGGTACGCCCCTGATACAATGCAGTCAGACGGTGGCAATTGACCTTCCGCAAAAAGCACTCATCTGGCAGGATGAAAGCGGGCAGGTATGGCTGACCTACAATGATCCCCAATACCTGGCGGCACGTCACGGCATCGTTGGCTGCCAGGCGGTAGTCGTGAAGATTCAAACCGCACTTAAAAATTTTACCCAGGCCGCCACGCAGCCTTAAACCGCCAAAGGAAATCATCTATGTTCGATTGCGCCTACCTGATTGAAATCCTTACCCCCCTGAGATCCGATCAAGAAAACGTCAAAGAAAATATGGAGCGTTTTGCCGGGCGTTACCGCCGCATTATGGATTCCGGCTGCGGGGTGTCTATTCCGGACAATCCCATGGGCCGGCCGCGCTATAATGCCCTGGACGCAATCGATAGTTGCGGCCTCTCGATCGATCCGCAAAGAATGGTAATGAACCTAAATACGTTCCACACCAAAGACGAACTGGATGGTGTGCTCAGCAGGGCCTCATCAATGGGTGTCAAATACCTTCTGATTATCCGGGGTGATGGTGGACCGGACTTGGCAAAGCTAAATCCCCAGAGCATTGGCGGGCAAAAGACCATCGCCACATCCATTGACCTGATCCGCTACATCAACACAGGGTATGCGGATATGTTTGTCACCGGTGCGGCCTTCAACCCGTATAATCCGATCGATTTTGAAACCCGGCGGTTGCAACAAAAGATGGCAGCGGGCGCCAAGTTTATCATCACCCAACCGGTCATCGGCCAGGATCCCCATGTGGATGCACTTCAAAATTTGGGTATCCCCATTGTCATCGAAGCCTGGATGTCAAAGAATATCGATCTTCTGTATAAAAGTGTTCGCAAACAGAAAGATGCGTCATCCGAGGTGTATGATCCCGCACAAAACCTGAAAGTGCTGCACGACGCCTACCCACATAACTGTGTGTATCTTTCGATGCTCAGCTTTAAACAGGACTGGAAGCATCTCCTGCCGAAGTTATAGAAGCGGTTGTCGGGTGTCTGAGTGTAAAAATTCTGAATTTCAACTTACCCTTCCAAGCTCGAAACTTCAAAGGCTCGCTTGATTTCTGATGATCGGTCGTTATTGTATTAAAAGGATGGGTTTCAGATAGGGTATGCAGGATACATCGTTTTAGAATCGCATGAAATGGAGATGGTATGATGAATCAAACAGAATCAGTGAAATCCCGAATTGATCCGGTGTGCGGCATGTCCGTAAATCCCGGGATGACAAAAATAATAGCGACCATCGAAGGGCGGCAGTATTATTTCTGCGCGGAAGGCTGCCGCAAGGCATTTGAGGAAAACCCTGAAAAATATATCGGGCCGGAATGTGCAAAACCCAAAAGCTGGTGGGGGCGCTACATGGCCAAACTTCAGAAAGCCACCGGTGGCAAGCCGATGAAATGCCATTGATGCAGATTTCCAACGAACACGTCGCAAACAGTCCAACCCGGACAGCCCCCTGGGAGAGCCCGCCAAAATTTTATCGAAACCGTAATAATGCCCGTCGGGCGGTCATTCGTTGCGGTTAGGGAAAAATTTCTGCCCTATTTTCATGCGCCATACTGCCGAATTTAGCGGGTCACCTGATTTAAAAACGGCAGATACGGTTTCAGCTTGGCAAATAGAACCCTTGCAACGATGTAAAGAATAATAAAAGGTGCAATGAAATTGAGTTCAAATCCGCCCGCCCACTTTGGTAGCGTGAAAACAATTTCCGCAAACCGTCTGTTGAGCCAGGCAGCGGCGAAAAAAGCCGGCCAGAGTGATGCCATACCCATGGCCATAAAAAGAAAAAATGATTTGCCAAAGGCCTCGTTGGCCAGCTTATTGATCCCTTTATAGGCAGCCTCGTCACCGGCTGCTTTGGCATTGAGCGATCGCTGATGGTAAAATTCGGTCTGTTCCCAATTTTTGGCGATATGACGGCGGTTGATGCGGTAGGCCGCTGCCAGTGTCAACTCACCGAGCAAGCTGGCCCACACGGCAAGCACAAACGTCCCTGCCCACCAGCCCAGCAATGGATTCTCAAACCAGCGGTAAGGCCATATGAGCACGGGATCGATCGTATTTAAAAACCAGGTGATGGCGTCCATTTTAGGTTTAAGAAAATGGTTTTCCGGCCTGGCACAGAGCCAGGCCGGAGATTCAGATTTGGATCATCAGCGCATTAGAACGGTGGAACGATGCTGTACCCTAAAAAGCCCTTGGTCGTATAGCGCAGCCCCACGTAGAAAGCCAAGACGATAAATATGATCTTCAAGACCTTATCCGGTATATACTTGGAGGTGCGCGGTCCGATCATGGAACCAATGAAGATACCGATGAGCTCCGCACCGATAAGGCCCCAGGAGATGACCACACCTTTGCCGACCATATACGAGAAGATGGACACAATCATGCCCACCAGGACGCACAGGGCCGAGGTGCCGGCCACCAGAAACATCGGTAATCCGGCGACTGATGTCAGAAACGGTACATATAGGAACCCGCCGCCGACACCGAGGAAGGAAGCAATCGCTGCGATAAAGATGCCGCCCACCATCGGGATCCAGGCCTTAAATTGAAATTCCTGGCCGAAGAATGTGAACCGGATCTTGCCGATAAAAAAGGTCAGAACCCAGCCGATGAGGACGAGAATGTAGGCAACCCATTTGGCGCTGCCGACCAAGTTGATCCACAGGGCTGAGGCGACCACCGCTGCAATCCCTAACCACATGAATGTCCAGGAACCCTCTATGATTTTAACGCCCTGGTCGGCGGTATCGGTTTTTTCTTTTACGGCCTTTTCGAATGCCTGCGCTGCTGCCTTGGCTTCTTTCTTGCGTGCCGCGCCCCGCGGTGTGACTTCATAAATCAGGAAAGCGCCGAGGATGAAGACGATGACACCGAAGTATCCGAGATAGGCCCGGAGCGATATCTTGCCGGCGGTCAGTTCGGGTACCAGCCAGGAACCGCCGACGCCGCCGATCGCCAGGCAGATGCCCAGGGGAGCCACCAGGCGTCCCATACGGTAGTAATTGAAGGATGAAATCGCACCGCTTAACCCGACCAGCCATTGGTTGGAGACCCGGATGGAATCCGTCAACAATTTGTTGACCGGATTACCCTTGCCGAAGGACTTGGCATAATCGGCCAATCCAAAGATCGTGATGTGCCCCACACCGGCCATGATACCACCGAAAGCCCCCACAGTTGAAAAAATCCACCCGACCCAGATGGCCCAGAGCAGGCCAACAATGACATTCGGACTGGGGGCGCCGGCAACCCCCAGATAGCCCGGCTCTTCACCGGGTTTGATAACCTCCTTGGTCTTGGCGGCAAAACTCTCGTCTTTAAGGCTGGTTTCGATGGCCCGCTTCATTTTGCCCGGCATACCGGGGGTCGTAAGGTCAGAGCCCGATTGAGCCAATGCCAGGGTGACAAATGTTAAAAGAATAAATATGCTCGTAATCCAATAAAATCTTGACAGTTTCACAGTCCTCCTCCTTTCGATTTGGTGTCGAATACGATATGCGTAATTTAGGCAGACCCTTCTACCAAAAATAGCGTAAAAAGGGTATTACAGCGTTTAGCGACGAATATTCCAGTATTTTAGAGCTGCCAGATTTATTTAAAAATAGTGAGTGCAAAATATTTTGTATCAGTGCAATAAAAATATTTCAATTTTATTTTTCGCGGTATTATTTGCGATTCTTTTTGGCTTAACTTTTTTCCCATTATCGAATATAACCTATCAAAATTTTGAATAGATTGCCGATCTTCTGCCGGGAGATGCAATCGGTGCTAAACCGGTGCAAGCTGCTATACTTATTGCTGGAGCAGAATTAAATGGTAAGGTGCCGTTTTCCAAATGGGCACTATTCGGATGACATCATATATTGCTTTTTGTTCAAGGATTTTGTAAAGAATCCAGTCTGAATCTTACGCGGAGGTGAAATTAACGTCATGAAAGAATCGGTATACAGTATATGTGGTATGTGCACGGTCAGGTGCCCCATTCAAGTTGAGGTCGAAGACGGCGTTGTCAAATGGATTGAAGGCAACCCCCAGGATCCGGGGATGGCCGGCCGGCTGTGCGCCAAAGGCTCCGCCGGTATTGCCATGCTGTATGATTATGAGCGGCCCCAGCAGCCCTTGATCAGAGAAGGCAAGCGCGGTGAAGGCAAATGG
>Ga0209536_100012430_pt1 | contig 12380 bp, 13 predicted proteins | sample DeeMarSeWOR28_12_FD_187461 | JGI IMG/M metagenome (GOLD analysis project Ga0209536, IMG submission 187461) | Marine sediment microbial communities from White Oak River estuary, North Carolina - WOR-2-8_12 (SPAdes) (version 2) | ecosystem: Environmental > Aquatic > Marine > Intertidal zone >...
TTCTAACTGATATAAACCTCCGCAAAAGTAAAGAAACTCTCTTCCCGTTAACTTCTCATAAAGAAATGGTTGATCAGGGATGTATCCAATTAATTGTTTTGCTTCTATGGGAATTTTTTGAATGTCGATTCCATCAATTAAAACCGAGCCTGATGTGGGTGAATACAAACCGGTAATCATCTTAATTGTGGTGGTTTTTCCGGCTCCGTTTTGCCCAAGGAATCCAAAAAAATCTCCCGAATTTAATTCCAGATTGATATTATTTACCGCAACAAAATTTCCGAATTTCTTTTTAAGATTTACTAATTTGAGCATTATTTTGGTTTTTACCCGATTTGTAAAATAATATTAGTTTTACAACCACTTTAGCTGTCATAATCTGCAAAACTCAGACCAGAAAAGTGGTATTTAAAACAAAAAAGGCGAGGGGTTTAACCTCGCCTTTAAATCATAATTTTATTTTATGATTAATACATATCACCCATACCACCGCCATGAGGCATCGGAGGCATTGCTGGTTCTTTTTCTTTCTTTTCGAAAACCACTGCTTCAGTTGTGATAAGTAATGAAGAAACTGATGAAGCATTTTCCAGAGCAGTTCTTGTAACTTTAGTCGGATCTATAACGCCTGCTTTAATCAGGTTCTCATATTTTTCACTATACGCGTTGAAACCAAAATCATCTTTTCCTTCTTTTACCTTCTGCAGTACAACTGAACCTTCAAGTCCTGCGTTATTAACAATTTGCTTCAGCGGTTCTTCAAGTGCTTTTTGTACGATCTTAACACCTGTCGTCTGGTCAAGATTTTCACCTTCGACTTTATCAAGAACAGTTATTGCACGAACCAATGCTACACCACCACCGGCAACAATACCTTCTTCAACTGCAGCACGTGTAGCATGTAGGGCATCTTCAACCCTTGCTTTCTTTTCTTTCATTTCAACTTCTGTGGAAGCACCAATCTTAAGGACTGCAACTCCGCCAGAGAGTTTTGCTAATCTTTCCTGAAGTTTTTCTTTGTCGTAATCTGAAGTTGTCTTATCTATTTGTGCTTTTATTTCATTAATTCTTTTCTTTATGTCTTCAGTTTTTCCTGCACCTTCAACGATTGTTGTGTTGTCTTTATCGATAACAACTTTCTTTGCTGTTCCAAGATAAGAGACCGTTGCATTCTCTAATTTGAACCCTCTTTCCTCAGAGATTACAGTTCCGCTTGTTAGTGTAGCAATATCTTCTAACATAGCTTTTCTTCTGTCTCCGAATCCCGGTGCTTTAACTGCAGCAACTTTCAGAGTACCACGGATCTTGTTTACAACTAATGTTGCTAAAGCTTCGCCTTCGAGGTCTTCAGCAATAATAAGAAGAGATTTACCCTGTTGAGCTACTTTTTCAAGTATTGGCAACAGATCTTTCATTGCAGAAATTTTTTTGTCGTGAATCAATATCATCGGGTCTTCTAATATAGCTTCCATTGATTCTGCATCAGTCACAAAGTAAGGAGAGAGATAACCGCGATCGAATTGCATACCCTCAACAACTTCAAGTGCTGTCTCAGTACCTTTTGCTTCTTCAACAGTAATCACCCCATCTTTACCAACTTTTTCCATTGCATCGGCTATCAGATCACCAATTGATTTATCATTATTTGCAGAAATTGATCCAACCTGAGCAATTTCATTTCTTCCTTCAACATCTCGGCTTATAGATTTTAAATAGTCGACAACTTTTCCTACCGCTAATTCAATACCTCTTTTAAGATCCATTGGATTAGCGCCGGCAGTCACGTTTTTCAAGCCTTCTCTGTAAATAGCCTGTGCAAGTACAGTTGCAGTTGTAGTTCCATCACCAGCGACATCACTTGTTTTGGAAGCAACTTCGCGGACCATTTGTGCACCCATATTTTCAACATTATCTTCAAGTTCAATTTCTTTTGCGACGGTTACTCCATCTTTAGTTACAGTAGGGGCACCGAATTTTTTTTCAAGAATTACGTTTCGTCCCTTTGGACCAAGTGTAACCTTAACGGCATCAGCCAGCTTATCAACACCAGCCTTTAAACCGCTTCTAGCGTCAGAATTATATTCAATTAATTTTGCCATATCTGTCTACCTCTTTTTGTTTTCGAAATAAAAAAATTAGTTAGGGAATTATTGCAAAGATGTCACTCTCACGCATAATGAGATACTCTTCGCCTTCAATAGTTACTTCCGTACCACTGTATTTTCCGTATAAAACTTTATCACCAACATTAACTGTCATCTTTACTAAATCACCACTATCTGCTACTTTGCCCGGTCCAGCAGCTACTATAGTTCCTTCAACAGGTTTTTCTTTTGCCGTATCTGGTAAGATTATTCCGCCCTTAGTTTGCTCTTCAGCTTCAGCAGGTTTAACAACAACCCGATCTGCAAGGGGATTAAGTTTTATTTTTGCCATATTTAGCTCCTTTATTTTAATGAATTTTTATTAGCACTCTTAATTAGGGAGTGCTAAAATAATGTTACAAGACATTTTTGTCAAGTCTCAAAGTTTTGTTTTTTAACTAATTTCAAGGATTATTGGGAAATGTGATCCACGCCAATATATTTGGGGTTAATGTTTTAGTTTTAGTAGATGAAATCAGACAAATCTATAAAGATCAAAGCGGAAATTAAACGACTAATAGCCATCATTAAAGAAATGGACAGGAAGGTGATCATCATTTTTCTGTCTGTTGCTTTGCTTCAAACTATTTCCTGGTATGTCACTTCCAGAAGTTTCTTCAGAATAAATTTTTTCCCTCTTCTGCAGAATGATCCTGATATTTATTTGTATGAATACCTTTTCTGGTTCATCGGTGATTTTTTTACATACTTCATCGTTTCAATTCTAAGTATAAAATTTGTCCTCAAAGAAGATTTAAATGATTATGGTTTAAGGATCGGGGATTATAAAGTTGGTTTATATATTTCACTTATTTTTCTTTTAGTGATGCTTCCGGTTGTCTGGATTTTTTCTGCTAATCCGGAATTCACAACAAAGTATCCTCATTTACTATCGACAAGAAATAACTGGAATGAATTTTTAATATATGAATCTGCAATGATTCTGTATATGTTTAGCTGGGAATTTATCTGGCGTGGTTTTATGCTTTTCGGTTTGAAGGAGAAATTCGGTTATTACTCTGTTCTGATTCAAATGATACCTTTTGTAATTTTGCATAACGGAAAACCTGCACCTGAAACATTTGGTGCTATTGCCGGTGGAATTGCACTGGGCATACTTGCTTTACGGACAAACTCAATTTATTATTGTGTGATTACTCATATGGGAATTATGCTATCTATAGATACTATTTCGACTTTGCGCTATCGGGCAAATGATTATGGTGTTGGGCTTGAATCAGTTTTAAATATCATTAAAGCAATTTTTTAAGGTGATGAAATGAGATTTACTCTAAATGTTGATCATGTAGCAACTCTAAGAAATGCGAGAGGTGAAACACAGCCTGATCCTGTTACTGCAGCACTTATAGCCGAACAAGCTGGTGTTGATGGAATAGTTTTTCATCTTAGGGAAGACAGAAGGCATATAAACGAACGTGATGTCAGATTGTTAAGAGAGCTCATAACAACAAAGCTTGATTTTGAAATGGCAGCAGTACCTGAAATAATTAAAATAGCATGTGATGTTGGGCCGGAATTGGCCACTCTTGTTCCTGAAAAAAGACAAGAGCTTACCACCGAAGGTGGACTAAATGTAATTGATAATGTTGCTCTAATCAGATCAACTATTGAAGAGCTTCACAAAGCAGATATCGATGTGTCTATTTTCACTGAACCAGATATACCACAAATAGATGCCTCAGCAGAAGCAGGTGCAGACTATATCGAAATTCATACAGGTGTATTTGCTAATGCTCTTACTGAAGAAGAACAGTTTGATGAACTTGAGAGGATTAGAGGAGCGGCAAAACATGCCAAAAAACTCGGACTTGGCATTAATGCTGGTCATGGTCTAAACTATCAGAATATAAAAATATTCCGGGAGCTCGGAGACATAGATGAAGTGAGCATCGGACACTCAATTATCGCCCGTGCAGTTATTGTTGGAATTGATAAAGCAGTAAAAGAAATGATAAGGCTCATCAAAACTTAAGTTTGAGATGAGCCCTGAAATTATTTTACAGACTTTTATTCTTCTCTGAAATGAAGTAAGGGAGGTCTTCCAATTGAGTGAACTTCATATCCAATTTTAAACAACTTCTCATGATCTAAAATATTTCTTCCATCAAAAATGAATGCTGGCTTTTCCATCTCATGATATATCTTTTCATAATCTAATGTTTTATACAAATCCCATTCAGTTATTAATGCAATAGCGTGTGCACCTTTTGAAGCTTTATAGGGATCTTCCTGGTATTCAATATCATTCCCATATTCTTTTAAATCTACTTTAGCATTTTTGATTGCTTTAGGATCTGATATAACTACGTTTGCTTTTTCCATCATTAGTTTTCTGGTCACATATAAAGCTGCTGTTTCTCTGGTATCACTTGTATTTGCTTTGAATGCAAAACCAAAAAGTGCAATTCGTTTACCAGTTATGGTATTGAACATGGCTTTGTTAATATTCTGGACAAACCTATTTGTCTGGTAATCATTCATCTTAACAATGCCTTCCCAATAAGCGGCAACTTCGTAAAGACCAAAAGTTTCACAGAGATAAACAAGGTTAAGAATATCTTTTTTGAAGCAGGAGCCACCGAATCCAACACTTGCATTTAAAAATCTATCACCTATTCTGCTGTCTTTTCCAATGGCATGTGCTACTTCATTCACGTCTGCATCAACTAACTCACATAGAGCCGAGATACTATTGATTGACGAAATTCTTTGAGCTAAAAATGAATTAGCAACAAGCTTCGAAAGCTCTGAGCTCATCAGATTGCTTGTGATAAGATTCTTCCTGTCAATCCAGTTAGCGTAAATATCAACAATTTCATTACGTGCTTTAATTCCGCTATCAGTTTCTTTTGAACCGATCAAAACCCTGTCAGGTTTTTCAAGGTCTTTAATTGCAGTACCTTCGGCAAGAAACTCAGGATTGGAGACAACTTCAAACTTTAACCTTTTTTCATTTAGACTTAGAATTCTCTCCATTGCAATTGCCGTTTTTACTGGTAATGTTGATCGCTCAACTATTATCTTATCAGATTCCGATGCTCGCAAAATATCCCTTGCTGTTTTTTCCCAGTATTGAAGGTCTGCACTCTTGCCAGCGCCTTCTCCAAAGGTTTTGGTAGGAGTATTTACAGAGATAAATATTATCTCAGATTCCTTGATCCCTTTATCAACATCTGTAGAAAAGAAAAGATTTTTTCCACGACAGGATTTTACAAGTTCCAGCAAACCTGGTTCATAAATTGGTAAATCATCTGTTTGCCAGGCAGCAATTTTCTCAGGATTAACATCTACAACAGTTACTTTGTATTGTGGACATTTATACGCAATCATAGCCATTGTTGGTCCGCCAACGTATCCTGCGCCTATGCATAAAAGATTTTTTTCAAATTTCTGTTCTGCCATTTATAGCTCCAAATTTATTATTATTTAAATGAATATCTCATTATTGGTCTTGTCTGCGATCTTCTTAAAACTTCTTCAAAGCCAGCTTTTCTGAAAGCTGTAGATAAACCTGTCCATGCAAATACATCTGCGGTTTTACCGGTTTGGGGTTCAACAGGATATCCTTCAATAATCTTTCCCTTATTTGTTTTTACAAATGCTTTTGCAGCATTCAGTAATTCAACACTCAAACCTTTTTTTCTGTAATTCTTTTGTATAAAAAAACATACTACAGACCAAACAGGTTTATCATCAATTCTTTTTAATATTCTTGAATTTTCCAGAACAGGAAAATCTTCTCTTGGTGCAACCGAACACCAGCCAATTGGTTTATCATTTTCGTAAGCAAGTATGCCGGGAATCGTTTCGTTTTTAACCAGGTTTTTCATTTTCTTTTTTGTGCCTGCTCCTCGGAGACTATCATACTCTTTTCTTCTCATCCTCCAATACATGCACCAGCAGCCTGCACATGCACCTTTCTCTCCAAATAGATTTTCAAAATCTTTCCAGTTTTCTTTAGTGACAGGATAAAAATTGTATTTAGACCTGACTTTTATTTGTTCAAATCTGCTCATTAACCGTTGATTTAATTACTGAATACCAAATTTAATCATTACCCCTGAATACTAAAAAGCCGGGTATGTTAGCCCGGCATAAAGAACGCTCTTAATTTTTATTACCGTATAAATTCTATTTCAAGTGATTTAAATTCCTGTCCATTATAATTCATATACATTTCAAATACCTGGTGATTATCATCCAGTACTTTTAAGACCTGTGTGAACTGCATTTCACCTTTTGTCATAGGATCAACCATTGAACCATTCATGTTTAATAAACCAGTAGCTTCATCATACTTACCCTTTGCAACTGCGGTTCCGGTACCAAGGTTATCAATCCATATTGAAGTGAATTCGCCTGATGTATTATCATATCCTGTCAGACTCATTCCTTCCATAGGCATTCCCATTACCATTCCCGTATGTTTTGCAAACTGATATCTACCACCAAGTATCATTTCTATTGTTGCGGTTCCTTCTGTAACCATTGGTTCAGAGGTGGGATCCATCCAGTATTTATTAATCGTTTTCCATTCACCGACTGATTTTGCCATCATTTGATGCATCGGTCCCGGTGTCATGTAATCCATCCAGAGTTTCATTTGCTCGTCCTGAAAGTCTTCATTTTGTGCAAACGAAAATGAATTTACACCACTCAATAAAAACAGAATAATAAATAAATTAGTTAATCTTAGCATATAACCTCCATAAGAATTTATTAATTGATTAATGATTACTGAAAATAATATCTGGCACCCAGTGCAGCATTTATTCTGAAATCTGTTTTAGGTATGAAATCAAGTATAGGTACAACCTCGAGAAAAATATCTATCGGTGTAGTCGGAAATAAAAATGCTAACCCTAATGGAACCCGAACTCCTAACTGAGTATCGTCGGAAGTTTTCAATCGTCCCCCAATTCCATAATAGAAAGGTAGTTTCCCTTCTTCAATTCTTATTAAGTGGAAGCTGTGTAAAATGTAGTCAGCATGAAGATGAAATGCACCGCCATCAATAAACGACCATGCTACTGCTCCATCAATCGCAGTTGTATTGCTTAACCAGTGTTTGACACTGAAACCAGTCGGTTCACCAACAATGATTCCTAAACCGGTACCTTTATCCTGCGCGTGTATATTCGCAACTAAAACAAATGTAAAAACTATTATTAAATATTTTATCCTTTTCACATTAACCTCTTTGACTTTATAATTTTTTTTGTTTGCAAATATATGCAATGTGGTGAATTTCAGGAAGCGATTAGTCTTTAGCTCCGGCATTTCTTAACAGTTTAACTATAGCTTCGCGGCCATCAATTTTTGCAAGGTACAGAGGGGAAGATCCTTCGGAAGTAAATTTATTCACATTTGCTCCATTCTTTATCAGGTATTTGACAAGATCGACATCTCCATTAACGACTGCATAATGTAATGCTGTCCAGCCCGCAGCATTTCGTCCGGTAAGTTCCGCATTAACATTTGCACCATTTTTAAGAAGCAGATCGCACATTTCTATTGGTACTTTACCTGAGGAAACACCAAGTGTTGCCTGAATAAAAGGAGTCATACCATCATTTGCAGATTCATCGACTTTTGCAGCATTGGCAAGTAATACTTTTGCATTCTCAAGTGAGTTACTCGCAGCCCAGAGGAGAGAAGTTTTTCCATCTTTGTCTTTCAGATTTACATCAGCACCTTTTTGAATTAAGAAATCAACCATATCATCATAATAGTAATAACTGCTTGCAATCATAAGTACAGTTGTGCCAGTTGTGTTATGTTGAGTATTAATATCAACTCCACCTTTTAGAAGTTGATTAACTTTTACAGTATCCTTTTCAATAACTGCATCTGCAAGTTGGTTAAATTGTTGGGGAAAGATTGTGCTTAGCCCAAATATTACAATATGGAAAGGAAGAATAAATCTCATAAACTTTACAAATTAGTTAATCATTTTAAACCTAAACTTACGTGTTATATTTTTATGAAGAAAGTTTTCCAATTCGTGAATTAGTGGCAAAATAATAAGTCACGAATGCATGAATTTTTATTAACTACAATTTTAAATAAAGTGTTAAAACAAAAACTCGAATATCACTATAGGGCATTCGATAAATCGAAAATAGAACCCGATCCGCTTCAATTTCCTCATTTATTTGAAGATGAAAAGGATATTGAAGTTATGGCATTTATAGCTTCAATTTTTGCTTATGGAAATATGAAGCAAATTATAAACTCATTAAATAAATTTTTAATTGTTTGTAATAATAAGCCTTACGATTTCATAAAAAATTATCCTGTTAAAAAATCACATTTGACTAATTCTTTCATTCACAGATTTTATTCTTCAAAAGATATCATTCAACTTTTCCACTTGTTGAATTTAGCCTTTCAAGAGTTTGGTCCATTGAAGAGTTTATTCATTTCAGGATATAATGAAACTGATTCAAATACAAAAGATGCCATCACAAATTTTTCCAGTTACTTTTTGCAGAAAGCCAAACAAGAATTTGGCACAATGAGCAGAGGTTTAATTTTTATGTTTCCTTTACCTGAAAAGGGAAGTGCCTGTAAAAGAATAAATCTTTTTCTCCGCTGGATGGTCAGAAAAGATGAACTGGATTTCGGATTGTGGAATGAAATTCCAACTTCAAAACTTATTATCCCCGTTGATACTCACATTGCAAGAATATGCCGACAACTTAAACTCACTAAAAGAAAAAATGTAAGCTGGAAAATGGCAGAAGAAATCACCAACAACTTAAAAAAGTTTGATCCTAATGATCCAATTAAATATGATTTTGCGATTTGTCATATTGGGATGAGAAATCTCACGTTTTAATTTCACCACTTTTTATTTTTTATATACTTAACTGATTCGCTAATTAACTCTTTCAATACTTTCATATCTACATCTTCGAGTTTATTGATGTAAAGGCAACTGCTCCCCGTTTTGTATTTACCTAACTTATTCATCAATTCAGGATACTTTTTAAAGCCAGACATTATATAAAGTGTTAGGTTTTGTTTTCTCGGAGAGAATCCTGTCATAAAGAAATCGCCTTCACGACCGCTTGCATATTTGTAGTGATAAGAACCGAACCCAATGATACTTGGTCCCCACATAACTGGCTCTTCCTTTGTTATCTTTTTCATCAATTCCAAAATTTTATAAGAATCATTCCGTTTCTTCTCATCTGTTACTTTTTTAAGAAATTTTTCTATGCTTGCTTTAGTCGGTTGAGTTTTTAGTTCTGCCATATCAAAATGCCTCCAAATTAATTAGTGCTTGAATAATTCCTATTATATAGATTTAATAAGTTATATGAAAGACAGTTCTTAAGCATTTGGAGTTTTCTTTTTGAGAATATTATTAACTCAAAATCTAGCGAAAGTGATTAAAATTCTTAAATAATTTGTTGATGGGCTAATCAAAAGCCATTATATTTGTTAAATATTTTAAAATTCTAAATCCGTTAATCGGAATAATAACTAAACTCTCACGTACTTAAGGAGAAACTTATGTCTGAGACTAAACGATTTGTTCCCTTCGTCTCTCCTGAAACCTCAATGGCTGAATTTACAATCCGCGCATTAATTATTGGCTTAATTTTGGCCGTAGTACTTGGTGCTGCTAATGCATACCTTGGGCTAAAAGCGGGAATGACGATAGCTGCAACTTATCCTGCAGCAGTAATAGGAATGGCCCTTATTAAAATTTTGAAAGGATCTATACTTGAAGAAAATTTTACCCGAACTGTTGGTTCTATAGGTGAGTCAATAGCAGCTGGTGCCATTTTCACATTGCCAGCTTTTTTCATTGGCGGAATATGGATACCGTTTTTCACTACTGAAAATTTTCTTATTTCAGTTGCAGTGATGATTGCTGGTGGTATCCTGGGAATTATGTTTGTAGCATTGCTGAGAAGAGTAATGGTAGAAGATGTGGAATTACCATTCCCTGAATCAGTTGCTGCAGCAGAAATTCATAAGGCAGGAAGACACGGAACCGGTGGTTCAAAGTTTCTCTTCGGTGCGATGGGAATTGGTGCTGTTATCCAAGCACTTGGCCAATTTAAATTATTTGCTACTTCCTGGACACAAATAATTACTATTGGAAAAGGACACATCTTTTTCAGATCTCCCGATGTAAGTCCAGCTTATATAGGGGTTGGATATATTATCGGACCGAGATTAGCTGCGCTTAACTTTAGCGGAGGTGTTATAGCTTGGGGTTTACTTGCACCAACTGTAGCCTTTTTCAAATATTTTAGTGCCGATACTCCAATTGATTTTGATTGGGCGGGTACGATGGTTCAGGTATGGAGAGATTATGTTCGACCAATTGCTATAGGTGGAATGCTTGTTGGTGCTGTCTATACTTTGTGGAGGATGCGAAAGAGCCTGTCTACTGGTATTGCCAGATCTATCAGTGATGTTAAAAAAGCAGCAACAGGTGAGTTTGTCGCGATAAGAACTGAGCAAGATATTAACTTCAAGTGGATAATGATTGGAATACTTGGAACGGCTGTAGCCACCTTTTTTATCTATAATTATTTTGCCCAGGATATTTTTGCTGCACTGGTTGCCACCTTTGTGATGATTATAGCAGGATTCTTCTTTGCAGCAGTTTCTGGTTATCTTGTAGGTATTATTGGATCGAGTAATAATCCCATTAGTGGATTAACTTTATCAACTCTGGTAGTTGCAGCAATTTTAATGGTTGCTTTAGGTATGGAAGGAGAAGCAGGTGTTGCAGCAGTACTCGGCGTAGCAGCAGTTGTATGTGTTGCCGCTGCAGTTGCCGGTGAAATGCTTCAGGATTTGAAAGCCGGACATATCCTTGGAGGAACGCCCTGGAAAATGCAGGTTGGTGATATTCTTGGAGTAATAGTTTCTGCAGCAGTGATGTTCATTCCTTTATTAATTCTTCATGAAGGTGATATAAAATCTGGGGGAATTGGTTTTGGTGGTGATGCACTACCGGCTCCTCAGGCAAGTTTGATGGCTATATTGTCAAAAGGAATTGTAGCAGGAGAGATGGATTGGATCCTGATTTTTGTAGGAATGTTAATGGGCGTTGCTTTCATAATGATGAATGTAAAAAGCCCTATGCTGGTAAGTGTTGGAATGTATCTTCCCTTAGGAACTACTTTTGCAATTTTTGTTGGCGGCTTGATTAAAGGTATTGTTGAAAGAGTTGATGAAAAAAAGAAATTTAATGAGGCGCAAAAATCCCGTGTTGAAAATACAGGAATTCTTATTGCTGCCGGTTTGATTGCTGGTGAAGCTTTAATAGGATTGCTATTTGCCGGATTCGCATTCTTTGAAATTTCACTCTTTGCGATATTTGCAGAACCGTCATTCATAATCAGTTTGATTGTATTTGCATTTATTGCTTGGCTACTGGTTAGAATACCGGTTAAAAATGCTGGTAGTCCGGATGAACCTGCACCGCCTCATGTTCATATTTAATTAAATTAAAAGAGCGCTTCTATGGAAGCGCTCCTGATATTTTATGCCCTTGTCTTTTAGAGAACGAAAAAAAATATTAAAGAATACCAATACACTTGACCTGACACCAGTTAAAATTCATAATGATGAATTGAGTGAAGATGGATTGGTTACAGTGTTCGTTCCTAAATTTAAAAATGAGTTGGCAAAAAAATATATATCTCCTAAATTAAAATCTGAAAACTTTAGTATTAAACTTGATAAACTTGGCTCTGAAGTCTGGAAGCAGATGAACGGAAGGCATAAAGTACACGAAATAATCAAGCAGCTTTCAGAAAAGTTTGGTAGTGATTTCAAGCAACCCGAAGAGAGAATTACTAAATACCTATTTCAACTTTATGAACAAAAATTAATATCCTTTAATGAATTAAACTGACAGGAGAATACCATGGGAAATATTTTAGGTCATTTACAGCCACAATTAGTATGGCATCACTTCGAAGAAATTTGTAAATATCCCCGCCCTTCAAAAAAGGAGGAGAAGATAGCTGAATATGTAGTATCAGTTGGAAAAAGACTTGGTCTGCAAACTGAGAAAGATAAGTTTGGAAATATTCTTATTCGCAAACCTGCAACACCAGGAAAAGAAAATTTAAAGACGGTAGTATTACAGGGACACATCGATATGGTGTGCGAATCAAACAGAGGTATTGAGCACGATTTTGATAATGATCCTATTCAACCTTATATAGATGGTGATTG
>Ga0209536_100012431_pt1 | contig 12379 bp, 4 predicted proteins | sample DeeMarSeWOR28_12_FD_187461 | JGI IMG/M metagenome (GOLD analysis project Ga0209536, IMG submission 187461) | Marine sediment microbial communities from White Oak River estuary, North Carolina - WOR-2-8_12 (SPAdes) (version 2) | ecosystem: Environmental > Aquatic > Marine > Intertidal zone >...
TTCGAACCCCCGGTCCCGCTCATCACGGGACAACGGTTTTCAAGACCGCCGCCTTCAACCTCTCGGCCATCCCTCCTGTCAATGATTTCTAGCACTTACGAATTTGACTGTCAAGGTTATTTGCCAAAACCTACGCTATACCTACGCCCGAAAAGCATTTTGTGGGTAGGTTTGACAAGAAATGAAAGGATTTGAAAAGTGGACATATTTACACTCTGCCCGAATTTAATTTGGCACAAGATAATGGTTGTTAGTTAGGGGTACTGGCGGAGGATCAGCTTGCATCTCCACCACAGTGTAGATATAAGTAATGAGAAAGGCTGATGTTCGATCTCCGGGTTACGGATCAGTTGGTTATTACTAGCTCATTGCAATCACATCCTTTTTCTGCTCTTCCACCTATGATGCACCTATTACCATTCACTTTAAATCAAGATTTAGTAGGAAAATCTGGGACGACAAATTTGTCAGAAATATATTAAATGGAGTTTCCCAGTGCTTTTGTGGGATTTCATGTAATAACGCTTTAATGTAAGTCTGAGTGAGCAGATTTATCAGAGCCGTTAGCAGCCTCCTAGGAGCCTCAACATAAGAAATGCAAACCTTAACTTATTGATATCACTGCGGACTCCACATTGATAGCAGAGAAGTGGAAGTCTGGTTCTGGTAGAATGCGTCTATATGTAGTAGAGAAATTCAGAGCAATAGACTCAAGATACAAATAATCCAAGCTCCGGATCTCCACAGCTTAAACCGCTCTTTTTGGCCCCAGAAATACAGCTGTAAGGCAAATATTCGGGGTTAATTTTCTCGGTTTTTCAATTCACTTTAAACAGTTATTATGATCCGACCACCGACCCTCTTATAACACCTCATCTTTTAGGCTAACGCCACGCATCGCCGGCAGGAAAGAGCAGAGTGAAGAGGGAGCGGCGCTCTTTCCTGTCCGAGTGAATGCGTTTGTCAGCCTTGCTGTTTCATTGATGCGGTGTCCGATCTTTGATCGCTTGCTCTTTCTGCTCGTCGAGCGGAAAAGTTTTTACTTCCTTTATAGATCCAAAGTTGAGGCTACCGACATCAACCTTCCTGACTTGGCGGTTGTGCTGGGTATGGTAGTAAAACACCTTATTTTTCAGATCGTGAGCCGACGTCCATATGGTCGAACTCCGCATTCCCTCCAGACTGTGCTTGTCTCCACTTCCTTCGCCTGACCCCAGCGGGAGGTTAAAGCTATCAAGGATCCGAAATATTTCGTAGATGGTCTCGGGGCCATCATCGGTCGGGCGCGCCGTTTTCGAAAAAGCGACGGCTCTGACAAATCGTGAGGGCGGTGTAAAATCTCCCGGTAATCCAATCATCCCGCTGCCGGCACCGAGCGGCTTAAAATCAATCTTGTCGATGCTTATTGTTGGAAGAGCAACCGGAGAAAGGTTGATATAGTTGCGGATATTCGTCATATGCCAATCATAGGTGGGCGCATTGGTGATTACACCGAGCGGAGCATCAAAGATAACTGGCCTTCCTTTAGACCATTCGATTACTATTTGTTCGCCGGTTGGATCGGAGACGATGAGGTGGATTGGAGCGGGAAAACCCAAGACTTTGTCAATGACTTTAACCACCGTTATTTTTCCAATCCCTTGGCGAACTTCAGCAACATCGGCAAAATTCGAAAGAATAAATTGCATAACGTCTGTAGGTCCCATCGAGCGATTGGCGTCAGCCGATTTGTACTCCGCATATTCGGCAAAATCCGGATGGTAGAAAAGACCGGCAACCAATCCTTTTTCATTTATAGCATCAGCATAAATTGGCTTCTCAAGCATATCGATTCCAGCGATGCCATACTTGCCGGTCCATTTCATACCGTGCTTTCCTTCCGTAGTTTCACCAACAAACCTATGCCCCCTTGGAATGATCAGAATTCTGGAATGCAGATCGAAAGTGCCCCATTCAAGAGTGCGGCCATAGACCACGGCCCCGTCTTTGGCTCTTAATGTGATACCTGTACAAGCACTCGCAATAGGTTTAAAAAGAACCACAGAACTAAAGATCATAATTAGGGCGATTAATCCAAGGCGTGATTGCTGAGTTTTCATGACTACCTCTCTTTTTTTTGCTTTACTAAGGCTAACCAGCAATTCCTGGTCCCATTTTGGTTTGGCAAACGGATCGGCACTCTTGGCCTGGATGACAAACTGGTCCTGCAGATAGCGCTTTCCCTTTTTGTTGTACTTGATCCTGACGACATCATCCGGTCTGCTCACTTCAAGCGTTCGATATCCGGCAGCACCCAACTGCGATCCATGAACGCCTGCTTGGGCGAATAGAGCCGGAAATAGGGAAACCACGCCTTGCCGGCCACCGTCGGGATCCAGTTTTTCTCTTTGCCCTTGGGCGCATCCGGCCCCATGTAGATGTCCACCGAGCCATCCTTATTCTTGATCAGGTCCATGCGCGAAGATCGGTCGGCAATCTCCTGTTTGTTCTGTAAGAGGCAGCGGGTATCGACATCGTAGAGAGTGATCGACCAGAAAACCTCGGCCGGGACATCGGGCGGCACGTGCAAAACGTAATTTTTGCCGCCATCGAGCCAGTCGCCGTCCTTATCCTTGTAAGTCCCCAGGTAGATCTGGCCTTTGCCGGTCTTCTGACCATGCATAGCCGGGTCGTTGGTGACCGCTTCATAGAGCCAGGCAGCCCGCTCATCAAGCTGGTCATAATATTCGGCACGTTGGTCCGGGTTGGCCACTGTGGCAAAATGCCAATGCAGACCATCCACATAATGCGCTTCATCCATGCGCTTGGCGAAATCGTTGGCCTTGGCCATCGCCTCGCCCACCAGTGTCGCTTGGGTCAGGATTAGTTTCTGGCGTTTAGTGGGTTTGAAAGGTTTTCCCTTTTCGATCCCCAGCGGTTTGAGCATGGCCATGAAAAAACGGTCGCGCTCGAAGATTGGCTCCCGGTTAATGACATCTGCAAGGCGTTTCCAGTAGGTCAGCCCCCGGGGCTGGGCGGCCAGCCAAGCCTTGCCATTGGGAGTTATGTAGCCGCGCGGGCGCGGGTTCTTGCGTTCGGCATAAGGATATATTTCGATTTGGCCAAGCTGTTTCATCCGCTCGTCGCGTTCAGTCGCCATCAGCCGGATACCGAGCAGCAGGCTGTTGGTGGGTGACTTGGCAACCTTGTACCCCTCGGCTTTCGCGTCCTTGGGAACTTCCTGACCGGGACCGACAAACAGGTATTTACCGGGCTCGGTTAACTGGGTAATGGCAATCTGCCACATGTCGTGGGCCGAGCCGCGCACTTCGCCTTCCGGCAGCACCGCCACGAAAGGACCGTCAGACATATCGATGAAAGGGAGCACATAAGGCGTTGTGGCGTTGTAGGTTAAACCGCCGACACGATCTCTATAAGACTCGATGAAGACGATCTGTCCGTTCTCGGCGCCAAGGGTAGCCATGTGCTCATGTTGCCACTGGGCCATGGAAACAATTGGGATCGCCCAGAGATAGGCCTGGCAGGCGCGTTGGAAATCACGGGCATCGTAGAGTTTTTTAACTGTTGCATCGGTGGGGTAGCCGTTGGCAAAGTCGTGGGTAAATTCCAGCGAACCGATGGGGGTTTTCAAGGTTTCTGCCTGAATCGGGGAACTCGTGAGAAGCACTGCGACTATGCCACCGAGCAGAGTTGTCTTCTTCAGCATTTTACATTTCTCCTTCCTTATCTCTATTTGATCTTCTCGAAGTCACCGGGCCGCCATGAGCCATCGAAGAAAGGCTGCGTCGGACTGTAGAGACGGAAGAGTACGAACCATCCCTTGCCTGGGACGGTCCTGCGCCAGTTGGCTTCCGTTACTCCCTCCGGTAGTTTGGGACCAAAGTAAAGGTTGATGGATCCGTTTTCGTTGTACTTCAGCTTGTCGAGGGAACCGATCGATGGAAACGGCTGGGCATTCTGCAGGCCGGATGCATTGGACGCGTCATACAGGGTGATGCTCCAGAAGTTCGCGGCTGGAACCGGGCCGGGGATGTGCAGCTTGTAGGACTTGCCGCCTGACAGGTATTCACCCTCGGCATCACGATAGGCGAAGGGATACTTGGACCCTTTGCCGACCATATTCATCACCATCGCGGGACTGATGGAGTAGCCGATCATGAACATGCCGATTCGTGCATCGACGTTGATGTAAGAATCCGTCTTGAATTCAACATCAAGAACATTGAGGACATTGTGCCATTGGCGATCCGGCCAGTACTTCGTTTTGGGTAGTTTGTCGCCAAATCGCAGCGCTTCGCACATTTTCATGCCGACGTCGGCACCTGCACTGAGGATTTCTTTCATGCGATCGTCGGGCTGGAAGGCCTTGCCCTTCTCGATCCCGAGCGAGGCCATCAGACCGCGCATCGACCAGTCCTCGGAATCGACCGCTTCCTCCTGCACAAACTCGGCAAGCCCTTCGAAATAGGTGAAGTCACGCGGATAGACCATGTTGGCCGGCTGCCCGGAGCCATTGGGAAACTTCATCGGCGGCGGATTATCCTTCCGGCTTAGCGGATAGATCCGGGTCTTCTCCATGAGGGCCACGGCTTCGGTGGCATCGCCCGTTTCCTTGTCACGAAATGCACGCCAGAACACGAACACGTTGTAGGTCGGACTCTTAAAGGTGTAGTAGCCCTGCGGCGTCTCGCCTTCGTAGTCCGGCGGCAGGATCAGGTACTTACCACCTTCGCCTTTGTCGGGACCGACATAACCGACATCGGTGAGCGGACGGTGCCAGAAGTCATCCAAAATGCCCTGCTGCTTGGGGGGAACCTCGACTACGGTCGGACCGTCTTTCTTCAGATCGATATAACCCATGGCGTAAATCACGTCTGAGTTGGGCGTGCTGACGATGGTCTCGGCGCTGAGCCGATCTTTCCAGATAACGAGCACATTGGATCCGGCGCCAAACTGCGCTTCAGAGCCTTTTTTCATGAACCAGAGGGTCATTGCGGGCAAAGACCAGCCAACGACCTGCGTGGCGCGGTGGAAGAGCATTTCATCGTTGAGGCGTTCTGCAGATTCCCGGGTCGGATAGTTTTCCGGAAAAGGTAAAGACCGGAGAACTTTCCAGCGGTCTTCTGCGGCCTGCGCCTGCACTCCCACTATTATGACGATAAGACATACGAAGGCGAGCCCTGCTTTCTTCAGTTCTTTCTTCATGATGTGCTCCTAATCTTGGCTTGTGTCTTCTCGCGCTTACTACTTTTGAGTCGAAAGCTCATCAGATTCTCTCTATTTACGAAACTGTTGGTTCAACTAAGCGGCGCTGCCGATATGGATAAAATAAGGACATCAAGAAATTTGGTTCGGGCAAGTGTATCATCCAGTTCATTTCTTTCAAGTGGCAGTTTGGTGAATTATGAAGTGAGTTGTTCGGCCTTTGACTATATTTTGGGGTAGGTATGTGTAAAGGAGAAGAGAAGATAACTTGCCAACATCTTGAGTTTTCCAAAGGTTTCTATAAGATAAGCATATAGTAAGCTGCATGAAGTTCGACGAGGCTTAATGGGTGACCTTGAAGGAATAGATTTACTCTAAGATCGAGTAGTATGAAGTCCGACTGCAACGGTAGGATACTCCATATAACATCATTGCGACGACATTTGCCTGGATTCCACTTGGCCAAGATATTGAACAGCGTCAATTATTTCTCCGTAGCCTATAGGAAATCCCCCACCGCCCCGGCTTACACTAACCAATGGGGGCTAGGGGCTCCTGAGACAAATTGACATGAGACTGATAGCATCACAACAAAAAGCGAGAGCCGGGCTCCCCAACTGTTTCCAAAAGCAACAACCAGGGTCAACGGTCTTCACGCATTTCTGCCCTGATCAAACTACCTACGCTATACCTACGCCCGAAAAGGATTTTGATTGTAATTCTGGACAAAAAATGAAAAGATTTGAAAAGTGGACAAGATGAGATAAATGTGCGGAGTATTTTGTTTTTTGTAGTATGCCTGAACCCTTACTGCTGTGTCTAAGATTGACTTTCAAGACCGCCGCCTTCAACCTCTCGGCCATCCCTCCTGCCCCCCTAGCTACCACCTTTCCTGAAATAAGTCAATGTCTTGCGCGGTCGCATAATCCCCCTGTCACACTAATATTATTTCCGTCACCGCGTATGGAAATTAAAAATTCTGACACGCACCCTCATCAATGACTGAGTGTTTTCTATTCCCAGAAAGATTCTTCCAATTCAAGGTATTCACGGTTGAATTTCATGAACCTGATCAGAAAGGGGACATCAATGATTTTATGCTATTTTCTCCTACAAGAGACTGAACTTATTTTCCTCTGCTATTTTCTCACCGCGTAAAGATGATCTACTCACGGCGGACTGGCCTATCTTTAGCTGTTTAGAAATATCAACAGTACTCATTCCTAGTTCGCGATTAGCCCAAAAGCAAACCAGGCTGCGTGCCATCACGGTTTTCGCTTGTTTGCCTGAACGCAGCACCTCTTTCGGTGGCATATCTAAAAGTTCCGCAACGCGTTCAACCACCTTGTCAAAATCGTATCCCTGTGCTTCAAAGAAATATCTCCGCTCGAAACGTTCATCGCTGGCATCCAGAACCCTCTGAACAAAATCACTATCCCCCAAAATCCGTTCATCACCCTTTAACCGAATGCCTAACTTTCGCAAAACCTTGACTTGTTGCCAACCACCTGTGCTTCGAATCAATCCGCCACCTACCAGATCCGGTCGTTTGCCCTCGTCAATCCCTTCTTGCACAAATGAACGATATTCCCTGCGGGCGTGCACTTTCTTACCGCCAAAAAGATGCAACACATAGTCGATATTCTGCCAGTCATTTTTCCGCTTGCCCATTATGACGCCGTGACCCGACCAGGGATATTTGTCCAAAGCTTTCATGTGAGCAACCAACCCTGCGCGCAAAGGGTTGAGATGAATATATCTGAGCAGTTCTGTCAGATAGTTGTCCTCCTGGCATAAAATGGATTTGTAACGATTTTGAAATAAATGCCCATGGCGCCGGTATTTGCGGTTAAATGAGACGGCATAGCCCGTCAACAGTCTGCTCATGACCGTGGCAATGGACACTGAACCAGACCGCAGCAGCAAATGGACGTGATTTGGCATCAATGACCAACCGTAGCATTGGGTTTGGGTGGCCAGCACAACTGTTCCAAGACGGTCTAAGAAATTTACCCAATCGGCGCTTTCACGAAATATCTTTCTGCCTTCAATGCCTCTGACAATAATATGATGTAATGCTCCGGGAGCATCTATTCTCGCTTTTCTTGGCATGGCTTTCCGATAACATAATCAAAGTAGAAAGTAAAGCGTAAAATCATAGACGTCCCCTAATTGTTCACGGGAGCTGAAAGATTAGAGACGCATCACCCAGGCCCAGGGGACAATGACTTCAAAAGGAGTGTTCTGACCGTGGGTGTAACGGTCGGCTCCATATTTGTCAGCAGGGCTGAAGGCCGGATTTTCGACGAAGCCGTGATCTGCGAATAGAATCAACAGGGTTCGCGAAGGCAAGTCGCGCAGGCGAAACAGGAGGTCAAGTTCCAGATAGCGGACCACGTTGGCGAAGAGGTGCTCCAAACCGCCCTTTTCCGAGTGGATTTTCTCGTCAATACCGCTGATTTTCCAGAGGAGCTCTGTTGGATTGCTATCCGGATAGGCTTCCTGTAAGGCCTGCTCCAGATTTGGCAGTTGGGCCGAGGTTGTCGTGGGATGGTGGGCCCACAGGGCCCCCTCCCTGACCAACCGGAAGCGATCCGGCATCTTGCCGAAAAAATCCTGCTTGATCCTCTCCCAGAGGTCCCAGCGCATTCCGTCCATGAGCAAGTATAGGTGCCGGTCATGATCCGGTATTTTTCTTTTTCTCGAGAGCAGGTGGGGAATATCCCGGATCATGGTGGGTCGCACCGTCTGTCCTTTTTTCTCCCAGGTGGGCATGGCTTCTCGATAGAAGGCGGCGAATTCTCTATTCAAATCCTTTATGGTCCGCCGCGCCTCCTTTTCTTCCTCTCTCAAGAAAGGCGGTGGGGTGGTGCCGGTGCGCTCCAGTTGCACCCGGAGGAGTTCCACCAGAGAAGGGATCGGACTCATGGCCTGGATGAAGGTTGATTCCCATCTGGGGAATGCCTCGGGTTTCGCGCTCTTCGGTCTTTTCAACGAGGCCCGTTTTTTTTTGAACACATGATAGCTCTGCAGGAGAGCGGCCAACTCCTCCCGCAGCTCGAGGAATGCGCGGGTACCATCTCGGCTCTCAACGCCGGTCTTCACTGATTCGGAAAGATCACTTTCGTCGTCAACGCCCAGGAGTCTTTCAAAGGCCTCCCGGAGGATGGCAGGAAAGACCCTCTCTTTTTTGAAGATCTCGCCAGGCGGCCTGGAAGCCAAGCGGGACCAGAGGCTCTGTATGAACGAGGAGTCTTCCTCAGCAGTGCGGACAACGGCTTCAAAGAGCTCAGGTTTGCGGCTCTGGACCATCCGGGCCAGTTCGGTGAGGTCGTGCAGAAAACGCTTGCCATCACTCTCTGTACCTCGGCTGAGAAAGGGGAAGAGCTCCAGAATCTTTTCCGGCCCGATCCGGTATTGCTCGGCCCAAAAGGATGCCAGCATTGCCTGGACCAGTGGTCCCCGCCCGACCTCGCGGAACAGGGGCATCAGATGAGAGCCTTCTTCCCGGAGATAGGTGGTAAGCTCTTCCTCATCGTGGCCCGGATAGGTCTTGTCTCCGGCGCCGAGGAAGTGGATGAAAGTGTCGTCGGAGATCTCCTGGTCTTTGAGCCAATTCTGCAAAATTTTTCGGGCCTGGGCCAGGGTGTACTTGCGATGCACCAGGCTCTGATACAGCTCATCCAAGTCGCGCTGGACCACCACCACCTTGCCCCGGAAGGCCCGGTTGATCCCCTCAACGACCGGGGGTGTGAGGGCCTGATCCACGCGTTCAAAAACCTCGGTGCTCTCCTTGGCCGGGACCTCCAGAAGCCGATGTATATCGTTAGCCTGCTCCTTCTTACCCACCAGATCCAACCCTTCCAGATAGGGAAGAAGTTTTTCCTGGATGGTGGGTGATTGCAAGGCGTCCAGGGTCTCCACAATTCCCTGGTCGATCTCCTGGGCCAACTCACGCAGGGGCTTGAAAGAGGTGCTCTCACCCAGGTGGAAACCGCAGGAGCAGGCGGGTTGGCCCTGAAGATGATCCTGAGGCGACTGGAGGCAGCGGTGGTTCAGCACTGCGGAGAGGCTCTGGTCAATGGAACGGAGGTTGTTCTGTACCGAGATCATCTCCAGTCGGTCAAGACGGAGCAACAGGCCATATTGTCCGGAGCGGGTCAGCTTTTCATACGGTTTGAATTGCTCGCTGCCCCGAGTCCGGAGGTGGGCCTCCACGTAGGCCCTGATGTATTGGTCCTGGAATCTTTGAAATTTCTGGAAAAGTTCTTCCAGGGCCTCTGCGGTAATTGAGGAAGGTGTCTCCTGGTAGAAGTGCACTATTTCATCACGATCTTGCCTGAGGGCTCCATATTCGCCCTCATCCGGGAGGTGCAGCCGGGGATCGGTGAGATACTGATAGACAAAGAGGGCACGCTCGGCCTGGGCCAGAAACCCCTCCGCTTCCTGGGCGGTCCTGAGCTTTTCTGCCAGGAATGGATCCCTTTGGCCGGCCCGGAGAAACCGTTCCAGACCTTCCCGGGAGGGAAGGCTGATCTTGACCTCCTCCCACTGGGCTATGATGGTCTCAATCTCCTTGCGGCTCCGCTCCCAGGGAAGATTCTTGAAGGCCTGGAAGGCGGCGGCCCATTCAATTCGGGAGAGCAGCGCTCGCAAGTCTTCCAGAGTCCGCTCCTTTGCGGACCTGATCTCCGCCCACAACTCCTGCTGAGAGGCCAGGGTGACGGGAGTCTTGCGGAACCGCTCCGGGATCAGAGGATGGCTGGCAATGGACCGGCGCAGTTCCTCGCCGAGAATCTCACCTCGACCCAGACCGGTGACGCCCTTGAGGCCGCTGCGGGCGATGTCCTCCAGCCCTCTTCGCCTCGCGCCCTGATAGGCCACTAGGTGACCGGAGCAGAGCAGGGCCATGACCAGGATTTCGAACTGCGGCCTGAGCAGGCCGTAGTCTCCCTTTCTGAAACTCCAGTATAGGTCCTCCAGAGACATGCTTTCCCTGGAGCCCATTTCCTCAAAAAAACCCTTGATCAGTTCGTTGCGGCGCGGGTCCACCTGGAGCAGGTACTGGTTGCCCTTTTTCTTGAGCAATCCCATGGGCTTGAGCAACCCTTCCAGCACGTTGCGGCTGGCAAACTTGGAGCGCTCATCCACCTGCAACATGCCCGCAGCGAAAAAGTCCTTGAGGAGGCCGGCCAGGATGGTGGGGGCAGGGGTCTCCATATATGGGTGAATACGATTATGCCGGGGGAAGCACCGCTCCAGCAAGGGGCGCACAAACTCCTGCAGGAACTTCTCCTGGCTCAGGTAGCCGAAGGAGGAAAGCTCCACCTGCCTCTCGTCCCATAGAAGCAAGCCATGGTAGTAGCGATTAGTGAAGAGTTCGGTAAGCTGCCTTTTCTCCTTCTCCAGAAAATTTTCCAGGTAGGCTCGGGCAGGCTGGCTGGTTTCCCCATGCTCCTGCTTTACTTTCTCCAGGAGAAGCACAGCCGCCAGCATCTCCTGGAGCCAGGGACCTTTGTCCTCCAGGGCAGCGGGAATCCAGAACAGGAACATCCCGGGATAGCGCTCGCGGATGAGCGGCAGAAGGTTCTCCCGCACGTGCTGGTATTGGCGGTCACAAGCATGGGTGGTGCCCACCAGGAGAAAGAAATCGTCCTCGCTTGAGGCCCATTGCCTTGCCAGCGGTTCCATCTCACCTCGGGACAGTTCGTCCAACTGGCGCAGGAGCAAGAGGCCGCTCCTCCTGGTGTGCTGCCACTTCACCGCCACCTGCTGGCGGCCCTGCTCCACCCACCCTGCCAGGGGCAGGTGCAAAGAGTCCACCATACCCGCGAGTTTGGTGAAGAGCCGGTGGTCATCGGGAAAGAGCTCGGAGGCCAGATGCCGGACCCTCCGCCGCATAATCCCGGCGATATCGGCCTTGAGATCGATATAGTAATGGCTTTTGAGGGGATCGGTGTCCGTCTCCACCCGGATATAGGAACCCTCCTTTGCCAGCCGCTCCAGGATGTCGTGGAAGAACTGGTAATTGATCTCCGCCTCCATGGGGGTGACGCGGCAGAGAACCATCTCCGCCATGTGCCTTACCGTGTACTTGAACTTCACCGGTGAGATGGCAAAGAGAATAAGAAGCTTTACCGCGGCGTGGGCAATTCGCTGCTGATCCGGATCCTGGAAGAGCTCTGGGATCTCGTCCTCAAAGGCCGCAAAGACCCGTTCCACGTAGATCTGACTCTCGGAGCGCTCCCGGATTCGGTCCAGGAAGTGGTCAAATATGAACTCAGGGGTGAGCAGGTCATGGGCCGGCCGTTGTAGGAAGGAAGGGATATTCCGTTCCGGGTCCCCTTTGAGACGAAAGTGGATGAAATCCACCATACCGCGATGCTCGGAAAACAGGGGCTTGAGCCGATCCAGCAGCGAGGTGGTGGCGGGGTGGATGGGATAGAGTCGGGCGAAGCGCTCCGGCGCCACCGGAAAGGTGCAAAAGTGCGCCTTGACGTCAGCGAAGATCTCGCCAATGGCGGCCCCGGCCCCTTCCTTATGCCGGATGAGCCGTTGGGAGACCAGTTCTTCGATATGGGCGCGTCCCAGACTGATACGGACGCGATAGCGGTCCTTGATCTTATTGAAGGTGTCCTGGTGAATCTCGCCGGTTTCCTCGATCCACTCCTGCAAGGAACCGATTATCCAGAGGGGAAAACCGGCCGCCTGCTCGCCCAGGTATTGGAGAAAGCGGATGTCCTCGTTGTAGGCCCGACCGTCAGGCTTGGAGCGCAAAAACTCGGAGAGCTCATCCACCAGCAGGACCAGGCCGGTGAGTCCGAGTTCCTTGAGGCTGGTCTGGATCTCGGAAAAGGTCTGCTGACGCGTTTCAGCCCCAGCAAAGGACCGGTCAAGAAGGTGGCCCAGCTTTTTAAAAATGGCCCGCAGTAGTATGTCCTCGAGGAATTCCGAGCTCCGGCTTTCAACCAGAGAGACCTCCACCACCAGAAATTGCAGGTCTTGCAGCTTCCTGGCAAAACCATCCAGGGACGGTTCTTGCGCCAGGAGGGGTTCCCAGGACCCTGGCTCCCTCAGCAGCAGGCTCAGCATGCTGAGGAAGTGGGATTTGCCTGAACCAAAATGGCCCTTGAGAAAAACGCCTCGTCCCTGAAGGTCGCAAATGCCGGTAAGA
>Ga0209536_100012432_pt1 | contig 12378 bp, 16 predicted proteins | sample DeeMarSeWOR28_12_FD_187461 | JGI IMG/M metagenome (GOLD analysis project Ga0209536, IMG submission 187461) | Marine sediment microbial communities from White Oak River estuary, North Carolina - WOR-2-8_12 (SPAdes) (version 2) | ecosystem: Environmental > Aquatic > Marine > Intertidal zone >...
TTTGCGCCCGCTGGGACGTTTCTTGCCGCTGCGCGTGCCTCGCTGCGGTGTATTCTTCCTGGGCTGCCGCTTCGGCTTCTTCAGCTCCGGCAGCAAGGCCACATCGTAGTTTGCGACCGGGATCTTGTGGCCGATGTAGTCCTCGATGTCGGGCAAAGAGACCGCATAGGTTTCGCAGCCGAAACTGATTGCATCGCCGGCTGCCCCCGCACGCGCCGTGCGGCCGATGCGGTGCACATAGTCTTCGGCGTCCTGCGGAAGATCATAATTGATCACGTACTGAACGTCGGGGATATGCAGGCCTCGGGATGCAACGTCGGTGCCGATAAGGACCGGCAGGTCGCCGCTCTGGAAATCCATCAGCATGCGCAGACGTTTCTTCTGTGGGACGTCGCCGGATATCGCCTGCGCATCGATGCCATTTGCCTGCAGATAAGCCTGCACGCGTTCCGCTTCCCGCTTCATGTTGACGAATACCATGATGCGGCCCTGGCCCATCTCGCGAATAAGGCCGACCAGCAACGGCATTTTCTCCTCGTTCGAAGGAAAGAAGATCGCCTGCCGGACCTTGTCTGCGGTGACCTTGTCGGGTTCGATGCGGATCAGTTCGGGCTCGTTCATGTGCTCGTAGGCGAGCTCCATGACGTTGTGCGATAGCGTTGCGGAAAACAGCATGTTGAGGCGCTTGTCCGGCGCGGGCAGGCGCCTGAGCAAATACCGGATATCCTTGATGAAGCCCATATCGAACATGCGGTCGGCTTCGTCGAGCACGGCTACCTCGACCCGGTCGAGCCTGAACACCCCCTGTTTGAAGTAGTCGATGATGCGCCCGGGCGTGCCGATGAGAATGTCGATACCTTCCTCGATGATTCGGCGCTGTTTTTCATAATCCGTGCCACCGAAGGCGAGACCGACCTTGAAGCCGGTGTGACTGCCGAGTAGTTCGGCGTCCTTGGCGATCTGCACGGCGAGTTCGCGCGTGGGTGCAAGCATGAACGCTCGCGGCTGCTTCTTCCCGTCATCGTCGGGGGCTGAGGTCAGCAGGCGCTGGTAGGTCGCGACCAGGAACGCTGCCGTCTTGCCGGTGCCGGTCTGCGCCTGGCCGGCGACGTCGTGGCCCTTGAGTGCGATCGGCAGGGTGCTGGCCTGTATCGGGGTGCAGAATTCGAAGCCGGCATCGCGGATGCCCGCCTGCACTTGTTCGTGAATGTCGAGTGCGTCAAATCTGAGTTCGCTCAGATGGTTTTGGCTCATAGGATTTTGGTCGGAAAATGTGCGTGAAAAGCTTGCAAAATGGCTCGCGAAGCGTTCAAATTAGCTTAATTCGACGCGACAATCGTCGCACCCGCCGTATTCGTAATCATCAATTCCAGAGAAAAGCCGGAATTAATCGGCGTTAAAGCGCGATAGTTTGCCTGATGTTTCGGGCAGCGTCATCCATTTTACAGCGTTCGTTTATCGGGGGAGCTGATGACGAGCCTGTCAAAACCAACATTTCGATCTTCATTGTGGAGGAAGTAGCCGGTGAGCGACAACATCGTGCACACCAATGACAGTAGTTTTGACGCAGACGTTTTGCAATGCGATAAGCCCGTCCTGCTCGATTTCTGGGCGGAATGGTGCGGTCCCTGCAAAATGATTGCGCCGCTTCTGGACGAGGCAGCGTCCGAATACGCGGATAAGCTTGCGATCGTCAAGCTCAACATCGACGAGAATCCGAATACGCCGCAGAAGTTTGGCATCCGCAGCATTCCGACCTTGATGCTATTCAAGGACGGTGCCGTAGCCGCGCAAAAACTGGGCGCAATGTCGAAATCTCAACTAATGGAATTCCTGGACAGCAATCTGTGAGAGGGTACTTGGGTAATTCAACGAAGAGCCGGCCAAAACAAACCGGCAACAAAAGCAAGGGCAGCCCGAACCGCCGGCGCCGCAGGCGTCCGCCCCAGTCGGAGTATCCCGACGATGACGGCAGCCTCGAGGTAATACCGCCAGAGGAACTCGAACAGAGCAAGGACACGATGAACCTGTCCGAGCTCAAGACGCGCCCGGCGGCAGAACTCGTCGAGCTCGGCGAGACTCTCGGCCTCGAGGGCCTGGCACGTTCGCGCAAGCAGGACATCATCTTCTCGATCCTGAAGGCGCATGCAGACCAGGGTGAGCACATTTACGGCGAGGGCGTCCTGGAGATATTGCAGGACGGTTTCGGCTTCCTGCGCTCTGCCGATAGTTCGTATCTTGCCGGTCCTGACGACATCTATGTCAGCCCGAGCCAGATCCGCCGCTTCGCGCTGCGTACGGGAGACACCGTATCGGGCCTGATCCGTCCACCGAAGGACGGTGAGCGCTATTTTGCGCTGCTCAAGGTGGGGCAGATCAATTTCGATGCGCCGGAGAACGCCCGCAGCAAGGTCCTGTTCGAGAACCTGACGCCGCTGTTCCCGAAGGAACGCCTGAAGCTGGAGCAGGGCAACGGCAGCACCGAAGACCTGACTGCGCGCATCATCGACATGGTTGCGCCGATCGGCAAGGGCCAGCGTGGCCTTATCGTTTCGCCGCCGAAAGCCGGTAAGACGATGCTGCTGCAAAACATCGCATCGGCGATCGTCGCGAACGACCCTGAAGTAGACCTGATGGTGCTGCTCATCGACGAGCGTCCAGAGGAAGTCACCGAGATGGAGCGCACCGTGCGCGGCGAAGTCGTATCATCGACCTTCGACGAGCCGGCGAGCCGACACGTGCAGGTGGCCGACATGGTCATCGAGAAGGCCAAGCGGCTGGTCGAGCACAAGCGCGACGTCGTGATCCTGCTCGACTCGATCACGCGCCTCGCCCGTGCGTACAACACGGTCGTGCCGTCGTCAGGCAAGGTCCTCACGGGTGGTGTCGATGCCAATGCATTGCACCGGCCGAAGCGTTTCTTCGGCGCCGCGCGCAATATCGAGGAGGGCGGCAGCCTGACAATTCTCGCAACGGCCCTCATCGACACCGGCTCCAAGATGGATGAAGTCATCTACGAGGAGTTCAAGGGCACCGGCAACATGGAGATCCACCTGGATCGCCGCATTGCCGAGAAGCGCGTGTTCCCGGCGATCAATATCAACCGCTCCGGCACCCGCAAGGAAGAGCTGCTGACGGATCCGGACGAGCTGCAGAAGATGTGGGTCCTGAGAAAGGTCCTGCACCCGATGGACGAGCTCGCAGCGATCGAGTTCCTGCTGAACAAGCTGCAGGACACCAAGACCAACGCGCAGTTCTTCGAGGCGATGAAGCGGTAGGAGCGGTTCTCGAGCCGCTATTCCCGCTGGATCGATCGCGCGCCGAGGCGCGCTCCTACAGGACCCGATCGCCCGCGGTTACCGTCGTCTTGTACTGCGGCAGCTCGTCGTTAATGGCCAGCCACGGCGCCTTGTCCTCGACCCAGATGTGCGCCTCGGGCTCTATACCTGCCGCATCGTCAAGAGTGGCAACCGCGATGTCGATCTCTGCCGGCCGTTGCTCCCACCAGTAGCTGATCGTCGTGCCGCAGGTGGCACAGTGGCCGCGCCGCACGCCCGGCGAGGAACGGTACTCTGAGATCGTGCCTGACGAGAGCACGAAGCCGTCACGCGCGAACGTTACCCAGGTTACGAACGCGGCACCGGCTGCGAGTCGGCAGCTCTCGCAGTGGCAGTGACAGGCAAACGCCGGCGCGCCAGCCAGTTCGAAGCGAACCTGTCCGCAGAAGCAACGTCCGGAATAAGCCGAGTCGCTCATCACCGTCTCAGCAGCGCCACCGTTTGCCAGTTCTTGTCGCGGCGGACCGGGTCGGGATCTTCAATCACCGGAACAGTGGCGACTCGCTCGCAGTAAGCGGCGGGGAATGCGTGTGACAGGCAGCCCAGCAGGACCATCTCGCGGTACCAGTCGAACGGCTGCAGGCATTCGTCGATGTGGGTGCGGGCCGCGACGTAAGTGAAGCACTTGCCAAAACCGGGAACGCTTATCTGGTCTACATCGTAGCCTTTGCCGACCCCTTCGATGGCGTCGAGGGCCTTCCTGTCGGCATCGTCGATCTCGTAGACGGCGACATGCATTCCCTGGCCGCAATCGGAAAAACCGCATTTCGCGGAAAGATCCTGGCCGCGCTTGTGGAATTGCAGCGTGTAATTGTGCAGGAAGCTCGTGCCGCGGAGGGCTGCGGAGCGGATCCGTTCCCGCAGCCGCCGCGGGTGCAGGTTTGAGCCGTAGGCGGCATAGAGTGATTTCGATCGGCTGCGCGTCATACTCCGATGTCTTCGTTCCAGATTTCCGGGTTGTCGCGGATGAAGTCGGTCATCAATTGTACACACTCCGCATTGTCGACAATCTCCAGCGCTACGCCGCGGGTTACCAGGTGTTCTTCCGGGCCGCAGAACGTCCGGTTCTCGCCAACGACGACCCGCGGGATTCCGTACAGCAGGATCGCGCCGCTGCACATGTCACATGGCGACAGGGTCGAATACAGGGTTGAGCGCGCGTAGTCGGCTGCGGTAAGTCGACCCGCATTCTCGAGGCAATCCATTTCCGCATGTAGCACGGCGCTGCCTTTCTGCACGCGCTGGTTATGGCCGCGCCCGACGATCTTGCCGTCCAGGACGAGGACGGAGCCGATCGGGATGCCACCCGCCTCGAGGCCCTTGCGGGCTTCGGCGATGGCGGCATCGAGATATTCATCCATCCTGTCTGCCTCAATCGGGCCGCGCCATATCGCCGGCCGAGCCGTCGATGGTCCGGAACACGCTCTTCACCCGGCCGTCACTGCCGAACCGGATCGCCAGATCGTCGAAGATGATGCAGTCACCATCGTGAACTGCGGTGATGCCCAGCACCGATTCCATGGTCTCGATGACGAGGTTCCTGTCGAGCAGGTTGGCGAGGCTTGCCACCAGCCCGAACAGGCGCTCCGAATCGTCCCGGTATGCGTGCAGGGCCTCTATCCACTGGCGGCGCTCTTCGGCAGTAGTCACCTCGTACACTCTCCTCAGTTTCGATGCAGCGTGACGGTCATCGTCCTGCCGCCGAAGCCGTGCACGGAATCGCCGGCACGGATGACGACCTCACTGATCCCGGCAGGAATGCGGACGCCTCGCAGTGACCGTGTAAATGGCTGCTCATTCTCGTGGGGATGTGCGAGCTCGCGGGTAGCCAATATCTCCCCATCGACCGTCAGCACCTCCCAGCGGTTCGCGTAGTGCTCCCAGCCCTCATCGGCATGCAGGACCGTAACATGGAAGGCGCAGCCGGATTCGGCATCACAATTGACCTCCACGTCGACCACGTCTGCCTCCCCTGCGAAAACCGCAGGAAGCAACGACAGCGCGGTCGCTGCAAGCACAGCTCTATGCATTGGCAAGCCTCCAGGTTACGTAAGGCACGACAGTAATCCATGCCAGAAACAGCAACCATACCCTGCCTGCGAACAGGTTGTAATCGGCGAGCAGGCGCGACCAGCTGTGGCCGGCAACCCAGTGCCCGAAGCCGAACTCGAAGACAACGGTCATCAACAGCCAGCAAACACCGATGGTCCAGGCCTCCTTCGCGGAACCAATCGGCCAGAAGCGATTGAATACCCAGACCGTTCCGCCAATGAGGAGGATGCCCGTCACGGTCGAGACCTGGTGCGCGGCGAGATCCGGGAGATGCCGTCCGTACGTCGCCTGGCGCAGAATGCCGTTTACGATTGCGACGACCGCGAGGATGAGCCAGAAAAAGAGGTATCGGGTAATCAATGCGCTGACGCGGTCTCATCTATATGCAATGATCTCGAAGTCGCGGACCTCGACACGATATACAGAGTCCGGCGGCGCCGGGTCGGGACGAGTGATTATCGAGACCGGATGCCCGAGGTCCCTGTCGTACTCGACCTCGACGATCTTCCCCTCACGAACTGACTGCTCGATCAAACCGAACAGGTCGTCTATCCATACCGGGTTGGGCGGTATGGCGAGGAATTCGCCACTGGCGGATTCGATCTCGATATTGAAAATCGCTGTCCTGGAGCCTTGCTCCTCTGTCGCGATGTACGGTTCGACGAACTCCGGGGCGCAATAGCAGTCGCGATCGACGACGTAACGGAAAGACGTCGGGCGCCGTGCTTCCCATGTACTCCGCATGGCGGCAACCTCGCCGAGCAGATCCACGTGTTCCTGCGACTTTTCGGATGACGGTATTACGAAGAAGTAAGCCGCCGAGACGAACAGGATCAACAGCAGCAGCACGACCGCGAGGAAAGTCGTGATCTGGTAGATGCCGACCGGAGGCTTCCTCTTGCTCATGCCTGGCTGCCTTTTTGCTGCTCCGCACCGCCAAGGAAATAGGCGACACCGCAGAGCGCGGCGCCGTATATGAGCGATGACGACAATAGCGAAGAAAACTCGTAGTCCGGATGACCTGAAAACAGGATATGGAGAATCGCGTGCACGATAAAGAAACCGCTGGCGACGTCGCGCGCAAGTTTGCGTGTGCGGGTGTTCAGGCTTGCGATATAAGCAATGACGAGCGCGAAGATGGGAATGTGTGCGATGACGAACACGGTTTCACCGGCAGCGTCAGGCAGGGCCCGCAATAACGGCAGTACCCGCCACTCGTGATTGGGCATCGAGTCGAGTTCGTGAGTAAACAGGAGAGCCAGCCCGAGGTAAAAGGAAGCGCTCTTCACGAAATGTGCACAGCCTAGTGCGCTTCCCCGGGGAACTCGAGCCAGAATACACCGCGCAGGTCTCCCGCTTCGAACCCGGTTGCCCGGTCCTCCGGGTAGAGTTCCGATATCTGTCCGGCGACCTCGGGTGCCAGTTCCGATCCGTGGCAGGTGAGGCAGAGCGGCTGCACAACGATGGGTTCTACGTAGCCCCAGCGGTTGTCGGGCAGTGCAACCGCCCGTGGCTTGCGGCTCGACGGTTCGTCGAGGTATGCCTGCATGATCGGGCTGACCCACTCCGGCGCGGTGTTGTCGGGGTTGCGGAGCTTGTGGCTGCTGCGGCCCATACGAACGCCGTCGACGGAAAGTGCATCGGCGATGCCCGGTGCCTTTACGCGGCACACCTGGATTGCCTCTGCGGGCCCTTCCGCGAGCCCTGACTTCAGGGCTTGTTGCAGGTCCTTCTTGAATGGCATCAGCAGTTCCGCGCCGCGTGCGAGCTCCGTGTCCGCGGCATGCGCGGTACAGGCCGCCATCAGGAGCGAAAAAACGATGACCCGGAAGCTGTGTGGATGAGTCACGATAGACTGACCATTATTGTGTGAAGAGGGACTGCGAAGTATAACGCTATCAGGACTCAGGTACTGCCGCTGTCGGGGCTCATGTACTTGTCGAAATGCTCGATGTATTCGTCGAGGTTTTCCTCGAGCATCTTCCTGTACTCCGCGAGGAAATAGTCGAGCGCTTCCTGTTTCACGGCAGCGAGATCCTCGCCCGACTCCGTGCCGCTCGCGCTCACCCAGGCGTTGAACCGTGCCGTGGCGAACATCATCGAGGCGCTGACCTTGCCCCGGTTCACCTCCGCCGCCTGCTGATTGGCCACGTCGATGTATGCGTCGGCGCGCTCGAAGAATGCCTTATCTGTTTCTGAGTTCATTGCTGGTTTTGTCGCTTCATGTCGAATCTGACCAGCTTTGCAGTATCCGGCACGAGCGCCGACGTCGCAAGGCGACCGGTCGACCCAAACTGAATCACCAGCGATGGAGCGGCAAGGTGGTGCCGGTCTCGACGAACGTATCCTCGAGCGCGAGTTCCACATACCCGTCAGTACCGGTAAGCGAGGCGAAATCGCCGGAGGTGTTGGTGTGCACGGGCAGGGCGAGCAGCGTACCCGCCGCGTTCGACACCAGGCGGGTCGGCAGGAAGAGCGTGAGCTTCGGCCGGAACGCCACGTCCTGGGCAAGAGCGGCGAATTCCGGGTTGCCGGGCGAGACGCCCGACGCGCTGGCGAGCGCCGGGACCACGTAGTGGCGGCAGCACACGAGCGTTGACACGGGGTTGCCAGGCAGCGCGAACACGGCTTGATTTCGTGGGCCTTTACCGAACCACATAGGCTTGCCCGGGCGCTGGCTGATTTTGTGGAAAACCACCTCCACACCAAGCTCTTTGAGCACCTGCGGTACGAAGTCGGCCTTGCCCATCGACACGCCACCCGAAAGTACGAGTACGTCGGCTTCGTCGAGGTGCCTGGCAATACGTTCCTCGAGGATTTTCACGTCGTCGGCAAGGTGTTCGCGTTCGCAGTTCGTGTAGCCGTGCCGATTCAGCATCGCGACGACCGCCGGACCGTTCGACTCGCGAATCTGGTGCGCTTCGATCGACTTCCCCGGCGCAATCAGTTCGTTGCCGGTCGAGATGACACGAATCGTCGGCAGCCGGCTGACCTCGATCTCGGGCAGGCCCGCCGAAGCAATGATCGCGATGTCGGCCGGGGCAATCCGCGTGCCCGGGCGCAACAGCTGCGTGCCTTCTGCGTGATCGGAGCCCCGGGCATGAACGTGTTGCCGCAACTCCGCGCTGTAGCCCGCTTCGACCTCGGCCTCACCGTCGCGGACCGTGAGTCTCTCCACGGGCACGATGCAGTCCGAACCTTCGGGCAGACAGGCCCCTGTCATGATCTCGATGCACTTTCCGGCTTCGAGCGTGTGCGCCGGGTCGCCGGCGTGTTGTCGAGACTGGATCGGAAACCTGCGCTGCCCTCTGTCGAAGTCGGCAAAGCGGAGCGCGATGCCATCCATCATCACGCGATCGAAGGGCGGCTGGTCGCGCTCGGCATGCACTGGCTGTCGCAGTACCCGGCCAACGGCATTGTCCAGCGGCACGACTTCGCTGTCGAAGCCCGCCATCGCTTTCTTGATAGCGTGCGTTGCTTCGACGGTGGTCAGCACGGGTTGCTCAGCCCCGCTCGCGCGCGATGGCACGGTGGCCGATGTCGCGGCGCAGGTACACGTCTTCCCAGCAGATCTTGTCGACCGCGTCGTAGGCCCGTTCGGCCGCCTTCGCGACGCTGTCACCGAGACCGACGACGCACAGCACGCGACCACCGCTCGTGACCACATCGTCACCGTCGAGCGCGGTTCCCGCGTGGAATACTTTCTGGTCCTCGCCGAAATCCTCATCCAGGCCGGCGATGCGCTTGCCTTTCTCGTAGCTGCCCGGGTAGCCGCCCGCGGCCATCACCACGCCGAGCGCCGCGCGCTCGTCCCACTTCGCTTTGACCTTGTCCAGCGTATCTTCGAGCGTCGCCTTGCAGATCTCGACGAGGTCCGACTTCAAGCGCATCAGAATCGGCTGGGTCTCCGGGTCGCCCATGCGGCAATTGAATTCGATTACCTTCGGCGAACCGTCGGCCATGATCATCAGCCCGGCATAGAGAAAACCAAGATACGGTGCGCCGTCGATGTACATGCCTTTGAGGGTCGGTTCGATGACTTCGTGCATGATCCGTGCCTCGACCTCGGGCGTGACCACCGGGGCTGGCGAGTACGCGCCCATGCCACCCGTGTTCGGCCCGGTATCGCCTTCGTCGCGCGCCTTGTGATCCTGGGACGTCGCGAGGGGCAGGATGGTCTCACCATCCGTGATGACGATGAAACTCGCCTCTTCGCCGTCCAGGAACTCCTCGACGACGATGCGTGCGCCTGCGTCGCCGAACTTGTTACCGGCCAGCATGTCGGTCGCGGCCTGCTCGGCATCTTCCAGCGTGTGCGCCACGATTACACCCTTGCCGGCGGCGAGACCGTCGGCCTTGATGACGATGGGTGCACCCTGCTCGCGGATGTAGGCGAGTGCGGGCTCGAGTTCTGAGAAGTTCTTGTAAGCCCCCGTCGGGATGTGATGGCGTGCAAGGAAGTCCTTGGTGAACGCTTTCGAGCCCTCGAGCTGCGCTGCGGCCGCGCCCGGCCCGAAACAGGGCAGGTCTTCTTCGAAGAAGCGGTCGACGATGCCGGCAACGAGAGGTGCCTCGGGCCCTACGATTGTGAGGTTTACCTTCTCTCTCTTGGCCAGCTCGATCAGGCCGTCGATGTCGTCGGACGAAACCGCGGCATTCCGGACCTTGTTCTCACGCGCCGTTCCCGCGTTGCCCGGTGCGACGATGACTTCGTCGGCGGTCTGGGCGCATTTCCACGCGAGAGCGTGCTCGCGACCGCCGGATCCCACTATTAATACTTTCATGCTGCGAATGACATCCTGCGTTCGTTATTGAGTTGTTTCGGGATGCCTTTCATCGGAAGCAAAGCGCAGCGCAGCGAGCCATGACGATGAAAGGCATCCCGAAACAACGTCAGGTTAGTGCCGGAAGTGCCGCATACCGGTGAAGACCATGGCCAGGCCATGCTCATCTGCAGCCTGGATGACCTCCTCGTCGCGCATCGAGCCGCCGGGCTGGATGATTGCTGCGATGCCGGTCTCGGCAGCGGCGTCGATGCCGTCGCGAAACGGGAAGAAAGCGTCGGAGGCCATTACGGAACCCTCGACCTCCAGCCCTTCGTCGGCGGCCTTGATGGCGGCGATCTTCGTCGAATAAACCCGGCTCATCTGCCCGGCGCCGACACCGATTGTCATGCCGTCCTTACAGAAGATAATTGCGTTTGATTTCACGTATTTCACGACTGTCCAGGCAAACAGCATGTCCCGGATCTGCTCTGGCGTCGGTGCCTTTTTCGTGACGACCTTGAGGTCGCTGGCCGCAATGCTTCCCAGATCGGTGTTCTGTACGAGCAGGCCACCGGATACCTTCTTGAAGTCGAAGCCGGGCGCGGCTTCCGCGGGCCAGTCACCGGTTTCGAGGACACGCACGTTCTTTTTGACACTGCAGGCCTTCGCCGCGGCGGGCTCGATCTTCGGCGCAACTATCACCTCGACGAACTGCCGCTCGACGATCGCTGCAGCCGTCTTCTCGTCCAGCGGCCGGTTGAAGGCGATGATGCCACCGAACGCGGACGTCGGGTCGGTCCTGAACGCTTTTTCGTATGCCGCGAGGATGTCGTCTGCAACGGCGACTCCGCAGGGATTTGCGTGTTTGACGATGACGCAAGCCGGGGCCTCGAACTGCTTCACGCACTCGAGCGCGGCATCGCTGTCGGCGATGTTGTTGTAGGACAGCGCCTTGCCCTGCAGCTGATTCGCGGTTGCGAGCGACCCCGCCGGCGCCTGCTGGTCGATGTAGAACGCTGCCTCCTGGTGCGGGTTTTCGCCGTAACGCATGCGTTCGACGAGGCGGCCGGAGTAGAGCATGCGTTCGCCGAGTGGTTCGTCGCCGAGAGACTTTGACAGGTATTTCGTGATCGCGGTGTCGTAGCTCGCGGTATGCGCGTAAGCCTTTGCGGCCAGGCGACGGCGGTCGTCGAGGGTCAAACCGTCGCCTATCAGTGCTGCGAGCACGGAATCGTAGTCTGCCGGGTCCACGACTACGGCGACGCCATCATGATTCTTCGATGCGGCGCGGATCATGGCCGGCCCGCCGATATCAATATTCTCGATGGCGTCGTCGATCGTGGCGTCTTCACGTGCAATGGTTGCTTCGAAGGGATACAGGTTTACGCACAGCAGGTCGATGGGTTCGATGCCGTGCTCCTCCATGACGCCTTCATCGGTGCCGCGGCGGCCCAGGAGTCCGCCGTGGATCTTCGGGTGCAGCGTCTTGACGCGGCCATCCATGATTTCGGGGAAGCCGGTCTTGTCGGAAACCTCGATGGCATCGATGCCGGCTTCGCGAAGCTGTTTCGCCGTGCCGCCCGTCGACAGGATCTCGGCACCGAGGTCGGCAAGGCCCTTGACGAAGGGGATCAGGTCGCTCTTGTCAGAGACGCTGACGAGCGCGCGTCGCACTTTGAACATTTAGTGAATCAGCGAGTAGGTTCTGAGTTTTTTCCGCAAGGTTCCCCGGTTTATGCCGAGAATACCTGCAGCCTGGCTCTGATTGCCGTCCGTATAGTCCATGACGGCCTTGAACAGCGGGCGCTCGACTTCGCCGAGCACGAGGTCGTAAAGATCCCCCGGACGATCCCCGTTAAGGCTCGCAAAGTAGCTTTTCAGTGCGTCCTCGGTGTGCTTACAGAGTGGTTTTTTGCTTTTCGATGCTATGAGTTCTTGATGTTTTTTCGGCTTCTTGCTGGCCACGTTGTTCAATCCCGGTACGCCGGCTCGCCGCTCGTCGAGCCATTCTCCCCAAGCTTCCGGGCAATTACGCTGCCAGAGATAGCCCCCCGTCGTCGCGGTCGAAGTACTCTCTGGCTAAACGCAATTGTTCAGAAGCGCTGTTGACGCGCACTGCCTGATAACGAAACTCGTCTGCATTCGCGAGCTTGTCGCAGTACCAGGTCAGGTGCTTTCGAGCCACCCGAACGCCTCTCTTTTCCCCGTAAAAACGGTGCAAA
>Ga0209536_100012433_pt1 | contig 12377 bp, 10 predicted proteins | sample DeeMarSeWOR28_12_FD_187461 | JGI IMG/M metagenome (GOLD analysis project Ga0209536, IMG submission 187461) | Marine sediment microbial communities from White Oak River estuary, North Carolina - WOR-2-8_12 (SPAdes) (version 2) | ecosystem: Environmental > Aquatic > Marine > Intertidal zone >...
TGCCACAAGGATTGCCTGATCGATATTTGCCGCAATGATATGTCCCTGACTGGATTTCTTGATCGATTTGCGTATCAGATAGTTTGTTCTGGGCAATATTTCATGGATGATGCCTTCCCCGTGATTATCGAGTGTGAATTTTACCCGGTCGCCTACCGCTACAGGATTGGTAGTCTGGATCCCTTTTAGTTTAAGCCGGCCACGAAGCCTGCATCGGTACAATTCCCCGGTATGAGATTTTACATCATACCATGATCCTGTCGATTTCAGTACCAGTCCTTCCAGGTTCATTGCAATGCCTTTCTTAGGTGATCCATGATAACTCGGGTTGCTCCTACATTGCTGTCAATATATGATCTTGAAGCCTGACAGGCTTGAGAATATAACGTCTCATTGTTCAGAAGATCTCCCATGATCCGGTCAACCTCATCACGATGATCAACCGCAAATGCCCCACCCGACTCCAGGAGATCAACGACTTCCTGATACTTTTTATTGGATAGGCTTTTCCCTATGATCACCGGTTTCCCAAAGGTTGCCGGTTCAAGTATATTATGCACCCCTTCTCCAAATGCACCCCCAACGTAGGTGATATCGGCATAGTAATACAGGGCAGACAGCATTCCAATATTGTCAATGATCAGAACCTGTGTTTTTTCTGATCCCGGAGCATAACGGCTGTACCGTTCTACAACTAGCCGGATCGCAGATCTGATGGTTTCTATGTTTTGTTCCGTAATGTCGTGCGGGGCAATAATGTATTTAAGTTGATCATTTTGATTGATATAATTTGCCCAAAGCGCTATATCCTTTTCCCAGGTACTGCCGAGGACCATCATTCTGCTATCTGCTTTGAATGCTTCGATAAGTGGAAATTTATCTTTCCTCTGCAGGATGGCCTGTACCCTGTCGAAACGAGTATCCCCTGATATCTCAGCATTTTGTATACCAATGCTATTCAACAGGGATAGTGTTTCCTGGTTCTGGACAAAGAAATAATCGAACATTCTCAGCATTTTCCTGTAAAAAGCACCGTAGGATCTAAAGAAGACTTGCTCTGGCCTCAGAATTGTAGATATCGAGAATACCGGTATTCCATTTTTCTTACAGGTATTCAGGTAATGGTACCAGAATTCGTATTTAATGAAGAAAACCGCTGCCGGATCAATCAGGTCAACGAGTTCTCGGGCATTTGATGCCGTATCCGCAGGCAAATAAAAGACACAATCGTGAACTGGACTATTTTTCCGGTATTCATAACCCGATGGCGAAAAGAACGAAACCAATATTGTATAGTTGGGGAATGTTGTTTTCACTTCCTCTAAAAGGGGTAATGCCTGCTCATATTCCCCCAGCGAGGCACAGTGGAACCATAGCCTTTGATCTGCCTTATTGATACATTCCCTGATTTCCTGAAAAGCCCGTCGTCTACCTGAAACAAGCAGTCTGGCTTTGTCGTTAAAGCGGGAATACAGAATGATCACCAGATTGAACAGGCGGATAAGTACGTTATATACAACAAGCCCCATATTGGCAAATTATAAAAAAATCCTGCATGAATCGGTATGAAAATGATTTTTTTAGAAGGTGACGGGTGGCTTCCGGGCATTAAAAAACCCCGCAAGGCGGGGTTTAATTTATAGTTGTGCTTCAAGTTTTTTCGATAACACACTTTTCGGGACAGCCCCAATCTGTTTGTCCACGATCTCTCCATTTTTAAAGAACAAAAGTGTTGGGATACTCCTGATCCCATATTGTGCTGATACAGCAGGATTATTATCCACGTCAACCTTCCCTATCACTGCCCTGCCCTCATAATCCTTAGCAAGATCCTCGACTACAGGTCCGATCAGCTTACAAGGTCCGCACCATTCTGCCCAGAAATCTACCAGAACAGGCTTCCCGGATCCCAGGATCTCCTGATAATTGCTATCTGTAATTTCAATAGGTTTACTCATCATCTTCTTATTTAATTCAATTGATAAAACTTCTGCAAATATAATTTTAAAAGTTGACCTCTATTTCAAAAACTACCTATAAATTGGATTTTGTTGTTTCAGTGACATCCCTAATGCATCAGGATCTTATAGTCCATTCCGGGGATTGATTCCAGATCTCCTATCAGATCATTGGATACCCCGATCCTGACTTTCCTCGAGAACATATCCACCCTGTAATTTTCCTGTCCGTCGCGTATATTGAATAAAAGCGATCCCTTACCAGGATTGCTCTCAGTGATCTCGCTGATACGGGTTATGAAGGTGTCCGTTACATCATCTACATCTACAAACAATTCGATCCCGTCGAGATATTTTTCCCTGACTTCATTCAACAGGTCTATCTCCTGTATTTTAAACTCCAGTTCACTTTCATTCCATTTCCGGGGCGCAATAAAACCACGAATATAGAGGAACCAGTCTGTTTCAAAATATTTCTTGAATTTCAGGTAATCATCCGAGAACAGATAGAATGAATAGGTAGACTCATAGTCCTCAAGCGTAAGTATTCCAAAGGGATTACCCTTCTTTGTAACCCTGTGGGCAAAATTTGAGACAATCCCGCCCAGTCTGATTTCCTTACCCTTTAGCTTCTCAAGGTCGCTGAACTCTCCTAGATGGGTATTACAGAAATGATTGAGCTCAAATTTATATTGATCCAGGGGATGGCCTGAAATATAAAAACCTACCACCTCTTTTTCTATCTTTAATTTTTCTATGTTGGTAAAGGGTTCACATTGCTCAATCTTCGGCAGGGGCAATCCCTCGCTGGCACCGTTGCCGAAAAGACTCTGTTGAGAAGCGTTCTTTTCAGCCTGCGCTTTATTCCCATACCGGATGGCTTTTTCTATCAGGCTGGTATTGTTGTTCTCGGCAAACAGGTACTGCCTTCTGTGGATATCTCCTATGCCATCGAAGGCACCAGACATGGCCAGACTTTCGAATGTCTTTTTGTTGGCAGTGCGCAGATTCACCCTGCCGGCAAAATCGAAGATGTCTGAGTATGCGCCGTTCTTTTCACGTTCCTTAATGATGGCTTCCACCGCTGCATCACCGGTACCTTTTATGGCCCCAAGACCGAAGAGGACCTCGTCATTTTCATTGACTGTAAATAATGTACTGCTTTGGTTGATATCAGGACCGAGTACTTTTATACCCATCCTGCGGCATTCATCCATGAAGAAAGTGATCTTGTCGATATTATTTTGATTATGCGACAGCACGGAGGCCATGTACTCGGAAGGATAATGGGCTTTTAAATAGGCTGTCTGGTAGGCTACCACAGAATACGCTGCGGAATGAGATCGGTTGAATCCATAGGCGGCGAATTTCTCCATTATGGCAAATATTTCCTTGGCCTTCTTCACGCTGATGTTGTGCAGCTTTTTAGCCCCTTCGATAAATTCCTCCTGCATGCTCCGCATCACGTCCATTTTCTTTTTACCCATGGCACGTCGAAGGATATCCGCTTTGCCGAGGGAGAATCCTGCGATGATCTGGGCAGTCTGCATGATCTGTTCCTGGTACACCATGATCCCATACGTGTTTTGCAGTATGGGTTCCAACAATTCATGGGGGTAATCCACCCGCTCTCTGCCATGCTTCCTGTTGATGAAGTTTGGGATAAAATCCATCGGACCTGGACGGAACAAGGCATTCATTGCGATCAGGTCCTCAATATCGGTTGGCTTGAGTTCCTGCAGATACCTGCGCATACCGTTTGATTCAAACTGAAAAGTGCCTATCGTATCCCCCCTCTGGTACAATTCAAAGGTCTTCTCATCATTGAAGGAAATCTGATCTATATCGATCTCTGTATTCTTGGATTTCTTTATGATCTTTAATGCATCCTTGATGATACTCAGGGTCTTTAATCCCAGGAAATCCATCTTCAGCATTCCCGCTTCTTCAATTACCTTCCCGTCAAATTGGGTGATCAGAAGATCCGTATCCTTGGAGGAAGATACCGGTATATAATTTGTTATATCATCCGGGGCGATGATTACCCCTGCCGCATGTATGCCCGAATTACGGACTGATCCTTCCAGTTTTTCAGCGAGGTTTAGAACCTTAGCTTTATCGTCATTCCCTTTCCTGATATCTTCTAGTTCCTTTACTTCCTTGAATGCCTGGGAAAGGGAAATACCCGGCCTTTCTGGAACGAGTTTAGCGAGGGTGTCGGCTTCGGAAAGGGGAAGGTCCAATACCCGTGCAACATCCCGAATGGCCATTTTGGCAGCCATTGTTCCATAGGTTATGATCTGAGCCACCTGGTTATGGCCGTATTTATCCACCACATAGTCAATCACCTTCTGTCGTCCCTCATCATCAAAATCGGTATCAATGTCAGGCATGGATACCCGTTCAGGATTCAGGAACCGTTCAAAAAGCAGGTTGTATTTTATGGGATCTATATTCGTGATACCGATACAATAGGCTACCACGGATCCGGCTGCCGAACCTCTTCCGGGTCCTATCATGACGTCGATATTCCTTCCCGCATTAATCATATCCGCTGTGATCAGAAAATATCCTGCAAAGCCCATGGTCTTAATGATATTGAGCTCGTGGTTTATCCTGTCTTCTATATCCTTGTTAAATTCGACGTATCGTTTCTTCGCTCCTTCCAGGGACAAATGCCTCAGGTAATCGTCCGCATCAGTATAGCCTGCAGGCAGCGGAAAGTTTGGCAGTAAAATATCCCTTTTCAGATCTGGTTGATAGCATTTATCAGCTATCTCGTTGGTAAAATCGAGGGCCTGGGGAACATCCTTGAAAAGGTCAGTCATTTCCTGGGTGGACTTGAAATAGAATTCATTGTTCGGGAATCCAAATCGGTAACCTTTCCCATCTCCAATCGGGGTTGATTTAAGATCTCCGGTATTCACGCAGAGGAGGATATCATGGGCTTCGGCATCATCCTTTTCTACATAATGTGAATCATTGGTAGCAATGGTATTCACTCCGTATTTTTTACTCCATTTTAAAAGCACCTGGTTCACATCCTCCTGACTTTTTCCTGAATTATCTATATCTACCAGGTTATGCCGCTGTAATTCTATATAATAATCCTCCCCAAAAAGGTCCAGCCACCACTTGAATTCTTTTTCTGCTTCTTCTTCGGACTTCCACACTATGGCCTGGGGCACCATGGCTCCGATACAGCAGGAGGTGGCTATCAATCCCTCATGGTATTTTAAGATCAATTCTTTGTCTATTCTTGGCCATTTGCTGTACAATCCCTCCGTATATCCCAGGGAACATAACTTAATCAGGTTCCTGTAGCCTGTCTCATTTTTTGCCAGCAACAACTGATGGTAGCGGGTATCTTTGTTCTCCTTACTGAAGGATTTCTTATGCCTGTCTTCAACAACGTAGAATTCACAGCCGATAATGGGTTTAATATTGTATTTGCTGGCTTCAGCAACGAATTTGAATGCTCCGAACATATTGCCATGATCAGTCAGAGCAACAGCCTGCATACCATCGTTGTAGGCTTTCTGAACCATGTCCTTTATGGAGGCAGCGCCGTCCAGCAGCGAATATTGAGTATGGCAGTGTAAATGGTTAAATGTTGGCATAGGTTATTTTACAAACGGTATATACACCAGTTTTTTGGTTTCAAAAAACGGTTCCCTGAAATATCTTTTCAATTCAATAAGCTCATATCGTCTTTGGAATCCCTGCAGCTCATCGGTCAGATCACCCCCTTTGAGATACAGGATGCCGTTGGGTATTTCGTTTGTAAAACTGGAAAGAATTTTTGATTTTGTCCAGCCAAAAAATGAGGTAATTTTTGTCACAGCCCTTGCGGTTATAAAATCGAATTTTTCTTCCACATTTTCTACGCGGTCGCATTGCACACGAACGTTCCTGATATTCAATGTCTCACAAATATTTTCAACTACCCTGATCTTCTTCCTGATGGAATCGAGCAGCACAAATTCCACCTCCGGAAATCGTATGGCCAGGGGAATACCCGGGAATCCCCCTCCGGTGCCAACGTCCAGGATCTTCGTCCCCGCTTTAAATTGTATGAATTGGGCAATCGACAGGGAATGAAGCACATGTCGTTCGTACAAGGCATCAATATCTTTTCTGGAAATAAGATTAATCCTGGCATTCCAGGTTGTATACAGCGGGCCAAGTTGCCTGATGCGGTCTGACTGTTCGGCAGTAAGTTCCGGGAAATATTGAAATACAATTTCTGATTTGTCCAATACTAGGCTATATATGACGCTCTTTACCTTTTACTATATCATACAGCAACTCCCGTGCACGATGCAGTTGGGCTTTAACGGTCCCGAGTGGGGCCTCCAATTCACGGGCAATTTCCTCGTAAGAAAGCTCTTCAAAATATCTGAGTTTTACCAGGCGCTGGTATTTGGGTGGTAACTTCGTGACAAAATCCCGAATGAGCCCGATCTTTTGTTTTTTTATGGCTTCTTCCTGGGGATTGAGGTTCCTGTCCTGCACATCGATGCTGATAGTTTCTCCATCATCATCCTTGTAGGATGAATTGAGACTTAAGGTTTCGAGTTTTTTCTTGCGGATGAAGTCAATAGAATTATTGGTGGCAATCCGGAACAGCCAGGTGCTGAAGGTGTAATCCTTCTTAAAGCGATGCAGGTTTTTAAATGCCTTGGCAAAAGCCTCGATGGTGAGGTCTTCCGCATCATCAACATTCCTTACCATCTTGAGGATCATATGGTAGACAGGCTTTTTATACCGCTTCATTAGTTCAGCGTACGCAGTGTCGTCACTCTGCTTGATTGCCCTGTCAATCAACCTGAAATCCTCAACCGCCTTATCCGAAAATTCTTTTCCTAGTTCCATTTAACTTTCTTCACTGTGAACGCCCGTAATGAAAACGCTATCAAATAGAAGATATATATAAAATCCATAAGCCAATATCCCCATTTCTCATATTTGAGCTTTAGGATTTTCGTGAATCTATCATACACCCATAATAATAACAACAACTGAAACAAAAAAAGGGCTGTTGTCCAATAAATTTTATGCATTAGTATGATCAGGGACAATCCAACCAACCAGAACGATATTTTACTGAGGGATATCAGGCCAATCAATAGTTTATGCTTGAATTTATACATCTTGCTGACCGATATATGCCGGATCTTCTGGCTGATGTATTCCCCCAGACTTCGTTTGGGCTCTGAGAGCACGACACTTTCCGGATGCAGGACCACCACGGTATTCCTGGAGGTGGAATAGCGGTTCACATACAGGTCATCATCTCCTCCTGTAACTTTCAGGATCTTATTGAATCCCTTGTTTGAGAGAAAAAAGGATTTCCTGTAGCCGATATTTCTGCCTACGCCCATATAGGGAATCCCGGATAAGGCCATGGTGATGTACAACATGGCAGTATGCAGCGTTTCATAACGAATGAACATATTCAGTAAGCCCGGATATTCCCGGTAATAGGACATCCCGAGGATGAATTCAGTCTGACCGTTGAACTGGCCGACCATCTGTTTGAGCCAATTGTATGAAACCGGCTCACAATCGGCATCGGTCATCACCAGGAGTTCATTGCTTGCTGCTTTTATTCCAAGTGTCAGGGCATATTTCTTTTCGTTGACGTGGTCAGGTGTCCATTCAACCCTTACAATCTTGAGTGTGGAGTGTTTTTTTTGTTCCTCAATCAGAAATTCACGGGTTCCGTCGGAGGACCGGTCATCGACGACAACCACCTCAAAATTGACATACGCCTGGGCCAGGAGCCGGGGTAGAAGGGCCTCCAGATTTGCCAGTTCATTGTGCGCGCAGACGATAATGGAAACTGGCTTGTCTTCAAAGTCAAGGATATGTTCTTTGGGCTTGAACCTGTACATTTTGAACAGGGACACAAGGTTCAACACGACTAAAATGAAAGTAGAAAATGAGAATAGGGCAAATAAGATTTCTAATACCATTTTAGAGCAAAATCATCCTGATTGAATGATCAAAGATAATGTTATATTTTAGAATATAGTTGGCGATAAAATATATTTTTGTGTTTAATTACTGCTATTGAATGTCATTTACCATTAAATCCGTTGATCCGAAGTCCAAGGCCCGAACAGGGCAATTTTTTACAGAGCGGGGCGTGATCAACACCCCTATATTCATGCCTGTCGGTACGGCCGGAACGGTAAAGGCCATTCATCAGCGGGAATTATACAACGACATCGATGCGGAGATAATCCTAGGCAACACCTACCATTTGTACCTTCGGCCGGGCATGGAGGTCCTTGGCAAAGCCGGTGGTCTGCATAAATTTATCAACTGGGAGAGGCCCATTCTGACAGACAGTGGCGGATATCAGGTATATTCACTGGCAGAGAACCGGAAGATCACTGAAAAAGGGGTAACCTTCAGCAGTCACATCGATGGGTCGAAGCATAGTTTCACCCCGGAATCGGCCATCGACATACAACGGACAATTGGAGCGGATATCGTCATGGCCTTTGATGAATGTACGCCATATCCCTGTGAATACAATTATGCCAGGGATTCTATGGAGTTAACCCACCGGTGGCTGGACCGCTGCTGCCGGCATTTTGACAGCACCGACGGCCTTTATGGATATCGACAGGAACTTTTCCCTATAGTACAGGGAAGCACTTACGCTGACCTCCGCAGGATCTCCGCCGAAACCGTGGCGTCATTCGACAGAAGTGGCAATGCAATAGGGGGATTGTCTGTCGGAGAACCTGCCGAAAGCATGTATGCCATGACAGAACTCGTATGTGATATCCTGCCGAAAGATAAACCTCGATATCTGATGGGTGTCGGAACGCCGGAGAATATCCTGGAATGTATGGCCTTAGGTGTTGACATGTTCGATTGCGTAATGCCCACCAGGAATGCCAGGAATGGCATGCTGTTTACCACAGAAGGCATCATCAATATCCGCAACGAAAAATGGAAACACGATTATACGCCACTGGATCCAGGTCTGGATGGCTATGTTAGCAATCATTACACCAAAGCCTATTTACGGCATCTCATCCTGAGCAAAGAGATTTTGGGTGCTCAGATTGCAAGTTTACAAAATCTTTCGTTATACCTTTGGCTGGTAAGAACGGCCCGGAATCAAATCAAAAAAGGTAATTTTGCAATGTGGAAGAATGCAATGGTGAAAAAAGTTACACGGAGACTGTGAAGTATGAAAATCAGGATAGTAGACAAATTTATCGTTAAGAAGTTCTTAAGTGCCTACTTTTTCGTGGTCGCTATTCTGCTCGCTGTCATCGGGGTAATCCAGATTACCGAAAAGAACGAAAAAATAATCAAGCACAATCTGTCCTTCCTGGAAATGACCAAATATATGCTTGATTTTTTCCCGTACGTGGGAAACATGATCACACCCATTACCACTTTTATCGCTGTGGTTTTTGTGACCGCCAAGATGGCAGGACATTCTGAGATCATTGCCTTACTGAGTTCGGGGATCAGTTTCAGGCGCCTGATGATTTCCTATCTTATGGGCGCCGTAATTATTGCATTATTGAATTTTTATCTTACCGGATGGCTAATCCCCGATTCAAATAAGGACAGGATCGCTTTTGAGATACAATATTTTGAGAATCCCTACCATTTCAGCGACAGAGACATCCATATAAAGATCGGACCTCAATCCTATTTTTATCTGGAAAGCTATAATAACCAGTCCAAGATCGGATATAAATTCACCCTGGAGACAATTTATGATCACCAGCTGCACGAGAAACTTTCCTCCCAGCGTATTGAATGGATGGAGGAAACACAATCCTGGGAATTAAAAACCTGGGAGAGAAGGACCTTCGATGGGATGGAAGAGCAATTCTCCAAAGGCAAGTTCCTGGATACGGTCCTGAATATTACTCCTAAAGATTTTGAAAACGACTGGAGGCTTTTTGAAACCCTAACCATTAACGAGTTGAACAGCCACATCAAGCTCCTGAAGTCAAGGGGCGCAGACGACGTTATCGTGTATGAAGTGGAAAAATACACCCGCTATGCATCTCCCTTCACGGTTATCCTGCTGACCTTCATTGGCTTGTTTGTTTCCGCCCGAAAAGCCCGCGGAGGAACCGGATTCCAGATCGCCCTTGGCTTCCTGATATCATTTATTTACATACTTTTTTTCTGGTTCAGCAAGACCCTGGCAGAAGCGGGAGGTATGCACCCGGCCTTTGCCATCTGGGTGCCGAATATCATTTTTTCATTCATCGGGTTCCTCATTTATAAAACTGTGCCGCGGTGAGTGCTACAGCCAGAGATTATATACAGCTACATTTTATCATCATCCTATGGGGATTTACTGCGATACTGGGATTGCTGATCCATGTCCCCCCCCTCGAACTGGTCTTTTACAGGACATTCCTGGCTTCCCTGGGACTGCTGATCATCATCCTCTTCAGGAAGCTTCCGCTTGTCGTTCCATCAAAATATACACTTCGCTTTATTGGAACCGGGGTTATCATTGCGGCCCACTGGATTCTTTTCTTTGGATCGGCAAGGGTATCCACAGCTTCCGTTTGCCTGGCAGGAATGGCCACTACTTCCTTTTGGACCAGCCTGATTGAACCGATTGTTAATAAACGCAAGGTACAGGCACTAGAGGTCTTTTTCGGACTTATTGTTATCGCAGGATTGTACCTAATCTTTCATTTTGAATTCAATCATGCACTGGGTCTGGTGCTCGCTCTGATATCCGCCATTCTGGCGGCGGTCTTTACGGTGATCAATTCAAAATTCACGCATGCTCATAACCACCATACCATCTCTTTCTATGAAATGGCAGGGGCAAGCCTCGCTACAGGGATAATGATCCCTGTATACTACCTGATCACCTCCCGGGGCTTGGATGCGGTATCCTATCCTGCTGCGTCGGATTGGGGATATTTGTTGATCCTGGCCATAGCGTGTACAGTCTATCCCTTTACGGTTGCGATAGAACTGATGAAAAGAATTTCGGCATTCCTCGTCAACCTCAGCATAAATATGGAACCGGTGTACGGCATATTGCTGGCCTTCATAATATTCGGTGAAAAGGAAAGGATGAATCCCGGTTTTTATTTTGGCACGTTGATCATTCTTTTGTCTGTGATCCTGTACCCCTTTCTGCGTGCCTGGTCAAATAGAAGGAGACTGAAGAAGACGCCCTACAAATCTCCTACCCAGGTATAATACCCTTCGACTGTTTCTTTATCCAGAATCGGCATTTCCTTAAAAAGTCCATATATGGCCGACCCCGATCCGGTCATCGAGGCAAATAAGGCACCCATATCGTATAACAGGCCTTTGATGTTGGCAAATTCAGGGTATTTCACAAAGGCTGTCTTCTCGAAATCGTTTGTAAGATGGTCCTTCCAGGACACCACTGGTTTGGTGGTTAGAAGGGCAGGCAGGTCATACGCAGGCAGTGCGGGTTGCACAAGCTGATAGGCTTCCTTTGTGGACATGGATTGCGCAGGTTTAATTATACATAAATAGTGGCCACTGAGATCCAGTTGCATGCTTTCCAGAACCTCTCCCCTTCCCCTTACATACATGGGCTCATTATATATAAAAAACGGGCAATCACTGCCCAGGATGGCTGCATAATCTGCAAGTACGGAATCATCCAGAAAAAGATCGAAAAGTTCATTCAGCATCTTTAATGCGAAGGCGCCATCGGCAGAACCTCCCCCTAATCCGGCTTCAAGCGGGATGTTTTTGTGAAGGTGAATGGAAACCTCCGGCAAGCCAAAATCCTTCCTGAGCAGATGATACGCTTTAACCACCAGGTTGTTCTTTATTTCACCAGTTACCGGCAATCCGCTTAGCTGAAAATCGAATCGATCCGATTCATTGATCTCAAGTATATCGGACAGCGATATGGGATAAAAGCAGGATGAAATATTATGATATCCATCGCTTCTTTTATCAGTTACATCTAATCCCAAATTGATCTTGGCATTTGGAAAGGATATCATAAGATTCGGAAATGCTTATTTTTTCTGCAGGTCTTTTATGAGATCTTCGGTCATCCCTGAGGATGAAAATCCTCCATCGTGCATCAAATTCTGCATGGTCACCTTCCTGGTAAGGTCGGAAAACAGGGATACAATATAATTTGCACAATCATCTGCGGTGGCATTGCCCAGGGGTGACATCTTTTCTGAATAGTCCAGAAATGTATCAAAGCCTCCCACGCCTGAACCTGCGGTGGTTACGGTTGGGGATTGGGAGATGGTATTGACCCTGACATTCTTTAATTTTCCATACCGGTATCCATAACTCCTGGCTATTGATTCCAACATGGCCTTTGCCTGTGCCATGTCAGAATAATCCGGGAAGGTTCTCTGGGCAGCTATATAGGATAATCCAACAATAGATCCCCATTCA
>Ga0209536_100012434_pt1 | contig 12376 bp, 13 predicted proteins | sample DeeMarSeWOR28_12_FD_187461 | JGI IMG/M metagenome (GOLD analysis project Ga0209536, IMG submission 187461) | Marine sediment microbial communities from White Oak River estuary, North Carolina - WOR-2-8_12 (SPAdes) (version 2) | ecosystem: Environmental > Aquatic > Marine > Intertidal zone >...
CCTGTCTCCGGGGGAGAGACTGCGACCGTCATCGCATACTAGAATCGTGGCGCTAGGAACGGGGTTATACTTCACTCGGCCTCTGAGGCGTCTACAGCCCCGAGTAGCTCTGAGCCCAGCTGCGCGCGCCGCGCGCGCGATTGGACCTTTTATTGTGGGGGCAGGATTTGCACCCACACCCACCGTCCAGCCTCGTAAGCGTCATCTTACATCGACCACGTTCTCGATGCGCTTGATCGTTCCGGTGATTGCGGCTAGGTCCGGTATGGTAATCGTTATAGCGTGTTCGGGGCAGGCCTCCACGCATCGTCCGCACCCGCGGCACTCCTCTCCTATCTGGGCTCTGCCGTCCACTATCTTGATGGCGTCGACGAAGCATGATCCTTGGCAGGTACCGCATCCTAAGCAGTCGGGGGTGACCTCAACCTCTACGCCGTCCATCTTGGTGACCCTGCCCCCGATGGCGGGGGCCAGGTCCGGAAGCATCTTCCAGAGGCAGCAGCACTGGCAGCAGTTGCAGACTGTGAGCAGCCTCTCGCCGGGCCCCACGTCCAGCCAGACGGTGTCCAGCCTGTTGCGACCGATGAGGTGGACGAGTCCCGCCTCCCCCGCCTTTCTGACGTGCTCGTGGGCCTCCTCCCTTGTGGCGAGGCGTCCCAGGCGGGGGTCGATGCGCAGCGCGGCCTCGCCCATGAAGAGGCAGCCCAAGTCTGAGGGGTAGTCCCGGCACCCGTTGGAGACCCGGCAGATGCAGAAGTCCATTATCCAGTGGACCTCCGCCTGGTCGATGAAGGAGTGGACCACCTGAGAGGGGAGGACCATGTTGACGGGGGCTTCGATGGCCCTGTTCACCTCGATCTGGATTACCCTATCCTTGGGCAGGTAGACGAGGTCGTCGCCGCTGAAGAGCATCATGTCCATGAGCCACCCCAGGAGGGGCACCCGGGAGACCTTGGCCAGAGTGAAACGGCGATGGAAGTTCCTCTTCAGCTGCTCTATGAACCAGAGAGGTCGCACGACGCCACCGCCAATATTCTTGTGTCATCTCATTTTAAATTGGTTCCCCGACGGGGCTGCTGTAGTGAAAGGGGCGTGCGGGGTTCGATAGACTATTTTATTCAATCGTCACAATATCCCGTATCATGAACACTCTCGACCTGGTAATCTACTGTATCCCCCTTCTCGGAGTCACCGTCTCCATCCTGTACTACGCGATGGTCCTTAGGAACGCTAACAGGACCCGGTCGGCGCAGCTCTTCATGTCGTTGACAGCGTTATGACTGATCCAGAAGGCATGTCCTCTTTCATGGAGACCATGTACATGGAGTGGGAGGGCTACGCAGACTTCGAGAGGAAGTACGGCTCCGATAACAACCCGAAGGCGTACCTCCAGAGGGTCATGGTCTGGAACTCGTACAACAACTACGGGGTGCTGCTGAAGAGGGGTCCCATCGACCCCGAGATGATATATGACGCCGCTGGTGCAGCCGTCATCATAGCCTGGGAGAAATGGATGCCAATCGTCATGGAGCAGAGGGTCCGTTACATGGGCCCCAACTACATGGAGCACTGGGAGTAAATTGCGGCCGTCATGAAGACCATCCAGGAAAGAAGCGCGCGCGCAGCGTGGGAGCCGCCTAAGACGGGCTTCGAATTCCACGAGTAGCCCAACTCGAATCGCCTTGGACACAATCTGGTGAGGAGGTCGTCGAGATGCAGGCACTGTCTACGGTTCCAGTAGCACCTTCTCCAGCAGCCTCTCGGCGCGGGACGTGTTGAAGACCGCGCACTCGCAGCACCTGCCCAGGGTCCTCGCCGCCTCGGCGGGGGTCAGCCTACGCATCTTCACCTGGTCCATCATCTTACGGATGAGGTTGAAGGAGACGAGGCCGTGGCCGCAGAGGGTGTTGATCTCCAGCACGTCCCTCTCCGGTAAAAGGTCTGAGGCCCCCCAGAAGCCGAGGGACTGCTCGACGCTGTGCCGCTCGATCCCGCCGGCGTGACAGCACTCCTGCACCCCGTCGAGGAGGCCGCTGACGTTGATGGAGATCCCGAGGTCCGCCTCGACGAGCTCGGCGATCACCGCCTTCAGGGTGTCGAGGTCGGTGAAGACCGCCCCTGAGGTGGCGCCGTCCTTCAGGTTGGCGATGAGGTCACCGAACTCGACGTCCTCCTGCAGGACAGAGCCCCACTTGCTGCTCCCGATGTTGATGGGGCCATGTCTCTGGCATATGCGGAGGAACTCGTGGATCTTGGGGGCCGACCCTTCCCGGGTGATGTCCCTAGCCAGGGAGACGAAGATGACGTAGTCCCCCTTGAGGTCCTCCTCGGACCCCTGCCGGTGGAGCGTGTTGGTCATGGGTTAGCCTCCTGGAAGAGGGGCCGCCCAAGCCCCAGATTGGTCTTCCCGTTGGGAGAGAGGGTGTAGCCGGCCTCCTCGACCCACCTCTGGTGGGGGACCGAGCCGTCGGGGAGGCACCTGGAGGCGACGCCGACGCTGAAGACGGTGTCTATCTCCCCCTGGGCCTCCTTGAGGGCACTGAGGAACTCCGGGATCCTCTCAAGGCTGGTCTTGGCCTCGATGATGGCGGAGAGGACCTTCTCGTCGAGGATCTCCCCCCTCATCTTCCCGGTCCCGGTGTCCTCCATGAGCTGGGTCACCGGGTTGAAGGGCTCGAACTCGGCCCCTAGGGGGGCCAGGGCCATCGCCACCGCCTCGACGTCCCGGAAGTGGGCGCCGACCCCGGGGCGGCCCAGCTCCACGACGATCCCCGCCTCCCCGCGGCCCAGGCGGCCGGTGACGTCGTTGGTCTTGATCTCTTCAGTGCCCCGTCCTCCCACCCCCGTCCCCTTGTGGACCACCGTGGGGTCGCTGAAGTCGGCGCGGAGGCTCCTGGGGTACTCCAGCTCGGGGGGCTCCAGGGCGCCCGTGGGGCAGACGTCCACCGGCGCCAAGTACTGGAGCCTGAAGGCGGAGAGAACCCTTCGCACTGCCCCCACGAGGGACGCGGCGTACCCCTCGTCCCTCAGCACCCTGTGGCAGGTGGAGCACTCGACGCACTCGTCTTGGTCGACGACGGACACCCCGTCCGCGTTCAGCGATATGGCCCCCATGGGGCAGACGGCGTGGCAGTTGCCGCAGCCGACGCATTTGCTCTCGTTTATCTCCATGGTTTATCTCCCCAGGCGTCCGCAGCAGGTCAATGGGACGCCCTCTTTCGAAAAAGGTCCATGAGATGTAAAAGACATTTGATCGTGGAGGGAGGAGGGTTCAGGGGGCGGGATTTTTACCCATGATGCCTCGTGAGGGTGCTCAGCACTTCTATTAAGTAAAAGGTAGTGGCATGTTGTTTCGATGGACGAGACTGATCTCTTCCTGTCGAAGCTGCTCCTCTTCAACTCCCGTACGCCCTACCGGGCCCTAGCGGACACCCTGGGGCTGTCCGTCAACGCCGTCCACAAGAGGATCCAGTCCCTGGTGGAGGCGAGGGTGATCAGGGGCTTCACGGCGAAGGTCAGCCTCATCCCCCTGGGGGCCTACCACGTCTTCCTCCACGGCCGATCGGAGGCAGAGTCCACCTACTCCATCATGGACGGACTGGGGGGGCACGAGTCTGTCTACTGGGTCACCCTCGCTGGAGGGAACTACGTCTACGTGGGGGCCCATCTCAGGGAGATACAGGAGCTCCCCTCGGTCATCGACTTCGTCAAGAGCGAGGGGAGGCTGCCGGACCTCAACGCGTGGATCGTCCACGAGGACTTCTCGGGGAAGGGGAGGCCCATCGAGGAGCTCATACACCCCATCGACTGGGAGATCCTCGCCTCCCTTAGGCACGACTCCCGGAAGCCGGTCTCGAAGGTCGCCGAGGAGATCGGCGTCTCCTCTAGGACGGTCCGCCGCAGGCTCACCCGCCTCGTCGACGAGGGGGTCGCCGATTTCTCCATCGCGTGGTACCCAGACACGTCCAACGACATCAACGCCGTCATCCACATCGACGTCGACGCCCCGTCCGCCCGTGGGGTTGTGGAGAGGTACATGGCCGAGTACCAGCCCAACGCGCTCTTTGCGTGGAGCTTCATCAGCCCTCCCGATAAGGTAGTCGCCTTCCTGTGGGCCCCCAGCATGAACCGGCTCAGGGAGCTGACGGAGAGGATAAGTGGAGACGAGGACTTCAGCTCCACCACCCCCACGATCCTCTACGCGGGGGGCCTCTACGAGACCTGGAGGGACCGCCTCGTCGAAGAGCACGCCCACCGCAAGGCGGATGGTGGTAAACGGGCGGAATAGTCCAAGATTGCTGTTATTTGAATCAACGATGTTAAGAACCGGACGTTTTCACCCGGGGAGATGCCGCTTTCTCAATGGGGGGGTTGACATACACTTTTATCTGAAATATGGGTGAGGATGCGAAGTTGAAGAAGATGGAGAGAACAGGGAGTCCCGCCATAACGGTTTCCAACCTCGTCAAGAGGTTCGAGGACGTGACCGCAGTCGACGGCCTCAGCTTCGAGGTGGAGGCGGGGGAGATATTCGGCCTCCTGGGCCCCAACGGGGCGGGGAAGTCGACGACCATAAACGTCCTCTGCGGGCTGCTTGAGCCCACCAGCGGAGACGCCGTCGTGCTGGGATACGACGTGGTCAGCGAGGCGACTCACATCAAGGAGAGGATCGGGGTCTGCCCCCAGGAGCCGGCCTTCTACTCCCACCTCACCGGGAGGGAGAACATCGACCTCATAGCGGACCTCCACCTCATACCGAGGGAGGAGGGGAGGAGGCGCACCGACGCCCTCATTGACCTCGTCGGCCTCGGGGAGGCCTCGAGCCGCCGGGTCGGCAAGTACAGCGGTGGCATGATCAGGAGGACCAGCCTAGCGATGGCCCTGGTCAACGAGCCGGAGCTCGCCTTCCTCGACGAGCCCACCGTGGGGATGGACCCCCAGTCCCGGAGGGCCACCTGGGACCTCATACGGAGCCTCCAGGGTCGGGGCAGCACGGTGATACTCACCACCCACTACATCGAAGAGGCGGAGGCCCTCGCGGACAGGGTTGGGATCATAGATCGCGGCAGGCTCATCGCCCTGGACACGCCGGGGAGCCTGATGCGGGAGCACGGAGCCGGGAACCTCGAGGAGGTCTTCATAGAGCTCACTGGGCGCAGGATCCGGGAGGAGGTTTGAGGATGAGGTCCCAGAGAATAAGGGCACTGACCGTCAAGGACCTCAAACGGGTGATACGCGAACCCGCCAACCTCTTCATGGTCATCATCTTCCCCGTGGTCCTAACCATGGCGTTCGGGGCAGCCTTCGGCGGCTTCGGATCCGACGGGGGGGCCTCCACCTACACCGTGGGCCTGGTGGACCTGGACGCCTCTTCGAACCACGGTTTCGCGGACGCCTTCATCGATGGCATCGAGGCCACGGGAATCCTCGTGGTCGAGGAGTACGCCGACAACGCGTCGGCCCACGACGACCTGCTCCAGGGGGCCATAGACGCCATCGTGGGCCTCCCCGAGGACTTCGGGGACAGCGTGGAGTCCTTCCTCCTGCACCCGGACGACCCGAGCCAGTGGGTCAACACCACCATCGGACTCGCCGTGGATCAGGGCTCAATGATCGTGGGGGCCGTCGTCCCCCCGATGATCGAGAGGGTGCTCTCCACGATCCTCTTCGGGGAGGAGGCTATGAACATGGCCCTACCGCTGGAGCTGGGGGCGCCCGCCCAGGTGGCGAGCTCTCACCTCACCCAGTTCGACTACATGGTGCCGGGGATGTTCGCCTACTCCGCGATCTTCACCGCGATGCTGGTGGCCCAGGCCTTCTCCACGGAGAGGGAGCAGGGGCTCCTGAGGAGGATAAGCCTCACCCCAACCTCCTCCTCGGAGGTGATCATGAGCCAGGTGGTCACCAACCTCATCCTGGGCGTGTCCCAGGTGGTCGTGGTCTACGGGACCAGCGTACTCATGGGGTTCAGGCCGCAGGCGGCGGCTCCCGGGGTCGTCTTCGCCATGGTCATCGTGCTCTTCTTGGTGCTCTGCAACGTGGGGTTCGGGCTCATCACGGCCTCCCTGGTGAAGACCAGCGGCGGGGCGACGGGGCTCAGCTTCCTCTTCATCCTCCCCCAGATGCTCCTGGGGACCTTCGTCCCAGCCTCCCCGGGGCTGGCGAAGTTCGTCCCCAGCTACTACGTCACCGACGCCCTCACCTCCCTCTTCCTGAGGGGGGCGCCTCTCTCAAGCCCTATGATCATGATGGACCTGCTGATCGTCGCAGTGGTGGGGCTCGTCACGGTCGTCGTCGGCATCGCCGTGTTCCAGAGGTACGGGAGGGGTTAAGCATGGGGCGCAGGGACGAGGCTGTGAGGGGGGTCAAGCCCTCCACGGCGATCGACACGGACAACCTTGCGGAAGATGCCAAGGTCTCCGAGCACGGGGAGGCATACCAGCAGATGGGGAGTCTCAACGGTATCAGCGTGGGGGTCGGCGCGAGGGAGGCCCCGCAGGGGGAGCCCGCCTACTTCATCGAGTTCCTGATCCCTGTCTGCTCGGGCTCCGATGTGGACCTGGAGAGGCTGGCGTGGACTCTGGAGGTCCTGAAGCGTCTTGAGGAGAAGGGCTACTCTTTGACCTGCCAGGACGACATGACCTTCAGCTGCGAGCTCACGACCCGCGGTGAGAAACTCGAGGGAGAGTATGATCGAGCCACATCGATGCTGGCTCAGTCATGAATACGGGCTACAAAAAACCAGCCATGTATGGAAAGAGAATGCATCCGAATAGGCCTCCCAGGCGGTCGCCCGTGTTTTTTAATTGTCCCAGACGACTAAATATTGAGAGGAGTCAGAGGGATGGACCATGCCTGTCTATGATAAGCCCCGCTACTACGAGATCGCCTTCAGCTTCGTGGATATAGAGAACCAGGTAGACCTCTTTCAGGCTTTCATCGAGGAGCACTCGAAGAGGGCGGTGAAACGGGTCCTCGACATCGGCTGCGGCCCGGCTCAGCAGCTACGGGAGATGGTCAAGCGAGGATACGAGGGGGTCGGCCTCGATCGCAGCCCAGAGATGCTCGGATACCTCACAGAGAGGGCTGAGGAGTCGGGGGTCACCATCGAGACGGTTCAAGCGGACATGACCCGTTTTCGGCTCGACGAGAAGGCTGACTTCGCCTTCATACTGATGGACACCATAGGGCTCATCGGGAGCCTGGACAAGTTTCTATCCCACATCGACTCCGTCGCTGGATCCCTGAACAGCGGCGGCCTATACCTGATCGAGAACATGAAGCTGAACTGGGCCGGCGACGAGTTCTTCGGCTCCCAGAGCTGGACCATGGAGGAGGATGGCGTACGGGTCGAGACGACATACAGCGTCGAACTGGTTGACGCTCTGGCTCAGATGCTGAGGGAGACCATGACGATGGAGATCGACGACCAAGGCGAGCACACGGTCCTCGAGGAGACCATGGAGACGAGGATGATCTTCCCCCAGGAGTTCGTCACGCTCGTGGAGCTCAAAGGAGAGTTCGAGTTCCTCGGATGGTTCGAGAGAAGCTCCACGCGGAGACTAGATGAGGCGAGCCAAGACAACATCGCCCTCCTGAGACGAAGATAGAGGAAGTGCAATTTAATTCGATTCTCTATCAGGTAGTCCAGTGGATCCTTGATTCACCATTGTATGCCGTGGGTTTGAGAAGAGTGCCGGGGATGGGATTTGAACCCACGCTCTCTATCCGGCTAGGGCACTGGTGCCGCAAACCTCTGGATCATGAGTCCAGCGCATTAGCCAAGCTATGCTACCCCGGCTACCCCAAAAAAAAGACATCACCACAATTTAAATGGATACCCCTCACACAAGGCGGGGCTCCCACACCGCCACGGGCACGCCCCCCTCCACATAGACCCGGGGGATCAGCGGGTTCAGCTCCACGCAGAGCTTGTAGACCATGATTCCCGCCAGCTTGGCCAGCGCCTCCAACGAGTTCTCACCCTCCCGTGATATTAGCTCCACGACGTCCCCAACACCCACGTCCAGCCCGTCCACGTCCACCACGTGGTGGTTCACGGAGACGGTCCCCAACACGGGCCTCACCTCCCCCCCAACCCGGACCACCCCCTTCTTCGTCAGCCCCCGGGGATACCCGTCCGAGTAGCCGGCGTGCACCGTCCCCACCCGCATCCTCCGGGGGGCCACGAACCTGCGGCTGTAGGTCACCGCCTCGTCCTCCTCCACCCACTTCACGTGCTCCAGCCGGGCCTTGAACGACAGCGCAGGCCTAAGCTCGATGCCCATACCCCTGTCCCCCGTCTCAGGGTAGATCCCCAGCAGCATTATCCCCGGCCTGACTGCATCCAGGTACGACTCCGGGAAGTGGAACATGGCATTGCTGCTCGCCATGCTCTTGTTCGGGACCACGATCCCCCTCCGCCTCAGCTCCCCGTCCAGATCCATCATCCGGGAGAGCTGCACCTCGTCGAACTCATGGCTCTCCGTGAACGTAGAGAACATCCCCCCGACCTTGAGCCCCGGCAGGGAGCTGGCGTACTCGATGAGGTCCGCCGCCTCCCCGTGCCTCACCCCAACCCGGTTGAGGCCGGTGTCCACCTTCACGAAGACCTCGGCATCAGCGCCCAGCTTGACCGCCGCCCGGCTCAGCCCCTCCGCCGTCTCCCGCCTGTACACCGTCTGGATGACCCCCAGGGAGACCACCTCCTCGTACTGACCCTCCAGGAACAGGGGGTCCATGTTGATTATCCCGCAGTCCAGCCCCGCCTCCCTCAGCTGCACCGCCTCCCACATCTTTGCCACCAGGAACCTCCCCACCCCCCTCCGCATCATGTACGCCACCACCGGCACGAGCCCGTGGCCATAGGCGTTTGCCTTCACGCAGGGGATGACCTCCACACCGGCCCGCCCCCTGATCTCGTCGAGGTTGTGGCCAAGCCGGTCCAGGTCCACCTCGAACCAGGAGGGGAAGCCCCTCACCCTCTCCTCGATCTCCGCCGGGGAGGGCTGGGAATCGAAATATGCTGACAAGGCGATCAGACCGTATTCGGCGGAGCCCCTTAAAAGAATCACCGGCACACGAAGGCGTAAAATTATATCATGAAAGGAACATCTGAGACTAACGGAGAGATAATATGCCCTACGGATACAACGGTAAGATCCTGCGGGTCGACCTCGCAGAGGAGAGGCTGACGACCGAGGAGCCCCCCGAGGCCTGGTACAGGGCCTACCTGGGGGGCATGGGCGCCGTAGCCTACCACCTCCTGAAGGAGAACACGCCGGGCGCGGACGCCCTCTCGCCCAAGAACACCCTCGTCCTAGCTCCGGGAGTCATATCCGGTGCCCCGTTCTCAGGGAGCGGACGCAACGCGGTGGGGGCAAAGTCACCCCTCACAGAGGGCTTCGGTGAGGCGGACGCCGGAGGCTACTGGGGCGCGGAACTCAAACACGCCGGCTACGACGCCACAATATTCACAGGAGCGGCCGAGAAGCCCGTCTGGCTCTGGATCCACGACGGGGAGGCCGAGATCAGGGACGCAAAAGGCCTCTGGGGGCTCCAGATCGCCGAGGCCGAGGACAGGATGAGGGAGGAGACGGGGGAGCCCCAGGCGAGGACCGCCCTTATAGGCCCCTCCGGTGAGAACCTCTCACGCCTCGCCTGCGTCATGAACGACCTCAACCACGCCGCCGGACGGTGCGGTATAGGCGCCGTCATGGGCTCCAAGAACCTCAAGGGCGTCGCCGTGAGGGGGCACAACCCCCCCGAGATGGCGGACCCCGACAGGATGAGGGAGCTCGCCCAGAACATCGTCGCCCGCATCCGCGTCGAGTCCCAGGGGTTCAGCAACTACGGCACAGGGGCCGGGATGGACGCCGGGGCTGCCACCGGGAACCTCCCCACCAGGAACTTCAGGGACGGAAGCTTCGAGGAGGAGGCCCGCATGATCGACGCCATCGCCGTGAAGGAGAGGTACAGGGTGGGCATGGGCACATGCTACGCCTGCGCCGTCCGGTGCAAGAAGGAGGTCGCCCTCGAGGAGCCCTACGTGGTGGAGGCCCGCTACGGGGGCCCCGAGTACGAGACCCTGGGAGCCCTGGGCTCAGACTGCGGCGTCTCCGACCTCGCCGCCATCTGCAAGGCCAACGAGCTCTGCCAGAGGTACGGCCTCGACACCATCGGAGCCGGGGCCACCATAGCCTTCGCCATGGAGTGCTACGAGGAGGGGATAATCACCCCCGAGATGGCGGGAGGCCTCGACCTCAGCTTCGGCAACGCAGAGGCGATGCTCACCATCCTAACCATGATGGGGAAGCGGGAGGGGCTCGGGGACCTCCTCGCCGAGGGGACCAAGAGGGCCGCCGAGAGCCTGGGCGGGGGCGCGGAGGCCTACGCCGTCCACGTCAAGGGGCAGGAGGTGCCCATGCACGAGCCCCGGCTCAAGAGGGCCCTAGGCCTCGGGTATGCCGTCTCCCCCACGGGAGCCGACCACTGCCACAACATCCACGACACCTTCATGACGGACAGCAACTACGCCAAGGTGGCCCCAATGGGTATAACCGAGAAGGTGCCCGTGGACAGCCTGGGACCCGGGAAGGTGAGGCTATTCAAGTACTGGATGGAGATGCGGGTCCTCGCCAACTGCCTAGCGGTCTGCAGCTTCCCGCCGTGGAGGTTCACGGAGTACGTCGACCTCGTGGAGGCCGTCACCGGCTGGAAGACGTCCCTCCTGGAGCTCGCGAAGGTCTCCCAGAGGACCCTGACCCTGGCCCGCCTCTTCAACATACGTGAGGGTTTCACCGCCGCAGACGACTGGCTGCCCCCCAGGTTCTTCAACCCACAGACATCGGGGGCCCTCTCGGAGACGGCGGTCGTCCCAGGGGACCTCAGGAGGGCCATAGACACCTACTACGGGATGATGGGATGGGACACGGAGGGTGTTCCCAGAACCGGTACCCTCCACGAGCTCGGAATAAGCTGGGCCGTGGAGTACCTCCCCTCCACCGAGACAGACAAGCTCATCGTCTAGTCCCGTGTATCCCCTTTTTTTAAAATAGGAACGACGGAGGCAGAGACATCTTCTTGATGGGGGTGCCCGTCAGCGCCTCGATGCGTTCGAGCTCGTCGCTCTGCTCGTAGGTCACGAAGGTCACGGCGACCCCCGACTTGCCCGCCCTGGCGGTGCGCCCGATCCTGTGGAAGTACATGAAGGGGTCGTCGGGTATGTCGTAGTTTATGATGAAGGGGACGTCGACGATGTCGAGCCCCCTCGCCGCCACCTCCGTGGCCACCATGAATGTGAGCTTCGCCTCCCGGAAGTCCCTGAGGACCTGCTCCCTCCTCGCCTGGCTCAGCTGCCCGTGGATGGCCTCGGCGTCGAACCTCTCCCTCTTCAGCATCCCGGTGAGCCTGTCCACCGTCGTCCTCCTCCTGCAGAAGATGAGGGCCCTGTCGATGTCCATGTACTCGATGAGCCGGGTCAGGGTGTCGAACTTCTCATGGCCGGCGATGAGCATGTACCTCTGGTCGATGGTCTCGACGGCGATCTCGTCCTTGCTGACGCTTATCATCTCTGCGTTGGGGATGTACCTCCCGGCAAGCCTCTGGGTCCGGTCGTCTATAGTCGCCGACCAGAGGCTGCTCTGCTTCTCCTTGGGGGTGCGCCTGAGGATCCACTCTATGTCGTCCACGAAGCCCATGTCCAGCATCCTGTCGGCCTCGTCGAGGACGATGGCCTTCACGCCCCTCAGCTCCAGGGTGCCCCTCCTCATGTGGTCCATGATGCGGCCCGGGGTGCCCACGACGATGTGGACCCCCCTCCTCAGCTCGTTAATCTGCCTCTCGATGGAGACCCCGCCGTAGACAGTCAGGACCCTCAGGGGGGTGTACTTGCCGTAGCTCGTGATGTCCTCGGCGATCTGGACCGCCAGCTCCCTGGTGGGGGCCAGGACCAGCCCCTGGACCCGCCCGTCCTCCCAGTCGAGGACCTCGATCATGGGAACCCCGAAGGCAGCCGTCTTCCCGGTCCCCGTCTTAGCCTGCCCGATGATGTTCTTGCCGTCCAGCATCGGCGGGATTGCCTGCTCCTGGATGGGGAACATCTCCCCGAATCCCCTGTCCGCCAAGCCCCTCTTGACCTCGTCGCTTATCGACAGCTCGTTGAAATTCATCTTTGATCATTCACGTGTGAGCCCCGTAGATGCTGGGGTTCGGAAGACATTCGGAATACGTTCTAATAAAGGGTTATGAAAAAACGGAAGGAAAAAAGAGAGGATTTTAACCCTTCTTGGGGAGGCCGAACTTCTTCGCCGTCTCCTCGATGGTCTCCTCCAGCAGCTTCAGCCCCTCGTCCACCTGCTCCCTGGTGATGATCAGG
>Ga0209536_100012436_pt1 | contig 12375 bp, 11 predicted proteins | sample DeeMarSeWOR28_12_FD_187461 | JGI IMG/M metagenome (GOLD analysis project Ga0209536, IMG submission 187461) | Marine sediment microbial communities from White Oak River estuary, North Carolina - WOR-2-8_12 (SPAdes) (version 2) | ecosystem: Environmental > Aquatic > Marine > Intertidal zone >...
TGAGCCTTCAACCACGCCGTCTGATACGAGAGCACGGCATAAGCCGCCGAGTGCGATTTGTTGAATCCGTAACCGGCGAACTTTTCCATGAGGTCGAAGATGTGCCTGGCGGCGGCTTCCTCTATGCCCTCGGCCAGCTGTGACGCTTTGTCCTCGAGCTGCTCGTATAGGCCGGGCTGCCTCAATAGCTTCAGCATCTCGATGCCGGCCGTCACCGCTAGCGGGTTGCCGGAAAGGGTGCCGGCCTGATAAATGGGCCCTTCAGGAGCCACCTGGGACATGTACTCCTCCCGGCCTCCGTAAGCTCCCACAGGCAGGCCTCCTCCGATGACTTTACCCAGGGTGGTCAGGTCCGGAGTAACCCCGTAAAGCTCCTGGGCGCCCCCCAGTGCGACCCTGAAACCGCTCATGACCTCGTCGAAGATCAGTAAGGCGCCCTGGTCGGTGCACAGGGTCCTGAGCCCCTCCAGGAAGCCGTCCGCCGGGACCATGACTCCCATGTTACCAGGAACAGGTTCCACGATAACGGCGGCGATCTCCCCTTTATTGCTCTCAAAGAGCTTTTCCACCGAAGCCAGGTCGTTATATTCGCCTATCAAGGTATTCCTGGCATAATCTCCGGGGACCCCGGGACTGTCCGGGACGCCCAGTGTCAACGCCCCCGATCCTGCTTTCACAAGGAGGCCGTCTGCGTGTCCGTGATAGCATCCGTTGAACTTGATGATCCTGTCTCTCCCGGTCACCCCGCGCGCCACCCTGATGGCGCTCATGGTGGCTTCCGTGCCGGAATTGACCATGCGCACCTTTTCTATGGATGGAACGGCATCAATAACGAGATGGGCGAGAACCGTTTCCCGTTCCGTGGGGGCGCCGAAACTCGTCCCTGAACGGGCGGTTTCAATGACAGCCTCGAGGACCTCCTCATGGGCGTGTCCCACGATCATAGGACCCCAGGATCCGACGTAATCGATGTAGGAACGGTCATCGGCATCCACGATCCTGGAACCGGAGGCGCTTTTTATGAAAAGAGGATCGGTGCCGACCGATTTGAAAGCGCGGACAGGGCTGTTGACACCACCCGGTATAACTGTCTGGGCGTCGGTGAAAAGTTCCTGGGAATGGCTCATGACAAATTCTCCTGTTCTTTCTTTTTCCTTTAAAATTAAAGAGTTTCCATCTAGCATAGAGGTCTTGGACTGTCAAGGAGAAAGGGCCTGAAAAGAAGATTCTCAGGTCCGGGACCAGAGCTGGGAACGCCGGTTTCCGGCTGAAAAATTAAAAAAAAACCTTCACGTATTGTGAAATATGTAGACAAGTCTTCCCGCGTGTTGTATACAGCATTTTGTTTGGTGGTATGACCAATTGCCCCAGACAGCCGGGGGGCGCAGTCCTGCGCCGGCCCGAATAAATTGCCGGAGGGAGGGCGCACCGTGAGTGAGAACGTCATTTCAGGGTATCTGCCCATTTTGATCTACATAGCCGTCGTCCTGGCTCTTGGAGTCGCCATGCTTGTCGGCTCTGAATTGCTGGGCCGCCTGGCAGGTCGACACTATCCCACCAAAGAGAAAGAGTCCACCTACGAGTGCGGCATGCTCCCCTTCAAGGATGCACGCCAGCGTTTTGATGTCCGTTTCTACCTGGTGGCCATGCTGTTCATCCTGTTCGACATCGAGGTCGTTTTTCTGTACCCGTGGGCAGTGCTTTTTAACAAGTTCGATCCAGTCATCTTCGGCTTTCTGGAGATGATCCTCTTCATTGTGATCCTGCTTGTCGGATACGTTTATGTCTGGAGAAAGGGTGCGTTGGACTGGCGATGAAGAAAAAACCCACTAGCATATACAAGGGGCCCGGCCCCAAAGAAGCCAATATCTTCCTGACCTCGGCCAGTGCCGTCATGAACTGGTCCCAGAGATCTTCGCTCTGGCCGCTCACCTTCGGGCTTGCGTGCTGCGCCATCGAGATGATCTCTGCGGCGGCGGCCCGTTACGACATGGCCCGTTTCGGGTGGGAGGTGTTCAGGGCATCGCCCCGGCAGGCGGACCTCATGATCGTCGCCGGAACCGTGACAAACAAGATGGCGCCCGTGGTCAAGAAGCTGTACGACCAGATGGCCGAACCCAAATGGGTCATCGCCATGGGGAGCTGCGCCACCTGCGGGGGTGTTTTCCAGACCTACAGCGTGGTTCCTGGTGTACACAACATCCTCCCGGTGGATGTTTACATACCCGGGTGCCCGCCCAGGCCCGAGGCGCTCATCCACGGGATCATGACCCTTCAGATGAAGATCGACGGCCAGGTCAACTTTGCCGCCAAGCCCAGAAAGATTGAGGCTGGATTTCGTGGACCGAGCAGGAGGGAAACGGTTTGACGGTAAACTGGAACCGACAGAACTTTAGCGGGGAGGACCCGGAGCGACATCCGGCTGTCCTGGCTCTGAGGCGGGACCAGGCGTCAGCGGTCCTGGAAGTGGGGAGTTCCTGCGGTGAGGTCTGGGCGGTGGTTTCGCCCGAGGGGGCTGTTGAGGTCCTGACCCTGCTAAGGGATGACCCGGCTCTTCAATTCGATTTCCTTTCGGACCTGACTGCCGTGCACTGGCCAGATCGTGCAGGAGCCGAATTCAATGTCGTCTATCAGCTCTATTCCATCTCCCGGCACCACAGATTCAGGGTCAAGGTCCGGCTGGCTGAAGGTCAGAGTGTTTCCACTGTCAGCGGCGTCTGGAAGACTGCGGACTGGCTGGAACGGGAAGTATACGACATGTTCGGGATCCGGTTCGAAGGTCACCCGGACCCGAGACGAATCATCAACCCCGACGGCTTCGAGGGTTACCCGCTCCGCAAGGAGTTTCCCCTCCAGGGCCGGATACGCTGGTAAGGGAGGTACAGGTGGCCAGGCAAGAGATCATGACCATCAACATGGGGCCCCATCACCCTTCCACCCATGGTGTCCTCCGGGTCATCCTTGAGCTGGACGGCGAGGTGGTCGTCAACGCCATCCCCGATATAGGTTACCTTCACAGGGGTGTTGAAAAGCTCTCCGAGGACAAGAAATACCTCCAGGTGCTTCCCCTCACGGACAGGCTGGACTACATTTCATCCGGAACGAACAACCTGGCCTACATCCTCGCCGTTGAGAAACTTCTCGGCATCGAAGTGCCCCCTCGCGCACAGTGGATAAGGACGACCTTTGCAGAGCTGACAAGGATCGTCAGCCACCTGCTGTGGCTCGGGACCCATGCCGCCGATATCGGCGCAGTCACCATGCTCATGTACACCCTCCGTGAACGCGAGGACATCCTTGACCTGATCGAGGAAACAGCCGGAACGCGCATGATGATGACCTATTTCCGGCCGGGGGGCGTTGTCAACGATGTTCTCCCCCATTTTCAGACCAAGATAAAGACCTTTCTCGACAAGTACGATGTCAAGGTCTACGAATACGAAAGACTCCTCACCAAGAACCGGATATGGATGAACCGCACCAAAGGTGTCGGGGTCATCAGCCGGGAGGATGCCATAAGTCTGGGTCTCTCCGGCCCCGCAGCCCGCGCCTCGGGAGTGAACTGGGATATTCGCCGGGATGAGCCTTACGAGGCCTACGACGAACTCGAGTTCGATGTGCCTGTGAGGACCGAGGGGGACATATACGCACGGTACATGTGCCGCATCGATGAGATGAGGCAGTCCTCGCGGATGCTCAGACAGCTCATTGAAGGTCTTCCGGAAGGCCCGTTCATCGAGCGCTCGGCCAAATACGTCTATCCCGAAAAAAACCGGGTCAAGGAATCCATGGAGGCGATGATCCACCACTTCAAACTGGTCATCGACGGCCTTGCACCACCCCCTGGTGAAGCCTACTCCACTATTGAGTCACCCAAAGGCGAGATCGGCTTTTACATCGTGAGCGACGGCAGCCCGAAACCCTACCGGCTGCGGATCCGCCCGCCGTGCTTCGTCAACCTGCAGTCCCTCCTGACCATGTGCAGGGGCAATATGCTGGCTGATGTCGTTGCTGTCATCGGGAGCCTCGATATCGTGCTGGGCGAGATCGACCGCTGAGCCGGTCATGTTCTGGAACGATCAGGTATTAACATGCGGTATTGAGAAGGATACATGGAGGTCGCGGTGAGCAAGGCAGCAGCACAAAAAATACCGGATGAACCCATCGATCTTCAGCCGGTTTACAAGATCCTGGAAAGGCTTGCCGGTGAAAAGGGGATGCTGATTCCTGTCCTTCAGGAGGTCCAGGATGCCTACGGTTATGTGCCCGAAGAGGCGGCCAATGCTGTGGCTGAAGGAATGGGCATCTACAAGAGTCAGGTCTACGGAGTCCTCACCTTCTACACGCAGTTCCACCTGAGCCCGAGGGGGCGGCACATCATCCGTGCATGCGCCGGGACGGCGTGCCACGTCAAGGGTGGCAAACAGGTCATCCTGCGCATGGAGAACGAACTGGGTGTCGGGCACGGCGGGACAACAGAAGACCTGATCTTCTCTTTCGAGGAAGTGGCCTGCATCGGCGCCTGCGGCCTTGCTCCGGTCATCATGATCGATGATAAGGCCTACGGGAACCTTGATCCCAACAAGGCGGAATCAGTTCTCAAGAAGTTCCGGAAACAGGCCATTGCCCAGATAGAAGCCGAGGAAGGCAGTGGTGGAAAAAATGACGGCGGCGAAAACGCCTCCGGGGAGTGAGACGCTTCAATGGCTAGCGACACCAGTGGACAGCGGTTATTCATCGGAATGGGAACCTGCGGGATAGCGACAGGAGCCGAAGGAGTTCTTGCGGCCGTACATGAGGGGTTCGACAAGCTCAAGATCGAGGTTCCCATTGTAAAGACAGGGTGCATCGGCATGTGTTCCCAGGAGGTTCTCCTGGACGTGGAAACGCCGGGCCGCGCCCGTGTGACCTACCGGCAGGTGCAGCCGGAGATGGTCGAGGACATCCTTCAGAAGCACGTTGTAGGCGGGCAGCCGCTGGCCGAGCTGGCCATAGGCCAGATCATCGGAGAGGGCGAGTCAGCCTATGAGGGGATCCCCGGTTACCAGGATCTTCCTGTATTTAAAAAACAGAAGAGGATCGTCCTCAGACGCTGCGGTTTTATCGACCCCGATCTCATCGAGGATTACTTCGAGACGGAAGGCTACAAAGGTGTCGAGAAAGCCATCAAGACCATGTCACCGGAGCAGGTGCGCGAGGTTGTCAAGGAGTCCGGCCTGCGGGGACGCGGAGGTGGCGGATTCCCGGCAGGCCTGAAGTGGGAGTTCTGTGCCAACGCCTACGGGGACCAGAAATACCTCATATGCAACGCGGACGAGGGCGACCCGGGAGCCTTCATGGACCGCAGTATTCTTGAAGGGGATCCTCACGCAGTGTTGGAGGGGATGATCATCGCCGGCTACGCCATCGGGGCAAGCTACGGATACATCTACTGCCGTGCCGAATACCCCCTCGCCATCAAGAGGCTCAAAACGGCCATCGCCCTGGCTGAGGAAAGAGGCTACCTGGGAGACAATATCCTCGGCAGCGATTTTTCCTTCAGGCTGCGGATCAAGGAAGGTGCCGGAGCCTTCGTGTGTGGTGAGGAGACGGCCCTCATGGCGTCCATCGAGGGAAGACGGGGAATGCCCCGGTCCCGTCCGCCCTTCCCTGCCGTCAAAGGGTTGTGGGGCAAGCCGAGCAACATCAACAACGTCGAGACCTACGCCTGCGTCCCGCCCATCATCCTCCATGGTGCCAAGAACTATGCCGAAGTCGGAACCGAGGGCACCAAGGGTACCAAGGTTTTCGCCCTCACAGGCAAGATCATCAACACGGGCCTCATAGAGGTGGCCGCGGGTACGACGCTCAAGGAGATCATCCACGAGATCGGCGGCGGTATCGAGGAAGGACGTGCCTTCAAGGCCGCCCAGCTGGGAGGCCCCTCCGGCGGATGCCTCCCATCGTACCTGGCTGAGACCGCCATCGATTACGACTCCCTCATCCAGGCAGGCGCCATGATGGGCTCCGGCGGTGTCGTCGTCATGGACGAGACCGACTGCATGGTGGACGTGGCCCGTTATTTCCTCAACTTCACGGCCGCCGAATCCTGCGGAAAGTGTGTTCCCTGCCGGTTGGGTACCAAGATTATGCTGGGCATCCTGGAAAGGATCACCGAAGGCAAGGGGACCCCGGAGGACATGGAAAACCTCAAGGACCTCGGGCAGCAGATCAAGAGCGCGTCCCTGTGCGGCCTCGGGCAGACGGCGCCCAACCCGGTCCTGTCCACACTGAGATACTTCGAGGACGAGTACGATGCTCACATCAATGAAGGAACTTGCCCTGCCAAGGTCTGCACGGCGCTTATCACCTACCACATAACGGACAACTGCACGGGTTGTACCCTCTGTGCCAAAAAATGTCCCGTCACGGCCATTTCAGGGGAGAGAAAACAGCTTCACACCATTGACCAGGAGCTGTGCACCAAGTGCAACATGTGTTTCGAGGTGTGCCCTTTCAACGCCATAGAGAAGGAATAACGGGTTATGACCGTCAGCCTGACCATAGATGGAAAACATGTTGAGGTCCCCAGCGGGACCACGATGCTCCATGCCGCTCAGAAGCTGGACATCGACATCCCCACCTTCTGTGATCACAAGCACCTTGTTCCCTTCGGGGCCTGCAGGATCTGTGTGGTCGAAGTCGAGGGTTCCGACAAGCTGTTTGCCTCCTGTGTCACCCCCGTTTCCCAGGGAATGGTGATCAACACGGCCACCCCCAAGGTCAAGGAGGCGAGAGAGACCATCATCGAGCTTCTCCTTACCTACCATCCCCTCGACTGCCCTGTCTGTCCCCAGTCAGGACGCTGCCACCTTCAGGACCTGGCCTTCGAACACGGGAAAGATTCAAGTCGGTTCGGGCCCATTCAGGTGGAGAAGAAGGTCGATTATCTTTCCCCTCTCATCGAGAGCAACCAGAAGCGCTGCATCCAGTGCGGCAGGTGTGTCAGGATCTGTGACGAGGTTCAGGGCGAGGGTGAACTGGACTTTGTTGAGAGGGGTTTTAACACGGTCGTAGAGCCAAGCTTCGGCAGGGTGATGGACTGTGAGTTCTGTGGACAGTGCATCCAGGTCTGCCCCGTGGGCAGCCTCTACAGCAGGATATTCAAGCACACCACACCGGTCTGGGAACTGACTCCTGTACGCACGACATGCCCCTTCTGCGGAGTGGGCTGCACCCTCAACCTGGAGGTCAAGAAAGACCGGATCTATCACGTCCTTGGAGTCGATGACGAAGGATCCAACAACGAAGGGTTCCTGTGTGCCAAGGGCCGATTCGGATACGAGTATGTGAACCATCCGGACCGCCTCGGAAAACCCCTGGTTCGCAAAGGCGATGTCCTGGAGGAAAGCACCTGGGAAGAGGCTTACCGCACCATTGTGGAGCGTTTTAATGCCATTACCGCCGCCGGGGGGGCGGCTGTCGGGGGCATCGCATCGGCCCGCTGCACCAACGAGGAGAACTACCTTTTCCAGAAGTTCCTCCGGTCGGTGCTGGGTTCGGGCAATATCGACTCGGTGGCCCGTTTCGGCCAGGCCCAGGCGATGGAGGCTCTGGACAGGGCTTTCGGGGTGGCTGCGCCGACGGACTCCCTGGACGATCTCGACAAATCCGATCTGATCTTCGCTTTGGATGCCAACGTTACCGAAGATGCTCACATTGTGGGCCTTAAGGTCCTGCGCCGCGTGCGCAACAGCGACGCGTCCCTTATTGTCGCCAACCCGCGCAAGATCAAGCTCGTCAAATTCGCAGACACCTATCTTCCCATGAAGCCCGGGTCTGCGGTCGCCCTGACCAACGCCCTGGTGAACGTGATCCTTGCCGAAGGTCTGGAGGATAAGGAGTTTGTGGCCTCCCGGGTGTCGGGTCTCGAGGATCTCAGGAGATCGGTAGATGCCTACGCGCCTGAGAAGGTCGAGGAGCTCACAGGTGTGAGCGCTGAAAGTATCCGGGAAACAGCCAGATCCATAGCCGCAGCTTCCGCAGTGACCATCCTCATCTCCCCTGCCTCGGGCTCCTATGTGGGCGGGGACACTGTGGCCGCGGCCGCCAACCTGGCCCTCGTCACCGGCAACGTCGGCAAGGCCGGTTCCGGGATACTGCCCCTGTCGGAGTACAACAACGTCCAGGGCGCCATGGATATGGGAGCCCTCCCGGACCGTCTCCCTGGGAATCAAACTCTCCCGGAAGGATCCCAGCCGGGCCTGGACGCCATGGGGATGATGGAGGCTGCCGCCGCCGGGAACCTCAAGGGGCTCTTCATAATGGGAGAGAATCCTCTGACGGCCTTTCCGGACAGGGATCTTGTGCTAAAAGCGCTTCAGAATCTGGAATTCCTCGTTGTGCAGGATATCTTCCTCACCGATACGGCCAGACTTGCGGATGTGGTGCTTCCGGCAACTGCCGGTCCGGAGAAGGACGGCACCTTTACCAATACCGATCGGAGGGTCCAGCGGGTCAGGAAAGCCATCGAGCCGCCTGCCAAGACCAGGGCCGACTGGAAGATCCTTTGTGAGCTTTTCGAGGCCTTCGGTCAGCCGCAACCCTATACCGGAGCAATGGAGATAACCCGAGCCATTGCCGGGGAGGTCCCCTCTTATGGTGGGATAACACCGGAACGGCTGGTGAAAAACGGCCTGCATTGGCCCTGTCCGGACACCAGCCATCCGGGTACCAGTTTCCTGCACGGGGAAGGCTTTCCCGGCGGCAAGGGTCAGCTCAGGGTCATCGAGCAGCAAAAGAACGGAGGCGCACCCTCCGAATACCCCCTGACCCTGATCTCCGGCATGATCCTGTTCCACTCCGGTACAACGACCAAGTGGGCCAAAGGCCTGAACGAGCTTGCCCCCGAGGCCAGGGCGGAGATCAACCCTTCCGACGCGAAAGATCTCGAGATCACCGACGGTGACCGGATCCGGATCAAGAGTGAAAAAGGACACATGGACGCGGTGGCAAAGGTCACGCCGAGGATCCAGAAAGGCACAGTCTTTGTTCCCGCCCATTACAGCAACATGTCCGTCAATTCCCTGATGAGGTACGACCCGATCCGGGAAAGGACGGTGACCCACGTCTCCGTTTCCAGAGCGTGACGGAGGCCGAGGACACGGATCCCGGCAGTAAATTCAGGAGCGGGAGCCGTCAATGACCCGGACCTCCCTGCAGGAGAAGGGGAGATCAGGGGACAGGGAGCGATAGCAACACTGATCCGCATCGGGATCGCAAAAGGGCGCTTTTATGGAGAATATCTGGCTATACCTTCTCATACTGCTGCTGAAGATCATCGGCGTATTCGTGGTCGCCCTGGGCGGCGTCGTGGTCATGAACTGGGTGGAGCGCAAGGTCTGCGGCCACATCCAGCACCGTCACGGACCGCTGTATGTCGGGCCCATCGGTATCCTTCAGCCCATCGCCGACAGTATAAAACTCTTTCTCAAGGAGGATATAACCCCGACCGATGTGGACAAACCGGTCTTTTACCTGGCGCCATTGCTCGCACTCGTTCCGGCCCTCCTCACCTTTGCTGTTATACCGATAGGGCCGCATGTCCAGATCGCCGACATCAACGTCGGCCTCATTTACATTTTCGCCATATCCTCCCTGGGTATTTTCGGTATCATCATGGGAGGTTACGCATCCAACAACAAATATGCGCTTTTAGGGGGGCTTCGGTCCTGCGCCCAGATGATCAGCTACGAGATCTCCCTGGGGCTTTCCATCATCGGCATCCTCATGTACTCCGGGTCACTCTCTCTGGTCGGGATCGTGGAGTCGCAGCAGGGATCGTTACTGGGGAATATTCCCAGCTGGATCCTTCCCAATTGGTATGTGATCCCACAGATCATCGGCTTTGCCGTTTTCCTGGCAGCCATCTTTGCCGAGACGAACCGCGCACCTTTTGACCTGCCGGAGGCGGAACAGGAACTCGTGGCGGGCTACTTCGTGGAATACGGCAGTATGCGGTGGGCCATCTTCATGCTGTCCGAATACATCGCCATGATCTCGGGTTCCTGCGTCATGGTCGTGCTGTTCTTCGGCGGGTGGCTGCCGATACCTGTTCTGGGACTCATCGAGAACGTGCTCCCCAATGCTGTCGTCCTCTATGTCATGCCGGTCGTGTGGTTCCTCACCAAGGTGGCTTTCTTCATGTTCTTCTTTGTCTGGGTCCGGTGGACTTTTCCAAGGCTGCGCTACGATCAGCTCATGACCCTAGGGTGGAAGATCCTCCTGCCCGTGGCTCTTTTTAACGTGTTCCTCACGGGCATCATAATAATGGCTCAACTCAATTAGATCACGGGAGATCGCTGTGGGATTAATGACAAACATCTTTCAGACAGACCTTATAAAGGGGCTAAGCCTCACGATCCGCTATTTCTTCTCCAAACCGGTGACCCTGAGATACCCTGAAGTTTATTATGACCTTCCTGAGAGGTTTCGCGGTGGACAGATCTTAAAACGCCACCAGGATGGAAAAGAGCGCTGTGTGGGCTGTGGACTGTGCCCTGAGATCTGTCCATCTTCGGCAATCACCCTCCAGACGTCTGAGGGTGAAGACCATGAGAAGGTCGTTGACAGCTATGTGATCGATCTGGGTCTTTGCATCTACTGTGGCTACTGTCAGGAGGTATGCCCTGTGGACGCTGTGTTCATGGGAAAGGATTTTGAACTGACGCTTACCGACCTCGCCAGGCTCAAGGTTACCAGGGAAGAGATGCTCACAAAGGGGGAAGACCCCCGTTACGATAGCCTTTAGGAGTACGGAAATGGGTCTGTACGACATAATGTTCTACTATTTCGCAGTGGTGGCGGTGGTGACAGCCCTCCTGGCTGTTTCAAGAGCGAACCCGGTCCACGCCGTGCTTTTCCTGGTGCCGTGCTTCTTCCACGTCGCCGGGATCTTTGTGCTGCTCAAGGCCGAGTTCCTGGCTGTGATCCAGATCCTCGTCCCGGCCGGCGCCCTCATGGTGCTCTACCTCTTCGTCGTTTTCCTCTTCAGCCTTTCCGAGGTCAAGGGTATGAGAGCGGCCCACCGTCAATGGGCCCTTGCGGGCGTCGTGGTGGTCTCCCTGCTCCTGCTGCTTTCCGTTCTGGCCGTGAGCAGCATCTTCCCCGGGCCCTTCCAGGAGCTTGTTGCGAAGGAGGCTGCCAACAACACTGCCGCAGTGGGGGGATCTCTTTACACATCCTTCCTCTTCCCCTTTGAACTGGCCTCCCTGGTGCTCCTGGCGATCATGTTCGGGGCGATGGTCCTTGCCAGAAGGGAGGATAAGGAATGATCTCCCTGACTCATTTCCTGGTGCTTTCAGCCATCCTTTTCACTATCGGCATGATGGGCGTGCTCATGAGGAGGAACGTCATCATCATCCTGCTCTCGGTAGAGCTCATGCTCACAGCCGTTAACCTGAACTTCATTGCCTTTTCTCACTATATGAAAAACCCTGTCGGGCAGGTTTTCGTCTTCTTCGTCATGACCGTCGCCGCGGCTGAGACAGCCCTCGGGCTTGCCATTGTCATAGCCCTGTTCAGGAACCTTGAGACGGTCTACGTGGATGAGATCAACCAGATGAAGGGCTAGGAGAAGACACGATGACTGATGCTATAGTCCTGGTTCCCCTGTTTCCCCTGCTGGCTGTTCTGGCTAATCTGGCCTTTGGCAACAGGATGTCGGAAAAAGCAGTGGGCACGATGGCCTGCACCGCGGTCGGCGCTTCCTTTGTGGCGGCCGTCGTTTCCGTGCTTGGCCTCATCAGCATGGAGCCGGGTCACCGCCTGGTGGAAGTGATCGTGTATCAGTGGATCAGCTCGGGGACCTTTTCGGTGGACATCGGGTTCCTGCTGGATCCGCTTTCCGCCGTCATGATCCTCGTGGTGTCCGGTGTGGGTTTCCTGATCCACGTTTACTCAGTAGGGTACATGCACCACGACAAGGGGTTTTCCAGATATTTCCTTTACCTGAACCTGTTTGTTTTCGCCATGCTCCTGCTGGTCATGGGGAACAGCTACCTGCTTCTGTTCATCGGGTGGGAGGGTGTCGGACTCTGCTCCTACCTCCTCATCGGGTTCTGGTATCACAAGGACAGCGCTTCGGACGCAGGAAAGAAGGCATTCATCGTCAACCGCATCGGCGACTTCGGTTTCATGCTGGGGATGCTCTTTGTCGCCGTGACCTTCGGAACCCTCAATTTCACCAAAGTGTTCGCGGAGGCTCCCCATGTATTCCATTCCGGGCAGGGGATGGTCATCCTCATCACCCTGCTTCTCTTCGTCGGGGCCTGCGGCAAGTCGGCGCAGATCCCGCTGCATGTCTGGCTTCCGGACGCCATGGAGGGGCCGACCCCC
>Ga0209536_100012437_pt1 | contig 12374 bp, 7 predicted proteins | sample DeeMarSeWOR28_12_FD_187461 | JGI IMG/M metagenome (GOLD analysis project Ga0209536, IMG submission 187461) | Marine sediment microbial communities from White Oak River estuary, North Carolina - WOR-2-8_12 (SPAdes) (version 2) | ecosystem: Environmental > Aquatic > Marine > Intertidal zone >...
CCCTTCAGATATCCTCGGTTGGCTCAAGGAGTAGCTATTCCCTAGAGGTAATCCACGCCCTCGTGGTCTCACTTCCATTGAAAAGAGGATCTGGCTCTCAGGCGGTCAGCCCTCAACCAGCACGGGGGGAGCTGATTTCGAGGCTGCAGTCTGCTCCGGAGCGACGGTGATCCGACCTCCCGAGCTGGATCACCTGTACTCGGGTTTAGCGCTGATACAGGGGTAGATTGAATCTCCGGGCGAGAGATTCGGCCAGCCTTGTTCCCTCAAGGCTGAATGCCCAGACGAAGAACTCTCTGATCGCGTGGTCCCTCTGGATGGCACGGATTGCATCAACGGCAAGGCGTCTTGCCACACCCTTGCCTCTGTACTCGGGTAGTACGAGCGCCGAGCACAAGTAGATGGCGTCGAACGCAGAGTTTGGAACATTCACTCCCAGGAGCTGTCGTTCGCCGATCTCCCCCCGGATGAACTGCTCCATAACCCGATGAGTAGTAGGAATAAGAAGTATCCAGGCGAATGGGCCCTTCTCATCGCGAGCCTCGCTGAGTGTGGCTGGATGAATGCTCCTGAGCTTCTCCATGAGGCCGTCATCAACGACAATCTGATCCGGGTCACTTCTCGAGGCAAAGAACTGATCGGCAAGGGCTATCATTCGTTCAAGGTTGGTCATCTGGTTCGCCTGCCTAACTCCAGATTCCGGGAATCGTCTCGTTGCAGAAGCTGCACCGTCCGTCCTTGATCTTGTTTGCAATGATCACAAACCCCCGGCGCTCGATGATGAGTTTTCCACACTTGTGACACACGGTATTCTCAGCGCTGTGCCCCGGAACGTTCCCGACGTACACATAACGCATTCCCGACCGCCGAGCGATGTCGACTGCCCGATCAAGTGTTGCGACGGGAGTTGCCGGCAGCTGCGTGAGCTTGTAGAGCGGCGTGAATCGGCTGAAATGAATCGGGCAATCGGCGAGTCCGCTCTCGCACAGCCAATCGCACATCTTCCGGATCATATCCATATCATCCGTCCAGGTTGGGATCACAAGATTGGTGATCTCCAGCCATACCCCCTCTTCCTTGAATACTTTCAGTCCCTTCAGGACCGGTTCGAGCTTTGCACCGTTGAGCTCCCGGTACACCTTGTCGTCAAATGCTTTGAGGTCGATGTTGGCGGCGTCGAGTACCCCGCAGAGCTTCCGGAGAGGTGCTTCGTTGATGTATCCGCTCGATTTCAGGACATTCCGGATCCCCTGTTTGCGCGCGAGCACTGAAGTGTCAAAGGTGTATTCATAGAATGACGTCGGCTCGGAGTATGTGTAGGCGATCGATTCGCATTGGGTCCTCAGGCACTGTTCAACCACGCGCTCGGGCATGAGGTCAATATTCTGTGACTCCCTCGGACTGACCTGAGAAATCTCCCAGTTCTGACAGTTCAGACAACGGAGATTGCACCCGGCTGCAGCGATGGAGAAGGCCCGCGTCGACGGCAAGAAGTGAGAAAGTGGCTTCTTCTCAATGGGATCAATATGGACGGCACAGGGATTGCCGTATGCGATCGAATAGAGTTTTCCCTTGTAATTCACCCTGTTGCGACAGATCCCCAACTCATCGGGTCGAAGGCGGCATCCGTGGGGGCATTTCAGACACCGGACTGTCTCCCCTCGTGTCTCATAGAAGAGCGCCTCCTTACTCCACTTCCCGGGGCCCTCGTCTTCGCCCGACATCCACCCGAAGGTTTCGCCGGAATCGAGCCACGACACGGGCCGGTTGAAGCCGAGAGAACACCCGCCAAGGCCGAGACAACAGATTCTTGTGAAGTCACGCCTGGTCAGATTCCGCACGTCATTGCGTTTGACAAGCATCTCCTTCTTCCTTTCGCAGCGAATCCTCCCCGTGGAAACACAGACGTTCTCTGGGATCTATGTGGACCGAAACCGCGCGTTCAGTTCCTGTTCCGTACGGCAATGCACACTGTCGCGGCAACCGCGGAGGCCAAACCCAAAAGCTGGCTCACACGGGTGACGCCAAACAGTGGGATCGCGTAGACACTGATCACCAATGCGCCGAGCGCGGACCCGGCAAGATCGAGTCCGTAGAGTTCCGAAGCGGTCGCGGCAACAGCGCCACCTCGAACGGATGAGGCAACGGCAAACTCCATCCCGAACAAAAGTGCCAGGGAAAAGGCAAGCAGTGAGAACAATGCCTGCATCGCCTCCGGGGATATCGTTGCCTCCCGCAGCCCTGAAAAAAGAGGAGGCAGAAGAATGCACACAACCGTCACGCCGAGTTGAATGCCAATGAATACCCGCATCCCGGACTGTGGAAAGAATCGTCGCATGCCCCATGAGCCTGCGGCCAACCCCGCCATGAAGGCGGTGATTACAACTCCAATCATGTAATAAAGAGAGCCAGAAAGCGTCTGGAATACAAGAAGCAGAAGTATCTCCAGGGATACGCCGACAAGACCGCCCACAAAGATGCCCATCCCCACAGGGCTGAACCGCCAGATTAACAGAAGAAGTGCCGCCACGACAGGCAACATCCATACCTCTGGCACGGCTCCGAAATAGCTCAGCCAGTAGCTGAGTTGATGGTAGTAGCTGATCGGCTCGAAATCGGCGTTGACAGGAGAGGCGGCGTCAAGGGAGCCTGTGATCTCTGCACTGCGCTCTTGAAGCATCCTGTCGTCCAGGTAGTAGCGGTTCACGTATGTTGTCGTCACGTGCCGCTCGTCGATGAGCCGGCCAATGCGGATGTCCAGTGCTCGGTTTGAAGCGAGAAAATAGGTGCGCATCCCGGGGACGACAAGAACGTTCGCAAAGCACCGTCGAAGCGTCGCATAGAGGATGGAACTCGTGCGTCTTGCTTCGGGTCCCAGATACTCCGCCGCAGGAAGGAGGCTGATCGACACGACCGCGCTGTCGGTGAGCACTCTCGTTAGTTCCTGGAAGAATTCAATGGTGTAGAATCTGTTCAGCTGGATTGTCTCCGGATCAGGGAGATTGATCAGCACAACATCATAGCGACGGTTGGTTGTGCGGACATATCTCCTCCCGTCATCGCTGATAACGTGAATCCGTGGGTCCTCGAGTGCATCGGTGAAGTCCCGCCCGATTCGGAGGATCCAGGGGTTCATTTCCGCATAGTCCAGGCGCTCCACCCCGTATTTCAGGACCTCGAGAGTTGTGCCGGCAATCCCACCTCCAATCAGAAGAACATTCCTCGGTGAACTGTGCTGTGCCATCGCGTAGTGGACATTTTCCTCGTTTGCCGTCACATCACCGGTGGAGAACATCAGGACGCCGTTTTCGAAAAGACTGACCTGTCCCTCCTGTCTGGTCATCGTCAGATTCCCATACGGCGTATCCCGCAAGAACGCGATGGTCTGTCCCGGAAAGAGGAACCCTCTGGAGACGAGATCGAGGTTTCCAAATCCAAACAGGGAGATCCCTGCGATCACACCGAGTGCTGCGACGAGTGAGACGAACCGGGAGCGATTCCAATAGGCAAGAACAGAGGCCAGCCCAGCATTGACGATAAGAAGAAGGAAAAGTCCCTGAAACGTCTCGAGGTTGGGTAGCAGAAGGAGAGAGAAGAGAAACCCGGCTCCAGCGCTCCCCAGAGATTCCCAGGAGTAGGCCGCTGCCGTGGGATTGCGATTCACGCGATTGGAAAGGGCAGTTGCCAGGAGTGCAAACGAGAAACCGGAAATGCAGCAGAATGGAGCAAGAAGGAGGCTGGCGGTAAGCAACGCCTCCACGATCGGAATCATGCTCCCGGCGGTAAACAGCATGTTGCGCAGGAAACGCAGGAGGAACACCGTGACAGGTGGCACAATGCCGAGCGCCAGAAGTGCTACAGGGATTGCGTTTCTATATGCCGTCCAGCGCTGTGCCGTTCTCCCAAGGAATGCCCCCGCTCCGGTAAGGATCAACCAGCAGGCGAGGACAATGCCGATGACCAGTTCATTGCCGTGGAAGATCGAAAGAAATTCTCTGAGGAGGATGATCTGCGTGGCGACTGCAGTGGCGCCGAGTGCCAGTAGTGCAGGGATGGTGCCCCTCGCCGGCAGTTTCGATTCCATATGGATCCGAAGGGAGTCTATGCAGGGAACCAGAGGAGATGCCGACACCAGGACAATCTCTTCGTCTCTGCGGTGGATGTTCTCACGGCGACCTGGGTAGTTCCTTTTCGCTGAAGACAAGTGCCTCGTAGACATACAGATCGGCGTCTTTCCAGCCATCCCAGCCGATTCCGGCCTTCTCCTGCGCGCAGTACCCTAGAAACTCCTCCCTGGTCCAGCCTGTCGCCTTCGCCACCTGGGGAAGCAACGTTCCCGAGCGCATTCCTTTGTGGATGTAAATGCCGTGTTTCCCCAGCTGGATCTTATCGATGGAAGAGATCTTCTCCATTGGTGAGAGAACAGAGATCTCGATTTCAATATCCCGAAGCTCTCCAGGCACGACAGGTTTGAAGCGGATGTCCTGGGTCGCTGATGCAATCGCCATTTCTTGAACCGTCTTGTAGAGCGGGTCGGTTGCCTCAAATCTCCCGATGCATCCACGCAGCATTTCGTGCTTGTTGAGTGTCACAAAGGCTCCGCACCGGGTCTTCAGTGCCTCGCTGAGGTTGAGCGGCTCTACTGCGGCGAGCGCATGGCCTGTGACGTATGCTTCCACCGTGCGGCGAGCGATTGCCAGAAGTGTGGCCATGTCTTCCTCTGTGAGGCCGAGGGATGATCGTGCCGGTGACTCCTGGCGCGTGGCGATGATTGCGTAGTATCCCACAACACCGTCTCTTGTGCCGGCCGGTGAATCGCCCGAGTTCCTGTACTGGATGACCTGATACCCGACATCTCTCTCCTGAGAGGTCATATACAGGAGTGTCAACACGCTCGACCACCCGCAGAGGCTCGTTGCCAGGCCAGTGATTCCCGACTCTTCATTCTGGTGAAGAGTTTGGATGAGCACGTCGGGAGAGTTTGAGATGATGGCATCAGCCGTTGCCTTGTCGACTCTAACGGCCGCCTCATAGGCTGGGTAGTGAGAGAAGTCCGAGCTGATGACGAAGAGGTTCTTCTCGCTCAGGAAGGGACGAAGCGCAGCGGCGATCCTCCGGCATGTTTCGGGCCGGCGTGTTCCCACGAGAATTGGCACAATCTGGAATGAATTCTTTAGATGGGCCTGTAGAAACGGAAGCTGCACCTCGAGGCTGTGCTCGGGAATGTGTGCATCCAGTCGGGTTGAGAATACCTCGTTTTCTCTTGCGAGATCCGCGCCGAGTCTCCGGTTCACTTTGACCGTGCCAAGCGGAGTGAGAAAGTCGCCGGAGGAGTATACCGACGCGCCATCGAATGCCATGTGGTGGCTCGAGCCGATGACAAATACGTTTTCGTAGTCCTCCTCAGGATCGATCTGGTTGAACCCGGAGGCCGCAACCTCTCCTGAAAAGACGTACCCGGCGTGGGGGACGACTAGAGCCAGGACCTGAGCCTCGTCTGCGCGCTTAAGGGCCTTTGCAAAGAGATCGTCGAGTGTCCGCCTCAGTTCCTCCGCGCTGCCCGGATAGAACTGTCCGGCTACGGCTGGCTGTCGGTCGACCTGGCGTTCCTGTGAAATGCAGGCTGTCGCGAGCAGTAGAAGAGGAAGGAGGAGGAGCAATCGTCTGCAGGTGGTCATGGCTGCACCTCCGTGGCTCAGCATGGAGAAGCTACTGCTTCGAGAGTTAGAAGAAATCTATAGGATGGCCGCAGGAAAGTCAAATTCATGAGTCGTGCCACTTGGAATCGCGGGCGTTGATTTCGGTCAACTCCCCTTCCTGTAGCCGATCTCATCGATGAGGGTGAAGTCTATGTCATTCGTGCGGTGCCGAAGGGATTCGGTGGCACGACGCGGACACGCAATAATCCTACGGGTGTCGGCAGTTCGTCCGCGAGATTGCCGGTGTGCTGAAGAAGTGGAATAGGGCGGAGGTGGGCTATCACCGGTTCAGCCACATCTCGCAGGTGAGACGCTGTTGATGGAGCTCTGATTAACGCTGGCTCATGAAAAGATCGAAGAGAGAGCGGCCGCACAGCCTGTCAGGCGTGACAGGGGTAGATCTGCGTCATCTTTCCCAAGCCGAGGCACTGCCTGCTGGGTCCCGGAAAGAGCTCTCGCTGAACCACCTACCGGAATAGAACAAAGAGTGATTCGAAGGGACGAAGACTCAAGAAAACCCGCGAGAGCGAAGCACTCGATTTCTCTTGCTGAAGCGGACCTTCCTCTCCGCTGGAGGGATCAAAGAGAGAAGCTTCACCGGCAGCCCGGAACGTGCAACTGCCCGCATACGCTTCTGATGAGACGTTCACGAAGAAATACGCCGGACCCTCCTGCCTCCGTATCGTTGTGCACAGGATATTCGCTGAGGAGGGCGTAAGCTCGCACTCCGGAGGGATGCGAGATACTATGAGGTAACCGATCGGGGGCGAACCCGGTGCTGATCCGCCGAAAGCTCCTGCAGCACGAATTGTCCTGACCATTTCACTGATCTGGCCGTCGACCTGGGGGCCCTCCGCTGCATAGGTGGGAACTCGTGGGTGGGCAAGAACCGATCCCCCGCTTTCAACAAAGCGAACGATCCTTTCCATTGTCCGAAGCCGAATAGTGTCAATGGGAGGAAGAAGCAGGACTTGGTAGTGTTGTTCGCCCACAACCAGTTCGTCTCCCTTGACGTGTGCGCCGGCGAGACTGCGTTCATCGACGATATCGTAGTTAATCTGTTGCCGGAGCAGATCCCGGCACAGATCGGTGAATGCCCCGTCCAGATAGCGTACATCCGAATTTGGATGAGGCTCGTACATAGACCGGTTCGAAGGCGTGAAATGTGCCCAGAGAGATATGATCGGATAGAGCACTGCGACACGGGTCTCGATCTTCCCGCTGCTGAATAGGCAGTTGAGTCGGGCCGCGAAATCCGTATAGGTTCGGTATTCGGCTATGGAAAACTGACCGGGCTTCACCTCCTCGTCCGGTGCGAGGGAGAGCGGATAATAGGAGCAAAGATCTGTCACCCCGAAGGAGAAGAGTATCCCCGCCGTGCATTTCATCTGGTCCATCGTTGCCGGGGTGTTGTCCCTCCTCCCGAAGAAATCACTGATCTCGCACATCAGCCGCCCTGAACCCTGGAGGCGGCAGGCAGAACCGGCGAGTTTCGGGACAAGGAAGTAATCCTTTGCCATGATCTTCTCCGGATTCGAGAGGATCATGTCGATTCCGGGAATGTCGAACTTCCGGTAGCAGGTGAATGGGTCGCCGTCGAAATCCGTCTGCCACACCATTGTCTCTTCGCCCAGAAGGTGCCCGCTGGAGGCGACCTTGTGGCGTTGGCACCACTGCTGCAACCCTCCGAAATAGGTCTCGGCGCAAAGGTCGGCAATCACCTCGTAGAAATCGCATCGGACTTTTCGGTCCATCTCCCCCACATCCACAAAAAGGCTCTCACGGTGAGGGAGAAGGTCGTAGCCTTTTCGGGCGCGGAACTCATCCGGAAGGCGCGAATGCCACGGGAGTGTTCTGGGATAATCTCTTCCCTCCGGGATGTAGGCGGAGATCAAGGATGGCTCATCGGTGAAGAACGCTTCAACATATTGACCAATAGGCTCCAGGACTCGAGCATAACTGCCATGGGTCACCTCGAGGAACGTCTGGACTGCCACGGGATCTAGGATATTGATGTAGGGGCGTTTCTTGTAGAAATTTTCAGTGGCATGGGTGGCCTCATAGAGTCTGACCACCTCATATCGAATGTCCCCAGCGGGGCCGACAACCCGGATGAGTCCCTGAGCTTCAACCGACGGCTCCCTCTCCAGCACAAGCCCCCCGGCTGCCCCGCTCGGGTACCCCTCCTCGTCGTAAATCCACACTCTCAAACCTTCCTCATGCGCGATCCTGATCCCGCGCTGGAGCACGTCCCACGCCTTCTCATCACGGAGGTAGTTCTGAAGGCTAACATTCGTAACAAGTCCGCCATTACCGGCCTCCAGCACCCTGAGGACGCCCTGGCGGATGGCCTCATCGGTCGTCCCGGCCCACTTCTCGAAGGGAGGGAGAATCTTCAGTGGTCGGCAGGAATTGGGGAGTTGTTCGGATTTCGTGTTCGTCGGGGTATTCCTCTACGAGTCGGAAATGCGGCTTTCGTAACACTTGACCGTGGCGGCAAGATAGACATCCCCACCTGTACAATCAACCTGCGCGCAGGGGCGAATTGGCGGATATTCGCGCACTGGCAAGAGCCGTCTTCGACAAGATTGATTCGGGGGGTCTGGAAATGCTCGGCGCGTCTCGACGTCCCACCTCGAGAGCAAATCGCACTAGACCCTATACGTCGCGTAGGCCAGTCCGGTCTTCTGGCCGCTCGTTCAAGACCGCCCCCACCCGGGGTTCCCTGTCCCCCGGCCTTAGCTCGGAGACGATTTTGACAGTAACCCATTTCCATTTGGAGAAGCCCGTGACTATAAAGCTACAGGTGGTTTTGGGTCGATCGAAGTGGCTTCTCAGGTGACACAAATGCTGGTCATTTCTGTAACAAGGTCCGTCAGACTATCTGCCTGAGCAAGAGCTTGACGAGATCTATGCGATGCCCGGCGGACAAAGGGAATATGACTGAAGAGTGGTGACAGAATTTGACGCCGACATGGAAGCAAAAGCGTTGACATTCGCAGCCTTTGCGCCTATCTTCGCAACAGCAAGAACACTTCTCATCGCTTGATATTTATTGGGTGTGCAAGGGAGTTGATCAGACTCTATCTCCCACATGCCTTGTTTACTGACTGCTAGCAGGCTCGTGTTGGGTCTCACTGAACCTCTTCCCTACGGCTGGGAACGGTATGGTCAAGATAGAGATCCTCAGAGGTCCCAGTGATCAGGACCTTGAAATCACCTCGGAGTTGTGCAGTAAGCTGAAGGGCCGTCAAGAGTTCTTCCTCGCCGAGGGCGCGCCCGCTGCAGCAAGTTCTGCCTCAGAGTCCCACCTCCTTCTCGTCGTCTGTACCAATCGCGTCCAGCTTCTGGAGATGGTGAGACATCTCCGCACCAACCGGCCACAGACAGTCATACTCTTTGTGAACGTGTTCTCAGATTCTGCTTTTACACTTGAGGCGCTAGAACACGGGTTTGATGATTTCCTTACATACCCGTTCGTGGAAACGGAGCTCCTTGCCCGCATCGGTAAGGCAGCGGCCATGATCCCTTGGTGGATCCAATCGGAAGAGGCGACCGCATCGAAGACACTTCTGCTCGAAGTGGGCCTGGATAGCCTGATCGGAGCCGGCCCATCATTCCGGCGGGTGTTGGACGAGATCAAGATTATTGCTAGAACCGATGCGACGGTTCTGATCATGGGCGAGACAGGGACGGGAAAGGATCTGTGTGCCCGCGCAATTCACTACACGGGGGCCCGGTCTGGCAAACCTTTCATCCCAGTCAACTGCGGAGGGATCCCTGAAGAACTCTTCGAAAATGAGTTCTTTGGCCACGAACGAGGGGCCTATACTGATGCCCGGGAAAGATTCCGGGGACTGATCCATGAGGCTGAAGGTGGGACCTTGTTTCTTGACGATGTGGATTCGTTAAGTCTCAAGGGACAAGCAAAGCTCCTCCAGTTCTTGCAAGGTGGCGGGTATATGCCACTGGGTTCGGTCAAGCTGGTGGAGGCCGACGTGAGAGTCATTGGGGCCACAAACAGGGATTTGCTGCAGAAGGTCAGGCTTGGCGTCTTTCGGGAGGACCTCTATTATCGCCTCTCGGTTCTGAAGCTCTGCGTTCCCCCCCTCCGGGGGCGGGAAGATGACATCCGCATTATCGCCCAGTACTACCTGGATCGATACGGATCGAAGTACTCCAAAATTCCACTGAAGCTCTCCGATGAGTGCATTACCAAGCTTGAACGCTACTCATGGCCCGGGAATGTTCGCGAGCTGGAGAATGTCATCCATAGCGCGGTCATCCACACCAGTTCACCCGTGGTCGAAACCTGCAATCTGAGCTTCTCTTCGCCCGCGCCAAATGCACTGTCACGCGAGCAGACCTCACAGCCGTTCCGGCAGGCTAAGGAGGAGGTGGTCGCCCGCTTTGAGCGTGAGTATGTAGAACGTCTGCTCGAAGAGTGTGATGGAAATGTCTCACAAGCAGCCCGTCGGGCTGGGAAGAACAGGCGGGCGTTTTGGGAGATTATGCGAAAACACCACTTGCACCGACAGAGAAGGTGATTCCTAGTATCAGCCTGCCCCGCCATTCCTGGCGTAGATCCTGAGACCTTTTTGTCCTGCTTCTCTTTGTTGCAATCCTTTGCTTCCGCGTTGTCTTCCTGTCGAATGAACTGTCAGGTGGGACACGATTATCCTACTGCAGGCCGCGGTAGCTGCTGATCTCCCGAATTTCGACCAAGAAGAACTGTTTCCGCCTGGCATCTTCCTTGCACCGTGGCGCTAGCAAGCCACCTCACCTGTGCAGTCACCTTGAGCGCTAATCGAGAACTCAGCGAAGCCATTCTTAGGCACCTTTGTCAGAACCCTGATGCCAAGGACTCACTTGAAGGGATCGCTCGATTCTGGGTTCGTCGGCAGAACACTGCCTCGCTTCTCCACGAAGTCTCCCGGGCGCTTGATGACCTCGTGGATCGGGGTTACCTGGTGGTGTGGTTGACAGGAGGGGGGGGTGGTGAGCTCGGAGAGAGGATCTTCTCGTTGGACAAGCGCCGTCTCCAAGAGATCAAAGAGATGCTGAAAGATACTCCATCGAGGGATATGGTAGAAGGGTGAATGAGAGAAGGGCGTCGGGGATATCGTCTTGCTGCTAGTGTAGCAGCAAGCGAAAGGGGATTGAAATCAGGCATGGTATCACAAGCACGTGGCAATTCTAAGTGAAACCTCCCCTCATCGAGGAGACGCGCCATGATCGCATCAGATGCACCGTTTCTAACAACCATCTTGGCCCTGGCAGCAAGTTTCCTGGGGCTTGCAATCATAGTTCAGGTCATCCAGGAGCTCTACAAGTACCTGGCAGGCACGAAAGCTGTAGCATACCGGAAATCGTTGGAGGATGCCCTGGGCCCGTGGGCTGCTGCGGTCTCTCGTCCAGGAGCACTCCCTGACCTCCGCGTCAGAGGGGCGCTCCAGTTCAGACGTCTTCGACCCAGGGGTCTTGTAATTCCCCTCCAGCGCGAGCAGCTCGTGCCTGCCTTGGAGCGGACTGCCCCTGTCTTGGTGCAGCAAGGGATTGATTGCCTCGCGCGCGAGGTGCAATTCCAGGCTGGTCTACCTCAAGCCGCATCACCTTCCTGGCGCGCGTATCTGCGCGAAATCGGGGATGCCGAGCGAGGTTCTAGGAGTTACTGGACTGCTCTGGAGATCTGTGAATTCCTCGCGTCGTGGCATCATGTCTGGAAAAGGCCAAGGGAACGCGGAAAGGACCAGCCGGAAAGGGCCGGTCAGCTGACTCCTCCGGGAAACCTGAATGCCAGCCAACTCCAAGAGGCATTTCGCAGCCGTTTCACTCCAGAGGTGGATCGAGCAGCAGCAGCCCTTCCGCAGGTGAATGAGAATTTCGAGTATCAGTACCGGAGGCGAAACACTCGGCTGACTGCCACCATTGCATTCCTGCTCGCTCTCTTGTGTAACCTCCCCTTCGATGAGCTCTATCGGAAAGCACGTGAGACCGATCCGGCAACTGCTGTGGCCATGGCTGAGAAAGTGCTGGAGCTCTACCACGCTCGGCAAGAGCTGGGTGCGGGGCAGGATAGCGTCGTCCTCCGAAATCTTGAGATAGCAGGGAACGTGGCAGCCGAGACGCTGAAAGCCGAACGATCGAAAATGTATGTGGACTACCTCATCAGCTGGCCGTTCGTACAGAATCTCTTCCGGCAGGGTTGGCTGGAAATCCTGAAATATCTTCTGGGATGTGCGGTGACCGCGGTATTTGTTGCGTTTGGGGCGCCTCTCTGGAACGACGTAGCCTCAGCTCTCCTTCGACTGCAGAAGGGGAGTCCGAAGGCCGGGGGAACACTGAAGGAGAGCGGAAATGGCTGAGCTCTTGTTTCCACCCGTGACCGGGGCTCGGGGTCCCGCATACTGGGCATGGCCTTCCAACCTGTGGGCCACCCGTCAGTCGATATTCCGGCTCGATTACTCCAATGAATGGCGGTACTCCTTCGGAGATCCTGATCCGCATGACCGATCGGTCCCAATCTCCCGGCTCCTGGGCCGTGAGCGGAAGCCGGATGGAAGTCTGCGATTCATCATCTTAGCTGACACCGGTGAAGGCGACAAATCGCAGTACGGGTTGGTACCTCTGTTGAGAGTACTTAAGCCGGACTTTATGATCATCAACGGCGATGTA
>Ga0209536_100012438_pt1 | contig 12374 bp, 11 predicted proteins | sample DeeMarSeWOR28_12_FD_187461 | JGI IMG/M metagenome (GOLD analysis project Ga0209536, IMG submission 187461) | Marine sediment microbial communities from White Oak River estuary, North Carolina - WOR-2-8_12 (SPAdes) (version 2) | ecosystem: Environmental > Aquatic > Marine > Intertidal zone >...
GATATCAGAACCCACGATGTTGTCACCTTGTCCGTATGAGGATTGTAAATGCGCGAGCAAATCTGGCTCCTCGTCTGGGTCTGCGCTACCAGTCAAGCGCAATAGCCACACATACATATTTACATTTGTGACATCAATAACGATACCTATCCACTTCTCAAGAGGACATATTTTGAGTGCAAGATCTTGAAACTCTGACAGTCTAGCAGAGTCGATAACAGCCGGCTCTGTGATGTCGTATCTGTCTCCAGAAATATAGATAAAGTGTGGCCATGTATCCGAGTCTGTAGGAGTCTCGTATATCTTCAAAACCTCCTCAAGATCAGAGTAGTTACCACACTCCATATGAGACTCGCCACACTCATTATCTGTGTCTCCACACTCGACGAGCAGGTCAGGAGCGATTGAGGAAATCTTATTGACCAGCGGGTTACCCTGTACACCGCCACCGATTAGACTGCTAGGGTCGTAATATTTGGTATCCTCAAGATCATCAACCGCCAAGATATCCCATTCGACATACCCAGCTGATGTAGCATCGCAACGAAATAAAATATCGTTGCCATCGGAGGTAAAGTAGAATGAAAAATGCTGCCAATCGGTCGAAGAGGTGCCCTGAAAAAATACAATATTCGATGTCGCTGTGATCACCTGCGGGGCCCAAGTGCTATCACCTCTGGCTACACCGTGAACGTGATAGCGCCTACCAACTGTGAGAGTCAGCAACTGCCTGGCACCAGGGAAAGATGCAGTATTGTAGGCAGTCCTCAGACACTGTGTACCTTCATACGGTGTAGTCGTTTGCTTAGACAGGGTAGCAGATGCAACAGCTGTCCAAGCAGTTGTCCCGGCCGCCTCCATATCTCCGTCGGTGAGCTCGTTATCCCAATAGAAAGCATCATGGACGTAGACGTCAAAACCCTCTGCTCTTAGATCTGTTTCGATCCTGTTGGGTGATTGTCCGTCTACAGGCTTCCAGGCACGCTCCAGGCGCTCTCGCCTAGTGAAGTCTAGGCTACCTACTGTTATGGCTTTCCAGTTAACTGAGCCAGGCGCAGCCACTCCAGTCCAAGTGATACCGTCAGGACTCGTCATTATTCGATTAGTACCTGTGTCAGCAACAGCAACAAACAGCTCGAGTATATCGCTACGAGTAACAGATCTCCATGTTGTGTCCTCTGACGCAGTCCTTGAGGTCCATGTGATTCCATCGTCAGAAGTAAGAACCTTGTTGATACCTCCACCAGCCGATACCACAGCGACAAATCTGCTCAAAAGATCACTCGCTGTGATATCAGTAAACTGATTAGATGGAGTAGCGTAACCTGTCCAGGTAATCCCGTCAGGACTAGTCATCACCCGATTAGTAAGATTTGATCCTACAGCAGCAAATAAACCGAGTGCCTCGCATCTTGTAACCGCTTGCCATCCACTCGCGTCAGACTGCACAGCAGCTGTCCATGTGATTCCATCGTCGGAGTATGCGACACCTTGAGTGCTTGACAATGCAGACACCGCAACAAAACGGCCTAGTTTTTCACTGCAAGTGATTCCTCGCCAAATCACTCCGGTCTCTGGCAACGTTCGCTCTGTCCACGTCACACCGTCAGGGCTTGTTATGAGCTCTACTGTTCCGCTCCTTGCGATAGCAGCAAATAGTCCTAATGCCTCGCACCAGGTAATATCTGACCACTGGCTCTCTGGGACTGTAATCTGTGTCCAAGTGATGCCGTCAGAGCTGGTCATCAGTCTATCTGTACCGCTGTCAGAAACAGCAACAAATAGATCAAGTGATGCGGAGTGTGCAACACTTTCCCAGGTCAATGCAGGCACTGTGCGTTGTGTCCAGGTTGTACCGTCTGGGCTAGTCATACCACGGTCAGCACCAAGATCACCTAGTGCGACAAATAGCTGATCGTCTTGACTACCTCGGATACCAAATTGATCTTCCCAGGTGACGATCTCGCGAGTTGTGTCAGGGAATGCATCTAGCAAAACCTTGTCTACAAAATCGCGGATATCTTGAGGAAACTCTGACAGACCTTGGATAAACTTGCGCCAAGTTTTGTCTATGATCAGCCGAAACGGTTTCCCGCGAGGGAAAAGGTGTCTTATTGTGTTAAAAAGTGACATCAAATTTATCCGCGATTATGGCCGCACCGATAGCAACTCCGACGAGTAAAACAAGCAGCATCGGCCAAAGTTTTTTTATGATTTCGGCAACTGTTAAGTGTGGTGATTGGCCTGGGTCATCCTGGGACAAGCTTCGTCTGATCTCGCTGATTTGATCGGTGTTTTTTGCAGTCTGCTTTTTTATTTCACCGAAGTCATCTTTGAGATGCTCAACGTTACTTTCGATGCTCCCTATGCTGCGTTGTATATCACCCAACGCTCTTTCAGTATAGCTCATCTCCATAGCTCCCATTTTTACCTACGTAAACGTAACAACGCCCACTTTCGCTTTCTCCCCCTCAGTTAGTGATCGAATAGTAATCTGGCTTCCAAGCTCGCTGACGATAGCATCTTGGAAAACGCCACCGGCCCCGCTTACTATGTCAGCCACTGTGCCAAGAACTTCTGATTGTTGCACGCGGTCTCTTCTCGGCGGAACATCTAAACCGCTTATATAGGGCTCCCTATTCTCAAAATATTGTGTGATTGCAGTCCTTATATTTGCCTGCACCTCAACTAGATCATCTACCTGGCTAACGCCTACCACCTCTACATCAAACGCAGTGCGAGTGATTGGTAAAACATTGACCAACGCACTGACTGGGCGACGCGTAGCGATACCCTCTTCGTCGAGCTCGATGTTTTGGGCCACAGCATTGAGCTGTGCGTCTGTCGGGATTCCATCTGTCTCTGTCTCGCTCTCAACGTAAACGTCTACTGAGCCAGGGACTGTGCCAGTGTACGGGTAGATGTTGGCGATGCCCTCTGTCTCATCTCCCCAAATGCGATAGTCGGCATATGCTCCGCCCTGTGGTCGCGCTTGGAATGCATCCTTGATGCGCTGGCGGTATGATGATGTTGTCTCTTCGTCGGCAGCTGTTACCACGATTGCAGTGACCGCGGTTGAGCGCTGGACGTCTCCGAGCGGGTTGACAAAGTTGACTACCTGGCCGACCTGTAAATTACCGATCTCGCCTGAGCCATCACCGCCACTTTGATCAGATGCCGCTCTGATGTTGACTGACACCGTTGCAGCGGTGAGAGCAACTGACCCAATGGTAAGATAGGTTACTCCGTTGTCATCGCTCAAAAGCTGGGTTCCGGCCGGCAGAGAGCCAACCTGGTTTATCACCTGGATCTCAACTGTGAGCTCGGCCCGTGTGGCTGCCGTTTGAGGAGAGACGCCAATCAAATCACCCCAGGCTCTGAGCGGATTGAAAGTTTTGCCGAAAACGGTTGTGTCTTCGTTAGATGCCGTGTCTACAAACAACTGTAAAAAGATGTACATCGAGTATTTGTAGAGCAGTATGAACACGCCAGCGAACACTTTAGCAAGTACGCGGTTTAATGCTTTTGGCAACAGCGGTATGGTCTGATTCAGGGAAGCCTCGAGCTGTGCAACTATCGTGTCTTTGACTTCTGCGATGGTTGGTGGTTGTAGTGCCATTTTATCTCCTCATTGCCTCCCAGTTGACCGAGTACGTAGACGATTCTTTTTGGCCCTCGGCCTCGTATGTGATCGTGATTTCGCAAAAGTCAGGACTGGTGATCCTGGCGTCACTCGTCAGGTTCGACACAGAGTCACTCATCCACGCCAGGTCTCGCAAGTTTGCCTCTTCGAGTAGTCTCAGATTTGATGATGTGCTTGGCAGACTGGCTATGATGTTTTGCGTTTCACTTCTTAGTTTTTTCTGTGGATCGGTCTCGGCGAAGTTGCCCCAGTATTGCAGGTGAGAGGTTGACTCATCACCAGCATCATCGTCATTACCGCCGAATAGCGACAGATAGATCGCAGACTCATAACCGCAAGTCATCTGGGTTATGCCATCGTTGACATTGATGTCCCCATCGTCGTTGGTTTGGAAGATATAGATATCTCCGGCTTGTTCATTGATCGGGCTGCTCATTGTGCATCCACCTTGTCTTGACCGGCTACTACTACGACATTGCCAGCTATCGTGCCAGTTCCTCCACCGGTCAAAGCACCTTCGCAACTCATTAGTGTTGAGTCTCCATCTCTTATTACTGCTAGATTATCAGCAAATACAAGATTTGTAGTTGGATCCAATGTTGCCGGCTCTGTGGTTGCCACTGAGCCTGAGACAAAACCAGCTGCATTGCCTCCGCTAAAACTAAAACTGAGTTGTCCTCGGTGTACTGGCAATCCAACTGCGTTGACTTTCTGCGACAGAGAATCAGTGGTGATGGCAAATATACCACCACTGATCAGAGATCCATCTGCGTGCTCAAGTTCCCCGGCACTATTCATTACAAAGCTCAAAATTAAACACCTCTTGATTTAATCTTTTAGCTGCTATTTCACAATATTTTTCATCAATTTCAATACCAATTGCTTTACGCCCAAGATTTTTTGCAGCAACAAGAGTTGAACCTGAACCCATAAACGGATCTAATATTGTCTTTCCAGTGTTTGATCCAATCAATGCAGTTATTAACTCTATAGGCTTTTCATTTGGATGTATCAATTTATTTGGATTAATTTTTGGAACACGAATAACATCTGTTGGTCGTTTGGTGAATTTATGTTCCTTTCCAGGATAAAAAGCACATCCTTCCCACTGTCTACCGTATTCGTGTTTTAAATCACCCATAGAATGACAGCATTTATCCCAAACGATAAACGATTTTGGCATTTTTATTTCAATTAGATTGTTCCATCTGCAAAATATAAACATTGCACTTTTGTATTTAATATCGAAAACAAAAGAAGGAAATTCCTTATCGAATGATATTTTATCAAATCTAAGTCTATCAGTCCGCCAGGCGGACTGATAATCAATACCATAAGGTGGATCTGCTATTACTAAATCAACAGTATCGATGTTTGGAAAAATATCACGACAATCACCATGATAAATAATACTTCCAGAATTTTCATAATATGGTTTCATGGCCTCACCGTAAGGTTTCCGTTTACATCCATCGTGCCATCACTGCCCATCTCGATATATCCGTTGTCGTTTTTTATCAAAATCGTCCCATCGCTTTTGAGCCACAACTCACAAATCTGTTTTCCGTCAGCGTCGCGAGCGTATCGCCTAACTTCTCCGTTTGCGGCTGTGCCTTCGTTTACCGGGTCGATATATCCGACAGTAATATAGTTCTCGGCGCCAGGGACTTTGACCATCACAGCCAAATCTTTGGCGTACGGCGGTGAGTCCTCGCCTGGGCCCTGAGTGTGTGTAGATGTCAAGTTTGCTCCACCACCAGGATCGACCTTGGCGTTCTCTATCTTTTCGCCCTCCTCCTCCTCGCGCATCCATTCGATAACCTCGCCGATCAAGTTGTCCATGGCATAGCCTCCGGTATCTGGCCAGAAAACGCGCCTGGCAAAGTTAGAGTGAGTCTAGCTGTCTGACTTTTGGCATCCTTGATCAACTCGACAGTGCGAATCAAAAACTCATAAGAAGAATAAATTTGATGGTTTGGATAAAAGAGCTTTAGTGTCGTGTTTGGCTCCCAAAGCTTGCCGCTTGGATCTCTCCACGTATCAAGCAGCGCGGTGTACTGCACTGAGTTGCCGAACATACGACCAATGCGCGCATCAGTAGATACTTTTGGATCTGCTTTTTTGCCATCTGAAATCACAAACACACTTGGCCGCACTATACCTGATTTGTAAAGATGAGGATTTTTTACAGTGTACTGAGAGCCGCGAGAGCCTGGCCTGCGCTGCTTTAGTCCTGTGACATCTGAGTAGTACTGCCGTGGAGAGTAAGACGGTGTAACGTTTATCAGAGGCGTGTTTCCTTGGGCCAAAGAAACAACCGGTGAACCTGGCTCTACAGACTGCCAAAAAAGCAAGTTGGACTGTGGGCTATTGGTCACAATCAACCCACGTTGCTTGGCCAAGTCTGCAAGAAACGTCAACACAGCCTGAGTCGGCCGCGCTGCAACTTTTTTAAATATGGCGCCAGGGTCGGCCTCAAACAAAACACCGAATCCCCATGGCTCCATCATTTTCTCAGAGATTTGTTTCAGGGTCTGGCCGCGGAATTCCAGCGGGTAAGCGCTCGGCGGCATCGTGCAGTCACCGAGTACGCCAACTCGAGAGTAGCAGCTCATCGTGATCGATGTTGATGTCTGAGTCTCTCTTGTCATCGGTGTGAGCATTGTGCCAGTAAAAACCAAATCATCACCGATGTTGACATCGACATCTTTAAACGAAAATGGCTCGAAACTCTCTCGCTGCTTTAGATCGTCTGGCTCGAACGGGGCCGCAAAATCAACCGTGTCAATGATGTCGATAGACCTGCGGATCCGGATTTGAGTAAAGTAACGAAATCGCTCCCGGTCGATGGAAAGTTGGACCTCGTCTTCATTGTCAGTAGCAAACGTCTTTGGTGCAGTTGACAGGCCAGGTATCGGCGGGATCTTTAGCACTGAGCCAACAGGTATTGGCTCTACAATTCCAGGGTTAGCAGCACGTATAGACCCGGCTAGCTTGTCGTCACCAAGCTTCTTACGGGCAACAAGATCGAAGGTGTCTCCGACTATGGTCTTATACGTAGTAGACAATCTCTTTGCCTTTCGGTAGCTCGATAATCTCATCGCCAGTGAGACTGTTGTTTTCGATTATCGCGTCCAGCGTAGCGTCTCCGACATCTTGATAGAGCTCTGCAGCAACATCGATAATGGTCCTTGCTCGGTCAAGTTTGTAAACCCGCTCTTGCTTGAGGGTGAAAGATACGTCAATCAGAAAACCGGTGATGATGGCAACAGCTTTTTGTAGCTGCTGGTATCCCTCGCCTGTGTCTGTGTTTCCGAGCGTAGAAAATGTAGTATCACCGATAGACTCATAATTGGTGTCTTGCCACTCGGTGGTTTGGTCCCACAGATCAAGCACCTCGTCGGCTGCCTCTATCGCATCTGTGGAGTTCTCAAACTCATTGAACACAACCGAAATTATTTGACCTGTCACCGCGCCAGTCACAAACAGATTGTTTAAGTGAAACGCGTTTGGCGACTGAGAGTCATTGCCAGGGCCAAACCCTGGGTTACCCGGTGAGCCAGGGCCGTCAAAAACCGGAGTGGCAATTGCGTCAGGGCCGCTGAAAATATCGCCAGCTAGATTTTTGTATGCCTCTAGTCTGTCTTTGATCAGGCTTAGGGCCCGACCTGGAGCACCAAGCAAAATTTTAGTCTGGAACGCTAAAGTAAGAGGATCAGCGACAAGTACATCGATACCGGCGTTGATGGAATCCACCACATCATCGAACTGGTTTGAGATTTTCTGCTGTTTTTCCGAGATCACCCTCAGAACGTTGCTAGCCTTTTTGACCAGTGCGTCATACTTGTCTTTAAACGCTGCCAATTCTGACGCGCTATCAATGTCTACCTGTCCGGCAAACTGCTCAGCACTGGCCAAGTCGAAAGCCTCTATCGCGGCCAGAGTCGCACTCTGTGGATCTCCCTCTGTTGTCGGGTAGATAATACCGATGGTTTTAAACCAAGTGACGTCAAAAATAACCTGGTTTGCGTTGTTGACAAGATTGTCCGTGCGGCGCCACCGGCCGAATGGGACAACGTCAATCACACCATATCGTGGGTGCTCAAGTTTGCCAACTCCGCGTTCGCGGATCATGGCCTCAAAGATGTCAGCTAGTAGGTCGCAATTATTACCAGAGAAAAACATCCTCAGCGGGAATACCCTAGAACTCGTCCCTTTGTGCTGGACGTAGGTACCGTCTGCGTCTGCAAACTCAAAAGCGCTTGTTTTGTTGCGGCCATTGACCGAGACGTTTTCATACTCGTACTCAATCTCTTCACCGCTTGGAGATTTGTAGCTGGCCTTTTTTAGTCTAGTCGACCAGCCTGGCTCTACCTCTGTTGTGCCACCGAAACCAACCGCCTGCTTTAGATCGTCGATAAAACCCATTATGCTGTAGCTCCGGTCTGAATCAAAATTCCTGGCCCCAGGGATCCTTCTGTTACCTCTGCCTCTAGATCTTCAGGAAGTTTCAGTGTCAATGTGGTTTTGCTCTCCGACTCGCTACGAGTAGTTGATTCTGATGAGATAAGCTTTGTCTGTTCGCCCTCATAAAGCGCTGTGTTTTCGTCGCTGACATCGCTTGGTAATGGTGCAAGTCCTTCGCCCTCCTGCTTGGCCACGTTGCGCCTTGCTTCGTTCCATAGGTCGCCAAAAGTTTTGTCCCAAATAGCATTGCCGGTATCTCCAAAAAACTCTTTGATAGGCTCAAACATATCCGCTATCCAGTCAGTTACAGGCTCGAGCAATTCTTTGATTTGTTCAACGGCCCACTCGACCGATTTAACAACACCTTCCCAAAGCTCTTCGAAAAATGTGCCTATAGGTTCCCACACAATCCTGATGGCCTCGACCAGCGTCTTGAAAAATGTCTCTATGGGTTCCCAGTTGTCCTTGACCTTGTTTGCCAGCTTGGCGATGCCCCAAATAGCGGCAGTCAAAGGAGCTATTGAAAACACAATTGCTTTAATCAAATATGGCATCTTATCGAAAAACTTAGCGACCTCTTCAGACCAGTGTATCAGTGCTATAAAGCCTGCTATTAGGGTAGCTACAGCCACAATTATGAGGCCAATTGGATTAGCTGCCATCAATGCGTTAACAACACCTAGGACGCCGATAACGAGCTTCAAAACTGAATGAAGTGCAAAGAAAATTGCCACACCTTTGGCGATGCGTTTTGTCCATTTCCAGATCGAGGCGAAGTTGTCGATGATCATATTCAACCACTCGCCGATCTTGGACACTATCAGTCTTTCGTTTGCGCGTACCCAATCGGTAAATCTATCTACAACGTTTTTGATGCCCTTATCTTCGAGTTTAAACAAAGAAATTATAAATCCCTCTACTGCCGAATTTAATGAATTAAGAGATCCTCTTGTAGTGTTGCGCATGACACTTGCCATCTCTTTAGCAGCCCCTTGGGCCGCGTACATTTTCTTTCTGAAATCTTCTAATTTTTGCTCGCCTGTAGCTAACAAGACGTTGGCACCTTGTAACGCAATTGCTCCAAAAATATCTTTGACGATACCAGCTCTTTTGGCCTTTCCCATACCGTCAAGTTTTTCATTTAGCATTCCGATTATTCTGATCGGATCTTTCATGTTGCCGGTAGATTTATCAATCACACCGCCTTTGCCAAATAGCTTCTCTAGCGCTGCGGCTGCTGCTGCGGGAGGTGCTTGCAACCTAGTAAAAACGTTCTTTAGAGTTGTACCCGCTGCTTCACCCTTTTTACCTGCACCGGCCATTATACCGGTCATAGCGGCAAAAGTCTCAATATCAAATCCAGCTTGTTCGACAATTGATCCGCCAGCTTTGATTGCCTCGAACATATCCTCCATTGTCATGTTTGCTGACGTTGTAGCTTTCACCATTACATCGTTTACATGAGCAAGGTTTTTGCCGCGTTCTATAGCATCATCAGACATCATATTAAAAGCGCCGAGAGTATCTGTGGCCATATCGGTGGCCTCTGCAAGCCCAACACCACTGGCCGTTGCCAAATCTACAACCCCAGGGAGAGCCGCAATAGCCTGCTTAGAATTGAATCCAGCCATGGCCAGGAAATTCAGAGCCTCGGCCGATTGGGTTGCACTGAACTCAGTCGACGCACCAGTTTTTCTTGCCGCATCCTCAAGCTCTTTGAACGCTTCTGATCCTTTGCGAATATTGCCAGGAAACTTGACAGCAGCATTTACAATATTTTGCTCAAAGTCAGCTCCCATTCCAATCACCTTAGCAGTAGCCACACCAAACGCTGTCATAGCGGCAGCAGCAGCCATAAAACCTTTTTTGATACCACTGGCCACCTTGTCACTAACGCGGCTCACACGCTCAAGATTGCGCCTTGCTGCGCGCGTAAAACGACCGACAACGCGTTGCATCCGACTAACCGGGCGGCTAATCCGATCAATCGCGCGGAACACGGTATCAATAAAAGTTGTCTGGCTACTGGCCATCTCCTCGAGTCCTCTTTTTTAGTAATGGTCTAATACCGTCATAAAACCAACGAATTTCGCCCTCGGTCAACGTCCGTGGATCTGGCAAGGACCGATATTCAAAACAAATCTGACGCACCATCTCTCCGAGCACCATCAGACGATTGTTGTTTTTGACTACCGTGTCCATGCCGTCCCTCACAAGTGGAATGTCGACCTCTATCCGAAAAAAAGCGCCCAAAGGGCCATGCAAAGGTTGATATATTTTGGGTGCATTTTACCAAAATCAGAAACTGGGCGACTGCACCAGCTACCGATAGCGGCATACACCTTTGTGATCTCACGATCTTTTTTCTTTGAGTCCATCTCCATCGGAGAAAACCCGCCGGGCTCCTTGAACTTCACGTCTCCCAAATTCGAGTGTACTACTGGAAGCATTTTTTCATGATCAATCGAGACGCTTCCCTCAATCAAACCGTCAATCACCAAGTCGCAAAAACCGTCTGTGTCTCGCTGGTCGACATCGTACTCAAACGACAAACGGAATTCCCAATGCTCGGCCATCCTTGAAAACTCTTCGATGGCTTGCTCTTTGGGAAGCTTTGGCTCTTTCTCTTTGATATTAAGTTTGTATTTCATTGTTGTCTCCCTAGTAAAAGCGCGCCGCCTTACGGGGCTAGGGAGAACCCCAGCGGCGCACAATTTATCCCTATTGCTGTGTCATCGTCTGCTCGCCCGCAAGGTTGAGGGCTGCAGTCGTGTTTGTGTTGTTGTACTGGACTTCTCCAGTAATCTGCCCAGTACCCTGATACACTGCTCCGCTGGCATACGTCACAGCGACTGGAAAATATCGCTGACCGTCTGCAAGCGCCTGGAGAAACTCATGGTCATTGTTGTCGTCATTGATATCAACATTGATACCAGTCAACGACCACGGCACACGAGTTTTGAGCATCCGTGCAGTACCGTTGCCATTTGGAGCAACTTCGTTTTCGAAGCCACCCAACTTTCGCTGAGTATCAGCATCAGCAGCAACGGAAAAAGAGCGGCCATCCAGGCTAATTTCTTCAATTGGTCCACCTGTACTCATTTTGTGGCCTCCTTAAACCGCTGTTGGGGTTCCGAAATAGAATCCCCAGTTGTTAGTGATTGATTTGATTCTGGTGTTGCCAGAATTCTGATCCGTCAAGGAAATATCCAGCCTGTCACCGTTTGTCGGGCTGATCGTTGCGGTGATGGTTGTTTTCGCCCTTTCGAGACCGGAAATAATGGACTGGGCCGCAAGACCGTCAAGCATACTGGCAATGGCCGCAACAGCGTCTTTTGGCTTCCTGGCCGCCGGGTTGATCACTGCCTGATCATCCGGGACCAGCGGTGCTCCGTCCCACTCCTCAGTCTCAAAAATGAGTTTGAGGTTAAAGCTTTTTTGTTGCAACCGAACAATCTGAGCAACAAACCGGTATGGCGGCAATGGGTCACCACTCGGGTGATAGTACGTCACGATGTCTGAGAGGTTTACGATACCGTCCTTGACAGTGATTGTTGAGCTACCTCCCTTGACAGCCTGGTCACGCTGTGTGTGTGTCCACTGCGCAGAGTCAAGCCCAGGAGTAAGACCGGTCGCTTTCTGTGAACCGTAGTCCCTGGCAGGGTTGTCGTTTGCTACCACAGCGATACGGGCAAGCTGTCTGGCCGCGATTACACAAGGTAAATCGTTGGAGCCAGGTGAAACCAGCTGGCAATTTACGCGGTCTGTTTTCCGCGCATCTGGAACAGCGATCGCGGTTGTTACGCTGCTCTCATTTGTACCTGAAAACGCGATTGCCATTTTGGCCACAAGCGGTTGCCACCGGCCTTCGCCCCAAGTCTCTAGATCATCAAGGATGTCTGTGTCAGTGCTTTCGAAACAGTTAAGAATCAGGCTCTCCCAAACATCGCCAATCTGATCGATTGCGGTGCTGATGTCTGGATTGACTAACCCACCTGTCGGTTGCACGATGGTAAATGTGTTACCAGCGGTTGTGCTGCCGACAACTTCAACAAAAATATCGTTTGCGCTGGTTCCCTCCCACTTTGATGTCAAGTTGACAACAGTGGTTCCGTCAGCAGCGGTAACCGGCATGTTTACGTTTGCGTTGATAGCCGCTGTCATTGCCGCGGTTACATCTGCGACAACGTCACCAACGCTAATCACAAAAGCCGCAGAATCAATGTTGTTGATCCTGACAACGTACTCAGCCGCAACTGTCGGC
>Ga0209536_100012439_pt1 | contig 12373 bp, 9 predicted proteins | sample DeeMarSeWOR28_12_FD_187461 | JGI IMG/M metagenome (GOLD analysis project Ga0209536, IMG submission 187461) | Marine sediment microbial communities from White Oak River estuary, North Carolina - WOR-2-8_12 (SPAdes) (version 2) | ecosystem: Environmental > Aquatic > Marine > Intertidal zone >...
CGTGTATCCACTGGCTCCCGTCGTGATGATTCTCCACGCGCTGTTCTTCCCCCTGATCTTCCTCGCGGGAAAACTCACCAGACTGATTTCAGGCAGCCCCAGTGAACTGCGGTTCATCGAGAGCAGGGAGGAGGTCCGCAGCTTCCTCGTCTCCTCCGGAAGCACGGCGGGGCTCAGCGCGAGCAGGATTCTCGATCTTGGCTCCGCCACCACCGAACTCTACGAAGAGCGCACTGTGCCCTCCGTCGAACACGCAGTCCTCCACGGTGGGCTGGCTGAAGTCACGGGCATCGAAAGCCACACTACTGGATCCTGTGATCTCACTGAGAACGTTGATACGTCGCAGAACAGGGGAGGCACCGCGCAAGTTGATCCCCTGAAAACAATACCCCGCGACGGAAAGATCCTCGACGACTGTTTCACCACCAACCCCTTCGGCAGTGATCCCAAAGGTCAACGTTTCCGAGGGCTGGGCCTGTAGCACGGTCTGATCTCGACCAGCTCCTCTGACCGTCACGCCGTCCGCTAAGATGAGGATGGCTTCGCGTGGCTGGCCGTTGGCGAGTAACGATACTGTTTCCTCGTACAATCCAGCCGCAAGTTGGAGCGTGTCTCCATAGCTGGCGGCGTCCATACCTGTAGCCAGCTGTTGAAAAGGTGCTGCGGTGCTGCCGTTTCCCTCGGTTGTAGCAGAAGGATCCACGTGAATAGTAGTGGCGGGTGCGGTCAGGGGTCTCAATAGAACGAGTGAGAACACGGTCAAGAAAATCTGAATGCGAACATTCAAAACGATCGCGATCCCTCCTGGCAAGTCATTACAATCTAGAGAAAAGTTGTCTCGTTGTCGAGATTGTTGGCTCAGGGTTTCGGAAGACGCCGAAAAGCGATGAGGGTCAGGTCATCCGCCTTGGACGGCTTCCCCTCTTGCGGTGAGTTCATGCGATCGTGACTCAAGTCAACCAGCTTTTGCACACCAGCAACTAGCACTCCCTTGCGAATGATCTCGACCACTTCCTCGAACAAAACGTTATCCCACAGGCCGTCCGATCCAATGATTACGGTGTCACGGGGCGCCAACCGCAAATTGGGGCCGATCTCGATGCGCATCTCCTCTGATCCGACCATGTTGGAGACAATGTGACGTTCTGCGTGATTCATCGCTTCCTGTTCGTCCATCAGACCGGATTCGACAGCATATCCGACAGGCGAGTGGACGATCGATCTTATCTTGATCCTACCACGTTGGCCGACTATCAAGATTGCCGAGTCACCGACGTGGTACGGCCGTGCACGCTCTCCCTCGATATCCACGACCGTGAGGGTCGTGGCCGATCCCGCCCCCGGCTTTCGCACCGCCTCATTGGCCTGTTCGAAACCCTCCACGATGGAGGAGATCAGGTTGTCCTCTGAAGTACCACGCTCACATACTGCAATTTCGACTTGCCTTATCGCCGTCGCTGCCGCCCACGCTCCGGCAGGGTGACCACCGAATCCGTCGGCCAGCACGAGGAGACAATGGTCGGCCGCGACCTTTATCAAAGCAGCAGCATCCTCGTTCGGGCCTTCGCGACCGGGACAAGGAGATGAATACACGACGCAATTTCCGAGGTCGCTCTTTTGGACGGCAGGCTCCTGCATGTTGCACTCGAAGTAGGATTCGACACTGCAGGTTGAGATGGCCATGTGCAACTTCTCCTCAACTCCGCCAGTCTTGACTCGGGTGTCCTTACTTTTGCAGCTTGGCTCCGCACCACGGGCAGCGTGTCCAGAAATCCTTCACGACTCCCCAGCCGCATTTGGGACAACTGTGCTGAGAACCCGTAATTTTCCACTTGCGACGAACCTTGGTCCGACACCACGGGCAATACTTCATGAACGGCATCAGGGGACCGCGACAAGACGGGTTGGCACAAGTGGCACTGTACCGCTTGTCCGTATAGGAGCGGTCGGTCTGGGGTCCCTGGACAGGACCGTACTCATGGGGGCAGAAACGCCAATCGAGTTTCATACCCCGCTTACATTCGCGGCATTGGGTAGGATATCTCGTTTCTTTGCGGAAGGTCTTGGGCCGGTTACCGCACCAGGGGCACACGGTCATCCGCTCCGAGATCGGTCCTCCACAGCGTGTACATTCGTAGTGGGTTTCGAGTGTCTTACCGAAATGCCGTTTGAATTCCTTGAACCGGACGAGGCGCCATTGCGCGGGACTTCTATCGGTCGAACGCCGCGTTTTCCTTTTACTGCGAGTTTTACGCCCGGCCTTCCGCTTGACCCGCTCGAAGGCGGAGAGCATGTCGGCTGCATTGGCATATCGCTTCCTTGTGTCGACGGAGAGTGCACGCCGGATCATAGCGATGAAATCGGGGTGGGCTTTGTACTTGATGCGTTCGAAGCCAGGCAGCGGCCAGTCGAACGGCCATTCGGGCAGCCGATTGGTCAACATCTGGTAAATGATCAATCCCAGTGAGAAGACATCGGAGCGGAGCGAGGGTTTGCCGAGGGCCTGTTCGGGTGCGACATAACCCAGAGTGCCGGAACCCGAGGCATTCACCGTCCGTTTCGCGATCTTGGCGATGCCGAAGTCCGTCAACCTGAGCTCGTTGCCATGGAACAAGATGAAGTTGTCCGGCTTGATGTCGCAGTGCAGGACACGCTTGCGGTGCGCATAAGCGACGGCCTCGAGCATCTGCTGGGTGAAATCCAGAGCCAAGCGAAATGTCAGCCGGCTGGAGAGCTTATCGCTCAGCGTGCCCTCGCCGAGGGGGTAGGCGATCACGTACCGGCCATCGATGTAATCGGCGTTCTTGATGTTCAGGATGTGGGGATGGTCCAACTTTGCGATCAGCCGGACCTCGCGCAGGAAATCATCGAGTACCCGTTGTTCGAACAGGGTGACGTGGGGGGTTTTGAGGGCGACGTCCACCCCCTCGATCGTGTCATAGGCCCGGTAGACGTCGGCGAAGCCGCCCTCGGCTATCCGGCGCTGGATCTTGTACTTCCCGAGTTTTTGCCGTGACTTGAGCATGATTCCAGTCCTCTGCCCTCTCCAGTACTCCGTGGTAGGGTAAGATGGTAGTAGGCTGGTGGGGATTGCACAAGGTGTTAAGAGAACGTGTGGGATATGTTCTTGTCACGCTGGAATGGGCAGCGAACCGGGTTCCGTGATTTGGGATGACCATTTACGCTCTGTCGGTTGAGGCTTGAATCACCGTGGCGTTACCTCCTCCACCCAGGTCAAATCGACCGACATGTCCACAGCGGCACAGGGAGACATGGATGTCAGGGATGCTTCTGGCGTGCGTGTTACCAGGTAATGAGGTACAACATGGATTTGCTCTGGTTGGGTGAGACGGGAGATTGTGTGACCAGCGCTGAAACCGATGATCAGGAGCGAAGCGATTTTCAGCCAGGTGATAGCAGTTCTTCGCCGCCTCCGTGGTAAGGGAAACAAGTTCGTGGCAACGGATGGTTCGATGCTGCCGATCATTTCGATCTCCTGTAACAAACGCTTGTGATTTCGGTTGCAGTCGTCACATTGGGAGAGATGGGACCGCAACTTGGCTTCCGCATCAGGGTTCAGGAGTGCCAACACGGATTTCAACAGAGTGTCCTCGTCTGGGTGTTTCATTCCAGGATTCCTTTCTCACGCAGACCTTGCCGGCACGCCTTGACGGCGTGAAAGAGGCGAGACTTTACCGTTCCCAGAGGTACATTGGTGATCTGGGCGATTTCTTCGTAGCTGTGCTGACCATAAAACCTCAAGATGAGAATAGAGCGTTGATGTTCCGGAAGAGCGCCGATCACTTGGGCAATCTGACGCTGTCGTTCTTCCTGAAGCATTTCTTCCAACGGTGTAGGTGATGTGTCGGTTGGCTCGTAGTCTTCCAGATCAACGTAGTGGCTCTTGCGTTTCTTCTCTTTCAGGGCCAAGCGATAGGCTATGGTGGAGAGGTAAGCTTTGAAACTGCCGTGGCGGTGTCGGGGACTTCGATCTAACAAACGGAAAAAGGATTCTTGAGTTAGGTCTTTGGCAATGGCCAGGGAACCGGTGATCAGAAGCGTCGTTTTCACAAGTGAGGGGCTGTGGCGTACGACCAACCATTGCCAGGCCCTTTCGTCACCCTGGCGTGCTCGCTCGAGACAATCCCAGTCCGAGATCATTCAGCCAATCCTCGCTCTCGACACCATTCTGCGATCTCGGGCACATCTGTCATGCGACACCACATCGGAGCAAGGCCAGAGCGCATGTTCTGTGGCAGGAGATCGACCACGTGCTGCTGATACCAGAGAAAGAGTGGTAAGCGGTATTGTGGAGCTTCGCTGGCGATGTTGTCCATCATGCGGTAGAGCACCGCGGCATAATTCCGGGCTAAACCCAAAGTGGCATCTGTCGCCTTGGCGTAATGCAATTGCCAGCTGTCCAACCCCCCAGTGCGATAGTCATGCAACCAAACTTCCAGTGCCCTCTGAAGATCCGACTGGTGCGAACCATGGGGAGGTGTCACCAGGTTGACGAGGCCTAGGGGGCGGCCGTCTTCCATGAAGCGTGCGATCGTTTCGGTCATCACCAAGGTCCAGGAGAAGTAGACCGGTCGTTCCGCTGCGGTCGCTGCCGTGACCAGGTGTTCGATGAGAGGATCGCCGAAGGGACCGCCGGGTGGCATAGGCTGTTGGCTCACCTTTATCTCTCCCAGGATCTGCTCTCGTAGCTCCGTGAGCTCGGCCTGAGTGACGAATGGTGGCAATCCCTGCGCGATCATGAGCAGTGGGTACCAATCGGTGTTCAAGAGTGACCGGTTGACAATCATCACATCGGGCCGGTAATCCAGCAACTGAGTAAGAATGAGCCCCGGGTAAGTGTCATTGTCACCGTTACAGACCAGGATCGCATTGGTATCCATACTCGTCAGCATGTTGTACGAATAGTCCATCACGACATCGGGAATCGCGCCGCCGTCCAACAGATTGCGCAGAGCCAGATTCAGGCGTTCTTGATCGTCTTGCGCCAGGTAGTGGATCACCAGAGCAAACCATGGATCCATATAAGTTGGATCTAGGGCGACAGCCCGCTCCAGGTAGTCACGACCGACGCTGTTGTCAGCAGCCCCATGCTTTTTCAAGCCGATGAGGTACAGGAGTACGGGACTGGCTGGGTACATCCGTAGACCCTTGTCCAGTAATTCCTCGTAGTCATCCAGTTCGGCATAACGAGTCGCATACATCCAGTTTCCATAAGCGTCTGCTGAGGGGAACTCCTCGTAGTATTCAGCCCAGAGCTTAGCTAGTTTGGTGTAGGTGTCCTGATCGTACATGACCAATCTCTTGCTCACGACTCGTTCGGGACGCACGAGATCTTTGGCATCAATGTTGTCGACAGATAAAAAAAGCGAAGCGCTCATCAAACCGACTATCGCTATGAAGATCAACAATTTCATCATGCTCATCCCCTTTCAGAAGAGCCACATCTCAAACCTTCAGACGCTGAGCCGTTCGTGATGGCCAAAGCTACCGAGACCCTGATTGCACTTCCTCATTAATAATCCGTGAGGGTGTGGAAAGTTCATTGCTGAGTAAAAATTTTCTGAAAATTTTTGGCAGTACCATTATCCAACACCTGTTTTCGTAATGAGAACATTCATGTTGGGGATTCTAGGGAAGTTGCGAACTGAGCAAGTCTGACATAGCAAATTAATATTGAGCTGGTTTTCCCAGATTGCTAGTGAGATAGTCTGCGTGAAGGTGTTCAATGCAGTGAATAGCCGGCTAATTCAATGGGTTCGTGGGGAAGAGAGCGGGATCATCTGGAGTGAGAGCCGGTGGAAAGTCGCGTTGTTGTCGGGGAAGCGGGGGTACGGTACAATGACGTGTTGACAGAGATCGTTCCATGTCAGAATCCCCCTTCTGCGAGGGGAGGAGGAGCGTTTTTTGTTTAGGAAGCCGGAGGGTGGTGGCTGGGCAAGTCCTTTAGGCAACGTGACGGCAGGGTCTCCAGATAGGCGAAGGGATCCGCAGCAGCCAGTGCGAAGGAGAGCGATGCGATGAGACCCGGCTGGTGTGCTGCGATCGCGCTGCTTCTCGCCTTATCGTTCTGGGTATGCTCGGCCGGCGCATGGATCTCGCCAAACACCGTGCACGTGGTACTAGCCGCGCCGGAAATCCAAGAGACGGAGCCTGCACTTCATGACTCGGTTGCGATAGCGCGAATCGCGCAAAGTGTCGCCTCGTTCATGGACTCCCAGGGAATCCCCGGGTTGAGCGTCGCGGTGTCCCGCGATGGAGCGAGCTGGCAGCGCGGCTATGGCTATGCGGATGTCGAGAACGGAGTCCCCGCAACGCCTTCGACTTCCTACGTACTCGCCTCGCTTATGAAGCCCATGACGGCGGTGGCGGTCCTCCAGCTTGCCACTGGCGGGAGGATCGACCTCGACGCTGAGATCCAGGCCTACGTGCCCTACTACCCACAGAAGCGTTGGCCGGTTACGGTCCGCCAAGTGCTGGGACACCTTGCCGGGATCGGTTGTCGGGACTTTTCGTGGAGCGAGGGGCTGGACAAGACTCCGCACGATACCCGCGCCGTGATCGGCCTGTTCAAGGACTGCGATCTGCTCTTCGAGCCGGGCACGCATTTCGACTACTCCAGTTGGGGCTATGACCTCCTGGGTGCCATGATCGAGGAGGTCACTGGGACATCCTTCGGGGACTACATGTCCGAGCACATCTGGAAGCCACTCGGGATGACGCGGACCGGCCTAGACACGCGCGACCTCGTGCTGAGTCGGGCGCGCGGATACCAGCTCGAGGATGGCGTCCTGCGGAACGCCCCTTACGTTGACAACAGCCTCTGGTTCGCCGCAGGTGGCGGCCGGTCGACGGTGGTCGATCTGGTACGCTTCGCCCGCGGTCTTGACGAGGGAACGGCGCTCTCTAGCGAAGCACAGCAAGCCATGTACAAGCCCATGTTGACCCGGGACGGCCAAAGTACGAAGTACGGCATGGGTTGGGGCATCACCAGCATGGCGGGCCACACCGCCGTCTACTGGATGGGAAGCCAACCAGGTACGACGACCGTCCTCTTGAGAATACCCGAGAAGCGCGTCGCTATTGCCATGGCTTGCAACCTGGGCGACCGGGCGATGCCGATGTTCCACGAGGCGGTCCGCTGTGCGGAGGCGCTCCTTCCGTGAGGTAGGTGCGTTCCCCATCCTTCCGGGGGTTCTAAATCCCATTTCTTAGACCGCCTGTTTTCATGTTTTCTTGTTAATCTTCCGGATGCTTCGGCTGCGCCATACAGAGAATCCCTTTTCAAGGTAGGCGCGAGAAAGGCGAGAGCGGATGTCTCCGGAACCGGTAGCCAAAAAGTGGACGGCGGCAGAGAGTTTCTCGTACGCGTAGTGGAGATCAGGTTTTGATTGGTCATATCGGATGGAGCCTAACTCGCAAAGAAGCACCGTGGGATTCTTACCCCCACGGCGCTTCTATATTTCATCTCGATCAATGTATTAGCCGCGTTCCATCGCCTCGATGCTGACTCTCAGAACAGTAAATCGGCTGCTTTGGCAGCTGTGATCATTTGTACAGAGACTTGACTTTACCCCAGGTGGCCGCTTCCGTCGGAACCGCATCGAGGTTGTCGAAGCAAATCTGTGTCCACTCTGCCATGAGTCCTGCATCCGGGTTGCCCGCCTGGAGGAAGCATTGCACGTAGGCGCCGGCCCGTCCGTCGTTCAACATACCCCAGAGCCCATAGGGCGGGTCTTCTGCCGGGTTGCCCTGATCGAACGGCAGTGGGCCACTGGAGAGGGAACCCCAACTGCCATAGATCAGCTCGTATTCGATCGTGGCCGGGCTGGTCTCACTGAGTTCGTTGGGCAGGTAGAGAATCCTCAGGAAGATGGCGTCACCTTTCGTGTAGGTAACCCCAAACGTCGACGTGAAGGAGAAGAACGGTAAACGGCCGCCGAAGCAAGCGATCTCACCGTCGGTCGTCCTCACGTTGAATCGCCCGTCGACATCCTGGGACCACCACGGCGCAACCTGCAATCCGGCTTCTCCCTCGCCCGTCCCGGTGATTGTCAGAACGGCGCAGAAAGAGAAAGCATCGCCGTTGTTGAACACCGCGTCAGTGGCACCGTCCTCCGAGAATCGCCAATTGTGCAGGTTGGCAAATCCACCGCAGTCCAGAACATCGTCCTGGATAGCGATGAGCGAAGGATAGTTGTTGGTTGTTGTGAGGACCGAAGTCGGGCAATCGTTGAAGATGCGTTCGTTGATGGTCGCACTGTTCGGGTTGGGTGTCGCGCCAACGTTGCCAGCTGTGAATCCGACTGCTAGCAAAGTGAATAGTGCCATCCCCCAAACCAAGCTGCTGTAACTGAAGAGTTTCATAGTTGCTCTCCCTCCTTATATAATGTGTCACTGAACCAGCTCCACGCGTGCTACATTATAGCATATACTCCTTTCATTTGCTGCGATTATTTGCAATAAAAAATCACTTCAGGAGACTACAACGCCGCCACACCTGCTCTCCGCCAGCCTCCAATCGGTAGAGATAAATCCCGCTGGCAAGCCGGGCCCCGTCCAACGTAACGTGATGTTCCCCAGCATCTTGCACACCATCGACGAGGGTCCTGACGAGGCGGCCCCTCATATCGTACAGGTGGAGCGATACGTGTTCCGACTCCGGGAGGCGGTAGGAAATCTGAGCCGATCCTTGGAATGGATTGGGGCTATTCTGGGCCAGCGCGATCATGGTCGCCTGTTCGCGCGGCTCGTCCGAGACCGGTGTCGCCGGCGTGAAACCAGCTAGGGCCAAGCCGTTCAGGATATCCTGATTCTCCATGAACCGTTGCCAAATCGATCCCGTGCGATAGTTCTCGATCATGATGATGATGGGACCCTCGTCAATCCCGATGTAGTCGGTGGCCCACCAGTTCTGGGTCAAGTTGAAGGCATCCTTGAAGCCGTAAGTCGACCAGAGCTGGGCGCCGTAGGTGTCAAAGAAGTGATGGAGGGTCGGGATGACGATCTCCGGGGCAAAGGCGATGGATCCCGCCGCAGCCGTGGGCGCGATGGTACCGTCGTCATTCTGGGCCGGTGGCGCGCCATGCGCGGCGTATCCGGTCGGGCCGTCACACGCGGTCAGGCCCCAGACGTTATCCCCGTATCCCGTCCAGCCGAAGGGATTGTCGATGCAATAAGCCTGAGCGGCCAGGGTGGCCCGACGTGAATTCTCGAAATAGGTGATCCCCTTGTTCCGCATGTAGATGTCCTGAATGTTCCGGTAATCGATCCAGCAGTGGGAGTACTGGTGGCCGAAGAGAGGGGGAAAGATCACGTAGGTTTGGCCGTATTGGGTGTCCCAATTGTAACCGCTAGTCCAGGTGAACCAGGTGCTGGCTGGTACCGGATGAGTCGGTGATCCCAGGGCGATGATATAGAGGATCATGGCTTCGTTGTAGCCGACCCAAGTTCCGAAACCTGCGAATCCCGTCCCCGGTTTCCAGCCCATCCTGATACCCACCCCGCTGTTGCGCATGAATTCCCAGTCGGCCCGGTAATAGATGGAGTCGGCCAGCGCCCGCACTTCCACATCCTGGGGATCGTCACTGGAGAAGTACTGCTTGGCATCGAGGATCCCCGCCAGCAGGAGGGCGGTATCGATGGTCGAGAGTTCGCAGTTCCACACCCGGGTTGCCGTGTTCATGTCCAAAAAATGGTAGAACAGACCCTTGTAGCCTATGAAACCGTTGGCACCGTCTCCCTGGGGTGCTGTCCAGAAGGTCTGGAGGGTCGTGAGGACGCGCTCGCGGCCGTCATCTCGGGTGACCCAGCCGTGATCGATACCGATACAGATGGCCGAGAGGCCGAATCCAACCGATGCGATGCTGCAGGGAGACCCAGAGGTGCTGCGATCCTTGATCAGCCCGTTGGTCGGATTGGCTTCGTTCCAGAAAAAATCGAAGGCTGTGTGTTGGAGAGTATCCAGCAGGGCTTCGGTGGTCAGTGCGCTTGCGCTGGAGCCGCAGAAGGCGAGGAAAATCAAGATTAAACAGAAAAAGCCCACCGGTTTTCGGTAGGACCGGCTGCATTTCCCCCGGATTCTGGCGATTGCTTGATTGTGTGTGGCTTGGTTATGTGTGGCCTGGTTATGTGTGGCCTGGTTATTTATGGCTTGGCGATTCATTGTGTATCCCCTCCGGATGATCTCCCCTAGGTTGATGGCCAGCCCCTTGAAATTTTGGCCAGAACTGTAGTCGGAACTGCGGTCAGAACCCAAGGATCAAACTGAAACGATTGGTACTCCCTAAATGCTCGTGATCCGCCCAGGCGTAGCCGAATCGGAAACGCCCCTCGGCGATCTTGATTCCGAAACCGAGCGTCAAGCCGAGTTCGGTATCTTCCTGAAACAGGGTTTGGTAACCGGCGCGCAGGGCCAATACCTCCAAAAGGGACCATTCCGCGCCCAGGTTCATACTTTCGGTGTTGTCGTTCGGATGGAGCGCATCGAGCAAGAACATGAGGCGACTGCGCTCACTGATCTGGAACGGAATGCTCACTCCAAGCCGAAATAGGATCGGGACTGGATACTTGCCTGTCAGCTGTTCACCTGGCAAGGCACTGTTGTCGCCGAATTGGTCCGGGTCGTTGTCGTACTGTATGGCCAGGTCCCGTCCCGAATAGTCCGCGTCTGTACCCAAGTTATTCAAGCTGAAGCCAAGCTGCATCCCACTGCTTGTCAGGCGATAGACGGTCCCGACACTGAACGTCAAGGTGTTCAAGGAGCTGTGCCATATTTTCTCGCTGATATAATTGAGCTGGAGTCCCACCGCGAAACGGCTGGTGATCTGGCGTCCGTAACCTATGCCGAGGGCGATGTCCTGAACGGTATACCGTTCGCCCGTACCAAGTGGATGATCCACCGTACGAACGTCGATCTCACCGGAGTTCAGCGCGGTCACGCTCCCGAATAAAGTGCCGAAGCCACTGATAGGCACGTTCGCGGCCGCGTAGTCGAAGGCGATGTCGGCAAACCAATTGCTGTGGGTGAAAGTGACCGCGGGACGATCCAAGGCTCCGATCACGCCTGGGTTGAAATAGACCGATTCGATACCCTCGGAGAGGCCCACACCGGCATTGCCCATGGCCGCGTGGCGGGCACTGGGTTCGATACCCAGGAATTGTCCGACGGTGGTCCCCGTCTTGGATTGTGCTGCCGCCATACCGGTGCAGCCCACCAAGATCAACAGAGTGATCAACATAGTGTTCAGCAGAGTGTTCAATAGAGAGACCACCACGATGCGTCTCATAACGCTCTCCACGCTCACTTGATCAGGGCGAACTTGCCGGTGAACACACCGACATCGCCGCCGTCGACGTGGTAGATGTACAGGCCAGGCGCCACGTCGAGATTGTCCTTGGTCCGCAGGTTCCAAGCCACGAAGCCATCGTTGGAGCCTTCGTGTTGCAGAGTTTGAACGAGGTCGCCGCGCAAGGTGTAGATTCTGATGGTGCAGCGGCTGGGGAGACCTCGGAATTCGATCCGCCTTTCACCCCGGCCGGATACGGCGAACCGTTCCGGCTCGAAACTGGCGGAGCCGACATAGGGATTGGGCACGACGTAAGGTTCGAAATCCGCCTTGGCACTGTTCGGGTCGATGAACTCGGCGTGAGTCGTGAAAACGAAGACGTCGTCGGAACTGAAAGGCCGCGTCAATCGTAGCTCGAACTCATCCCCGCCTGCCGGTGGACTTTGAGGTGCGGCGCCTTCAGGATCGAGTTTGATGCGCCAGGTCGGCCACGGGGTGACAGGATCATCTGTCTCGTATGTGATGATGTCGATGACTTCGACATCTTCGGGTTGATTGAGGCTCAGTGTCCCGTCCAAATCGCCATCTCGGAAGCGGAAGTCGAGCCTTTGGTCACCGCTTTCCGTGTGAGCAATCACCTCGAATTTGGCAGGACGAGCCGGGTAGAGAAACATTTCCAACGAGGTATCCACGACTGTGTCTGAAAACCGGATGGTGATGTCATCGGGATAATAGGGGCGACGTAAATTCTTGGACAAACCCGGCAGGTATTTAGCCAGCAGCCGGGCGTCCGACGGACTCCCAGCCGTCAGTCCGGTCCGTGTTGCATCGATCGCCACGCTCTCCTGCGTCACACGCACCGCTTCCCCAAACTGGCCTACTTGATCAAGAGCCCAGCTCAACCAAATGAGCGGCCACACCATCCCCCGACGGTCGCCCAGAGCGCGCCGGAGGGAGAGGCTCTCCTCGAAACGCTGTCTCGCACCTATAAAGTCGGCTTGACGGTAAAGCGCCGCTCCCAGCACTTGGAGAGCCTCAGCCATTCCCGGGCGGTCGTCCAACGCTCG
>Ga0209536_100012440_pt1 | contig 12371 bp, 14 predicted proteins | sample DeeMarSeWOR28_12_FD_187461 | JGI IMG/M metagenome (GOLD analysis project Ga0209536, IMG submission 187461) | Marine sediment microbial communities from White Oak River estuary, North Carolina - WOR-2-8_12 (SPAdes) (version 2) | ecosystem: Environmental > Aquatic > Marine > Intertidal zone >...
GCGATCCGTCCGGGTGCATCCTCAACGGCAGACCATACTTTTCACGCGCCTTATTGCTCGTTACCAACGGTTCGGTGTTCTGGATGGTCGCCGTCGGTCCGGAAAAGACTGCGATGCGCGGTTTTTGGATACCCTCTAACTCGGCCATGGGAATGTCCTTTCAAAAAACGACGGCGGATCTGCAGAGGAGCGCTTCCTTCTCGCGCGCAGTTATTCTAAGTCAAAGGGAATCTGTTCCGGTCCATATCCTTGCCAATACTTCTTTGTCGCCGGATCATAGCGTCCCTGCAAAAAGCCGCCGGCCTTTTCGGCTCGGACGATGATGGCAACCGTCCGCTCCTCGCCGCTCTCTTCCGCATGGATCTCATAGGGGGCAACCAAGTCGACTTTGCCGGGCCCAACCTCGATATTTTGGGTCTGGCGAATGTCGGCATAGTCGGGTTTTGAGCCATCATCCAGGCGCTCGTAGCGTTCGATGGCCTCGTGCCCATCGAGAACTCCGTAGAGAGTCCAGTTATGAGCGTGGTCGTGGATTTGAGTGCGCGACTTGGGGTTTTTGATCAGCCCGTTGATGACGAACTTATAATCGGGATCTTCGTAGAAAAGTAGATTTTGTGCGCGGTCGGCTTGCCGGCACGCGGGCCAACTTTTCGATTGTTCCCGGATCGAAGGGTCGGCGATCAACTGCTCCACGAGTGGTACCATTTTTGGCCAAAGAGTCGCTGGATCCGGTTCTTGAGCATGAAGCCGGCGAGCGGATGCGATAAAACGCTGAACGGCAGACGAAGAATTAAAAACCATACGACCCTCCTCACATTGTAAAACAGCCAGGTCCGAAAATCCGTCGTCGACAAAGAACACTCGCCTTCTTTATGGAAGGCTCGCGTCTTCTTCCACGCATCAATTGCCACCTGCGGACTCCCGGTTAATGCTCAGAAAGCGCTGGTCGGGTGACGTAAACATCCCCTAAACAATTTCGTGATTAAGAAAAAAGGCTTCGGAAGGCAGCCGACCTTCCGAAGCCCAAATAATCAGACGCTCTCTGCTTGCGACTCACGTCCCGTGAGACCAAGACGATAGGTACTTCTGCTGCTCTTTGGTGAGGGAATCAATCCTGATTCCCATGCTCGCAAGTTTTAATTTCGCCACCCAGTTTTCCACGGCCTTGGGAACTTCGTAGACTCGCGGCGTGAGTTTCTTCCGGTTTTTTACCGCCCATTCGGAGGCCAGCGCCTGAGTAGCAAAGCTCATATCCATGACCGACGCCGGATGACCTTCGGCCGCGGCGAGATTGACCAATCGGCCTTGGCCGATGAGATAAATTCTCCGCCCGCCGGGGAGAACATAGGCGTCAACGAAATTCCGGACATTCTTTTCTACCTTCTTGGCCAGTTGCCTGAGGGATTTGATGTCAATCTCGATATCGAAATGGCCGGAATTACAAATCACCGCTCCGTCTTTCATAACCCTGAGGTGCTCTTTGGCGATGACATGCATGTCGCCGGTGAGGGTGACGAAAAGATCGCCGATGGGCGCAGCCTCCTTCATCGACATCACCTCGAACCCATCCATTGCCGCCTCAAGAGCGCGAATCGGATCGACTTCCGTAACGATGACCTTGGCACCCATGCCGCGGGCGCGGGAAGCAACCCCCTTGCCGCACCACCCATAACCCGCGATCACCACCCGCTTGCCGGCGAGCAGCATGTCGGTGGCGCGAATGATGCCGTCGATGGTCGACTGACCCGTACCGTAACGGTTGTCGAATAGATGTTTGGTCGCGGCGTCGTTTACGGCAATGACGGGGATCCTCAGCGCTCCTTCTGCCTCCAGGGCGCGCAACCGGATCACCCCGGTCGTTGTCTCCTCCATACTTGCAACCAGGTTCGAGGAAAGGTGGGAATAATCGGTGTGCAGCAAGGAGACAAGATCCGCCCCATCATCCATCGTAATTACTGGCTTGTGGTCGAGGGCCGCACGCAAATGGCTGTAATAGGTCTTGTGGTCTTCGCCTTTGATCGCATAAACAGGCACGTGGTCGTGCCGGACCAGGGAAGCCGCAACATCATCCTGGGTGGAAAGCGGATTCGATGCGCACAGAACCACATCCGCGCCGCCCGCTTTCAGGGTTTGGACCAAGTTCGCGGTTTCCGCCGTAACGTGGAGACAGGCGGAGAAACGCATGCCCTGGAGCGGCTTCTCCTTGAAAAATCGCTCCCGAACGCGCTGTAACACTGGCATGTCCTGGCCCGCCCACAAAATCCGCTTGCGGCCGTCCTGGCTCAAGCGCATATCACGAATATCATGCTTCCTTCTCGCCATCCTAAATAACGCTCCTCCCCGCTCGCTCCGCCTACGCGCGCGCAGCTGCTTTCTTGATATCTTCGACCCGGTCCGTTCTCTCCCACGTAAAGTGGCCGTCTTCGGGTGTGCGGCCGAAGTGGCCATAGGAAGCTGTAGAACGATAAATGGGTCTCTTTAAGTCCAGGGTTTGAATGATGCCCTTGGGGCGAAGATCGAAAAGATCTTGCACAATCGCCGCCAGTTTGGCCTCCGCGATGACCCCCGTACCGAAGGTATCGACGAGCACGGAAACGGGCTGCGCCACGCCAATGACGTAAGCGAACTGAACTTCGCACCGGCTTGCCAATTCCGCGGCGACAATATTCTTGGCGACGTAACGTGCCATATAAGCGGCACTGCGATCGACCTTGGAGGGGTCTTTTCCGGAGAAAGCCCCTCCCCCGTGGCGCCCCATGCCCCCGTACGTGTCAACAATAATTTTCCGCCCGGTGAGTCCACAATCTCCCTGCGGGCCACCGACAACAAAACGGCCCGTCGGATTCACGTGATACACGGTATTCTTGTCAAGGTAGTCGGCGGGAATGACCGCCTTGATAACCCCGTCGATAATCGTTTCTCTGAGTTTGGCATATTCCACGTCCGGGCTATGTTGCGTGGAGATGACGACGCTCTGCACCCTAGAGGGCTTGCCGTTACGATACTCCACAGTAACTTGAGACTTACTATCCGGTCGAAGAAAATAAGCTTCGCCGCCTTTACGAATTTTTGCTAAATATTTGACCAGGCTGTGGGCCATCTGGATGGGAAAGGGCATGAATTCCGGCGTCTCATCGCAGGCATACCCAAACATCATTCCCTGATCACCGGCGCCCTGCTCGGTGTGCAGCCCCTCACCCTCGGTAACCCCTTGCGAGATATCGGGGGATTGCTGCTCCACGGCAGTGAGCACGGCGCAGGTGCTGCCGTCAAATCCCATGGCAGAATCTGTATAACCAATATCACGGATCACCTCTCGGGCGACCTCGCTGTAACTCACCTGCGTTTTGCTCGTAATTTCGCCGGCGATGACGACCATGCCGGTCTTAGCCAAGCTTTCACAGGCAACTCGGCTGTCTGGATCGCCGCCCAAATGGGCATCCAGAATTGCGTCCGATATTTGGTCACAGAGTTTGTCGGGATGGCCTTCTGAAACCGATTCTGATGTGAAGAGAAAATCTTTACCTGCCATGGAAATAACCTCCAAGGGGCGTCTCCGTGAAAAATTTAATCTGTTTTTTATAGCGGATAGGAGGGGGGGAATCAACCTTACTCGGGTTCGTTGAATTTCTTATTCACAAGTTTTTCGATGGCCTTGACGGCCTGGTCCGCGTCCTCACCCGTGGCCTCGACCTCAATGCGAGTTCCTTGAGGTGCCGCCAGGGTAAGGACTCCCATGATGCTCCGGCCGTCGGCACTTTGGCCATCTTTGCTGAACGTGACCTGGGCGGCAAAGCGATTGACAGTTTGCACGAGAAGGGCCGCCGCCCGCGCATGCAAGCCCAGTTTGTTCTTGATTTCCAACTGCTTGACGACCCGGCTCATATCATTACTTTTCGATATCGCGGTGTTTCACGCGAAGGCGAAATTTGTCGCGGCCCAGTCGTTTTTCCAGTGCTTGCACTAAGACAACAGAACGATGGCGCCCCCCCGTGCACCCAAGAGCGAGGGTCAAGCTACTTTTCCCCTCCCGCTCATACAGCGGCAAGGTAAACTCAAGAAGCGCGTATAGTCGGTCCAGGAATGCCAGCGTCTGTTTTTCCTTCATGACATAGTCTTCGACCTCGGCTTCCAATCCGGTTTTGCCGCGCAGCTCATTGACGAAGTAAGGATTCGGAAGAAAGCGCACATCGAGGATCAGATCCGCATCGTGTGGAATCCCGTACTTGTAGCCAAAGGAGGTGAGAAACACGGTCATGCGGCCTGAACTGGGCGCTCCGCAAAATTGCTGCTCCATCTCCCGCTTCAGCTGATGGACGTTAAGCTCACTCGTATCAATCACTTTATCGGCGAGTTCCCGCATGGCTTCCAAGGCCTTCCGCTCTCGTGTGATGCCCTCGGGAATCGATCCCTCCCCGGCCAGGGGATGCGGCCGCCGGGTTTCATTGAAACGTCGCAACAGGACGTCGTCAGCCGCGTCAAAATACAGGATCTGGACATGGTGGCCGGCGGCGCGGATTTCAGCCAAGACCCGCGGCCACGATTGCAGAAACTGCCCCGCCCTCAAATCCACCCCTAGGGCGATCCGTTTAATTTCTTCGCGATACCCATCACAAAGGTCGATGAACGTAGGGATCAAAAGTGCGGGAAGATTATCGATACAGAAAAAACCGTTATCCTCAAGGGCGCGAATGGCAACGCTTTTTCCCGAGCCCGAAAGGCCCGTTACAATGATGATGTCCAGGCCATCGGTCATGTTAGATCATAACTTCTGGTCTTCGGTGGCGATAATCTCAAAAATCTCCTCGCGGCTTGTACCCGCAATCAAACGACTGCGAAAAGCGGGATCCTTGAGCAACCGGGAAATTCTGGCCAGAGCCTTCAGGTGATCCGCGGCGCCATCTTCAGGGGCCACAAGAACAAAAAATAAATGCGTCGGCCCGCCGTCTAATGACGCGAAGTCGACACCCTCCGGGCTGCGCGCGAAGAGGCCCTCGATACGCTGCACCGCAGCGAGCTTTCCGTGGGGAATGGCGACTCCTTCGCCAATGGCTGTGGTGCTGATCTTCTCCCGCTCCGATAAGACGTGTCGCACCTTTTCCTTATCGAGCTTAGAGTTAGAAGCCGCGAGTCGATCCGCCATTTCCGTGAGGACTTCGTCCTTTTCTCTTCCCCGGAGAGCCGGAATGACCCTCTCGGGCGTCAGAAAATCCGTGATCTTCAATCGAGATTATTTCTCCTTCGTTCTAACTTTGACTTTTCTTTTTGCTTTTTAACCTGCCGCTCGACTTTATCCATAACCAAATCGATGGCCGAATAGAGATCTTCGGTTTCCTCTTTTCCGTGGATCGTTGTGCCGGGAGCGCGAAACTCAACCTCCGCCATCTGACGCTCTTTCGAATCTACGGAGAGCACGACGTGAGCGTCTAACGGTTTAGAAAAATACTTACCCATTCGCAGAATTTTATCTTCCGCATATTGCTTTAAAGCATCCGTGGGATCCGTATGGCGGAATGTCACGGAAACTTTCACGTCACCCATGAGTCGTCGTCCATTTCTGTGGTTACTTGCGAAAATAGGGCAGGCGCCGTTTTGACGAAGGTAGGATTCCCATGGCCTCACGATACTTGGCGACCGTTCGGCGGGCAATATCGATGTTATCCTGAGATAAGAGGGCCGCGATATGCTGATCGCTGTGCGGCTTGCGGGGATCTTCGGCAGCGATAATATTGCGGATTTTTTCTTTGACGCTCTCGCTCGCGACGTCCTCGCCGTTGCCTCCTTTGGGCCTGAGCCCACTCTGGAAAAAAAACTTCAGTTCAAAAAGCCCCTGAGGCGTGTTGACGTACTTGTTCGCCGTGGCGCGACTCACCGTAGACTCATGCATATGGATATCCTCGGCCACATCTCTCAGAACCATCGGCCTTAGATGACTGACGCCATGATCGAGGAAGTCCTGCTGAAATTTGAAGATACTCTGGGTAACCCGATAGAGAGTTTGTTGCCGCTGCTGAATACTCTTGATCAGCCAGGTCGCCGCACGAACCTTTTCCTGGAGGTACTGGCGCGCCTGTTCTTCTTCGGCCCCGTCCTGACCCGCCATTCGCCGGTAAAGGGAGCTCACCCGGAGGCGCGGGACGCCGTCGTCATTGAGATAAATAACGTACTCGCCTCCAATCTTCTCAACGAAGACATCGGGCAAGACCGTGCGCACTTCTTCCTGCTCAAAGCCCCGGGAAGGTTTCGGCTCGAGGGAAGCGATAACATGCGCCGCGCCGGCGATTTCGTCGACCGTGGTCGATAGATCGCGAGCCAGCTTTTCATACCGTTTTGACTCCAAGAGGCTCAAGTGATCCGCCACGATCCTCGCCGCCAAGCTATCGGAAAGTCCAAGATTCTCGAGCTGGACGAGGAGGCACTCCCGTAGATCGCGCGCTGCGACTCCGACCGGGTCAAAGAACTGGATACGCTTCAGGACCGCTTCGACTTCTTCGAGCGGGCTTTCCGTCGCCCTGCATACTTCTTCCAACTGCACCGCCAAGTATCCGTTCTCGTCCAGGTTACCGATCATATAGAAACCGATGGTTTCCTCACGTTCAGAGATCCTCGAAAGTCGGAGCTGCCAAATGAGATGGTCCTCCAGGGAGATCTTTTTCGTCAGACTGTTCTCCCACGAGGGTGGCCCATCTCCTTCATCGGCGGTCGCCTCCGCCGTCAGGGAACCGTGCATCGCATTGGAGTGGGTATCGAGGTATTCTTGCCAGTCCATGGTACCAATTTTGTCCAACGCAGAGAGCTCTCGATTGATGACCGGCTCCGCTATGGGCTCTGACGCGTCGGCTGGGCCCGCGGGCCTGGGCGTTTCCGGGTTTTCTGACTCTTCGCCGGGTCCTTCTTCCAAGGCGGGATTTTCCTGAAGCTCTTTGGTAACCATCTCCTGCAATTCGAGGCGCGAGAGCTGCAGCAACTTGATCGCCTGCTGCAGCTGCGGTGTCATCACCAACACTTGTGCGAGTTTTTGAACTTGTCGAATCTCAAGAGCCATGGTTAGAACTTAAAACCCTCTCCTAAATAGAATTTCCGTGCCTTCGGACTGGCAGCGATATTTCCCGGGGAACCTTCCTCGAGAATTATACCATCGTTTAGAATATAAGCGCGATCACAAATTCCCAGGGTCTCCCGGACGTTGTGATCGGTAATGAGGATGCCGATCCCGGTGGTAATCAACTTCCGAATGATTTTCTGAATCTCAGAGACGGCAATCGGATCGACGCCCGTGAAAGGTTCGTCAAGCAGAACAAAATAGGGCGATAGAACCAGGGCGCGGGCGATTTCCACTCTCCGCCGTTCGCCGCCGGACAGGGTGAAAGCCTTGTGCTTGGCGAGGTGACTGACGCCGAGCATTTTCATCAGCCCACCGCATCGTTCCCGTTGCTCGTCAGCGTTCAGGTCAAGCGTCTGCAAAATGGCGAGGAGGTTTTCCTCAACCGTCAATCGGCGAAAAACCGACGATTCCTGAGGCAAATAGCTGATGCCGGCGCGGGCCCTTTCATAGATGGGCGCGGCGGTTAATTCCTCGTCGTTGAGGACGACCTTGCCTTCGTCGGGACGGACCAAACCTACGATCATGTGAAATGTCGTCGTCTTCCCGGCCCCATTCGGGCCAAGCAAACCCACCACCTCACCCCCACGAACTTGAACACTGACTTTATTCACAACGCAACGGCCACTATAGGACTTGGCGACGGCTTCGGCTTTCAGCATGCTCATTTTGACTTGTCCGGCGCCGCGTCCGTTTTTTCCTTCTTTTGCAGTTCTTCAGGGAAGATGACCGCACGCACGCGTACTTCGCCTTTACCTTCGGCCACCGCGCGGTCGTCTTCCACGTAATAAATAATCCGTGTGCCGCTCACCTGACTGTTACCTTGCCGCATTACGGGGTTCCCGGTGAGCGTCACGGTTTTGGTTTTGTCGTTGAACACGGCTTTGTCGCCGGTCGCGACTCGATCCCCCTGTGTCGCTTTAACGCTTCCTTCGGCGACAATTTCCTTCATCTGCTTCATTTGCGGCTCGTAAAATGTCGTAAGGGTCTCGCTCCTCATGGTCATATCTGCCTGAGTCGTCACGACCCGACCTTTGTACGTGATCGTGCTTTTCTTCTGGTCGACCTCCATCCAATCCGAGGTAATATAAATAGGATCTTTCCTATTAAACTCGAAAGCGGCACCGCTGCCTTTTTTCTTTGTCTCCTCTTTGGCAGCAGCACCGTATGCGGGTGCAAAGTTCACCAGAAGCATAAAAACCAAAGTACAGAGGCTAAAGGTCGAAGAGCTCATCTAACCTCCGTTGTAGCCGCTTTTTTAGGCCGGCGCTTTTTCTGCTCGAGCTTTTGGGGTTCGATTTTGGTCTTGACGTTTTGCAGCAATCGAACCTTCTTATTTTCTAACTCCACTTCCATCCTGGAGCCTTCTAATTCAAGCCCATCGCCAACGACGGTCGTTCGGTGCGGCATTACGATTTGATCCTTTGCCGGCAAATAGATGGCTTCGTCAGATCTTAAGACATACCCCTGAAAGGTTACCTGGACCCCGCCTTCGAGTTCCATTTTTTCCAATTGTTTCTCAGTAAAGAATATGCGCGCAACCTCACCCATAGTTTCAGCGGTCTCGCCCTTTTTGTCATAATAGTAGAACCGAGGTTTCTTTATGACCGCTTCTTTCTGCTCTTTCAAATAGCTTGCCTCGGCTCCGAACAGCTCCCAAACCTTTCGTCCGTTCTCGATCTTGGAGCGATGAAACTCCTTGATGTTCAGAGCCGCTTCCGGAAGAGCATCCAAGACCTTGAGAGGATTCTTCCTTATCTCTTTCACCTTATTGGCCAAAACCGTTTCGGCAACCTTGTACGCCACTCCACCCAATGAAGCCAAAATCGCAACTAACAGGATCCATCGTCTTACTCTACGCATCTTCAGAAGCCATGTTCACTTACAAAAATACCACTCTTTAGAAAACCTGTAAAGCAATGGGCATGAATATTGCTATAATAACCGCCAAAAGGTGCTTAAATTCCGTAAAAGCCTCGCGTCATACCGGGCCACTTGCGCATGGCTTTCAGCAGCAGTTCCGCAACCTCCCGCACCGCTCCCCGTCCTCCGGACGCCTCCGTGACGTAATCAACGAGCCGCCGCAGTCCGCTCCACCCATCCTTGACGGTTATCGCGAGCCCCGCTCGCCGCAAGATCGGAAGGTCAATGATATCATCGCCGACATAGGCAATCTGATGATCTTTGAGTCCACACCGATCTTTGATCTTGTCGTAGGCATCCCTCTTGTCCTGAATGCCCTGATAGACGATCTGAATCCCCAATTCCCGTGCTCTTAACTGCACGATCTTTGAGGTACGTCCGGTAATGAATCCGACATCGACGCCGGCCCGTTTCAGCAGCGAAATGCCTTGCCCGTCACGGACATCGAAATGCTTGGACTCCACCCCCTGGTCGTCAATGATTATCTGGCCGTCAGTCAAAACCCCATCCACGTCGAGAAGGAGTAATCTTATTTTTTCGGCTTTCGTCCGAACAGCAGCAGAGATGCGTTTCACGGGACAATGCCGGCCTTAATTAAATCGTGCAGGTGGATAACACCCTGGGGTTCTTGATGTTTGTTGTCCAAAACGAAGAGAGAGGTAATCGGGTAATGCTCCATCACAGTCACGGCTTCGGCGGCTAGCGACTCCCCCGGGATGGTTTTTGGATTACGAGTCATCAGATCTTTGGCTTTGAGTTGAAAAATATTACCTTCTCTTTCCAAGCCCCTTCTCAAATCGCCGTCGGTGATGACACCCACGAGTTTACCCCCGGTGTCCACGACCCCCGTAACTCCCAGGCGCTTCGAAGTGATTTCAAACAGGGCGTCCTTCATAGGAGTTTCTTCCTGCACCAAGGGGATTTGGTCCCCGCGGTGCATTAAGTCCTCGACGCGAAGCAACAGCTTTCGGCCTAGAATGCCGCCTGGATGCCGGCTGGCAAAGTCCTTCTCTTTAAAGCCGTTTTGTTCGAGCAGAACAACCGCCAGAGCATCGCCCATGGCCAACGCCGCCGTTGTGCTCGCGGTGGGCGCAAGTCCGAGGGGACAGGCTTCTTCCTGGACTCTAACCTGTAAGACTACGTCGGCCGCTTTCGCCAGGGTCGAATCAGGTTTCCCCGTCAGCGCGATCATCTTAAGGCCGTTGAGCGTAAAATGAGGAATCAGCTTCAGAATCTCTTCTGTTTCCCCGCTGTTGGATACGGCAAGGATGACGTCCCCTTTCATCACCATCCCGAGATCGCCATGCACCCCATCACCCGCATGGAGAAAAAAAGAGGGCGTTCCAGTGCTGGCGAGAGTGGATGCGATTTTTCGGCAAATGAGTCCCGACTTTCCCAACCCCGTCACCACGACCTTGCCCCGACATCGACGCAGAAGATCCACGGCTTGGACGAAACTCTCGTCGAGCCTCTCTATCGCCGACAGGATTCCGTTGGCTTCGATGGTCAGCACGTCCCGGGCGCGTTTGAGGATTTGGGCGGCTTTCACGATGATCAACTTTCTTTTATCAGCGCATCGATGTTTTTGACCATACGGAGGAGTCCTTCAAAATCTCTCAGCGCTAGAGAATTGGGACCATCGCTCAGGGCATGCTCCGGATCTTCATGAACTTCCATGAATAGCGCGTCCACGCCCACGGCGACACCTGCCCGGGCGAGCGGGGGAATGTACTTCCTCTCTCCCCCGGATGCGTTTCCGAGGCCTCCCGGCAACTGCAGGCTGTGGGTGGCGTCGAAGACCACCGGAAACCCGAGCTCTCGCAAGATCACCAACGAGCGCATGTCCGAAACCAGGTTGTTGTAACCGAAACACACTCCCCGTTCTGTCAACAACACCTGGTCATTTCCCGTCGCCAAGATCTTTTGGACTACATTGCGGATATCCCAGGGTGCCAGAAACTGGCCCTTCTTGACGTTCACGACTTTTCCCGATTGAGCCACAGCAACGACGAAATCTGTCTGACGGCACAGAAATGCTGGGATCTGTAACACGTCCGCCACTTCCTGGACTCGGGGGATTTGTTCTTTCTCGTGGACATCCGTGAGCAAGGGGACACCGGCCCGATGTTTTACCTCTGCGAGGATTTCAAGCCCCCTTTCCAGCCCGGGGCCCCGGTATGAATCGAGCGACGAACGATTCGCCTTATCGAAAGAGGACTTAAAGATGAAAGGAACGCCGACTCGGTCAGCGGCTTCCCGGAGTCGCAGCGCGTGGCGCATCACGGACTCCCGGCTCTCGATGACGCAGGGCCCGGCGATCACGGCAATCGGAGCTCCGGCACCGATGTCGATGCCACTGACTCTCACGCGCTTGGTTGCCATGGTCGTTCACACCCACCCATGATTCATGTCCGGGCGAGCTTAATGCGAGGGACTTCCTTCAGGGCCTGTCGGTTTTGCACCGCTGCCTTGATAAAGCCTTTGAAGAGGGGGTGGCAATCCATCGGACGGGATTTGAATTCCGGGTGGAACTGGCAGCCGAGGAACCACGGATGATCTTTTAGTTCGATGATTTCAACGAGATTGCCGTCCGGCGATAGCCCGCTGAGCGCCATTCCCGCGGCCCTGAAGCTGTCGGCATAGTCGTTATTGAATTCGTAACGATGGCGGTGCCGTTCCGAAATCTTCTTGCGCCCATAGAGCTTTAACGCCAAGGAATCTTCTTGCAGCACACAAGGGTACGCCCCAAGTCTCATGGTGCCCCCCTTGGCGTCGATCCCCTTTTGCTCCTCCATCAAATGGATCACGGGATGGGGGCTTTGCAGGTCGAATTCGCTTGAATTCGCCCCCTCCAGGCCGCACACATGACGGGCAAATTCGACGACAGCCATTTGCATGCCCAAACAAATGCCGAAGAACGGGATTTGCCGCTCCCGGGCGAAGCGGATGGCGGCAATCTTACCTTCGCTACCGCGGTCGCCGAACCCCCCGGGAACCAGAACTCCATCGGCTTGCCCCAGGAGTTCTTGAACTCTGTCGTGCTCGATTTTTTCCGCCTCGAGGCAGTCTAGTTCGACCCTCACCTCATTGGCAATGCCCCCGTGGACCAAGGCTTCCATCAGGCTCTTATAAGATTCTTTAAGGCTCATGTACTTACCGACAACGGCGATACGAACCGAAGCCTTGGGGTGGTCGAGAACCTGAACCACCTTTTGCCACCTCTGAAGATTTGGCGCACCGGTCCACATGTGGAGCTTTTCCACCACCCGCTCATCCAGCCCTTCGTCATGGAAAACGAGCGGCACCTCATAGATCCACTCCACAGCCTTCGCCGTAATGACGGAAT
>Ga0209536_100012441_pt1 | contig 12371 bp, 10 predicted proteins | sample DeeMarSeWOR28_12_FD_187461 | JGI IMG/M metagenome (GOLD analysis project Ga0209536, IMG submission 187461) | Marine sediment microbial communities from White Oak River estuary, North Carolina - WOR-2-8_12 (SPAdes) (version 2) | ecosystem: Environmental > Aquatic > Marine > Intertidal zone >...
GAAACTTTTAAACTGATTTTTCTCTCTTCTTTGGAGTAGTTTAATGGGTTATCTTGAATGAAGCATGTTTTTTTTCGTTTAATGCGCCAGCATATGATTGATTTTTTTAATGAGCGAAAGAGAGTAAAACAAAAATTCGATGCTGAGAGAGGTTATATTTCTTTTGTAGTGTGGTTTTTTGAGCCTAGGCCAATGTTTTCTGCGTATTCGATGTATTTGAGGGCTTTTTGATTGTTCTCTTTGAATCGAGGTTCTTGTTCTTGGAGCAGTTGTAGACCGAAATGGTCTAGTGCGACGGGGTCGGTTCCTGCTAGGATGTAGCCTAGTTTTGTGGGGCATCCTCCGTGTCTGCATTCTTGGGCTTTAACCATGGTTTCGACGGCGTCTATTATGAATAGGTTTGGGGGGGCTGCGGCGTTTACTTCTGCGATTCCTTTGTTTATGTTTTTGATTTTGGTGTGCATTAGGAGTCTGTCTTTTTTGCTTAGGTAGCCGAACTGGTTTTTCAATGCGCCGCTTAAGCCGACTGTGAAGTGAGTTTTCAGCACGGGCAGGGATATGGTGAAGTCGGATGTTAGTGGGAGAGTTGATATTGTCAGTTTGTATCCTCTTGGGCTTTTCACTTTCTGCATTTTTTCAGAGTAGAGATTGACGAGTTTGACGCCGTGACTGTCGCAGACTTGTTTTAGTGGTGATTTGGCAATGATTTTGTTTGATCTTCCTGCGTCGATTGCTGGTGCGTCGCCGACGGTGACTTCGCGGTTTGAGAGCTGACTTAAGATGGAGTCTAGGATTTCAGGATGGGTGGTTGTTGGGTGGGGCTCGTAGGAGACGATGTTTGGCTTCAGAAAGAACTTTTCTGCTTTTTTGAAGTGTTCACTGAAGATTTCCATAATTTTCGCGGTGAATTCTTTCCTATTGCAATCTCTGGAGAAATAGATCGTGGACATTTTTCCGCCTTTATAGAAAGAACCTGGCTGTGTCTTTTTACTTTTTTCTATCTTAGTTGGAATATCAGTAACCATGGAAGAAATGTCACAATTTTAGAAATGGATATTAGATGAATTTCCTTCTAAAATAAGACTTATAGCATATTCATTATGGTTTGAATTAGACCGGTTCGGTGTGAAGGAGCGAGAGAATCTTTGAAACGTTGCTGTCTTGCCCAATCTTCGATGTGGTCGATGAGAGTTATCTTTGCGTTAGCGCTTATTGCGTTGGTTTTGTTTTTTTCTGTTCCTTCCGCGATTGCTGCTTCTGATGCGCCTTCAGTTGAATGGCGCCAAATATACAATAATTTACAATTGTTATCTGTCATTCAGACGGCGGATGGAGGCTACGCCTTGGCTGGGGCTTCAGGGGCGTCCAACTCAGCCACTTTTATTAAAACAGACTCGTCTGGCAACGTGCAATGGCAAAAAGTACAGAACAATATCGTTTCAGTGGTGCAAGCTGGGGATTTAGGTTACGTATTATTTTGCTATAACAGTGTGGTTAAGACTAATGCTGATGGAGACTTTGAATCGAGCTTTTCCATAGGATTAGGAACTGTTCAGGACGGCATAATTACTCGCGATGGCGATTATGTCTTGGTGGGCAATAGCCTCGGCGATGATGGGGAGTACTTTGCTTGGCTGTACAAGTTTGACGAGCAAGGTAACCTTCTATGGAATAACACGTATACTGGAGGTGTCTCTGTTTACGATGTTACGGAGACTGCTGACCGGGGTTGTGCACTGGCAGGCAATTGGAAAAACGATTTTTGGTTAGCTAAGATTGATTCAAACAGTAATCTGCAGTGGTGGAACACATACTCTTATGGAGATATTCAAGATAGCCATATTGTTTACTCTGTGGTGCAAACCAAAGATGGAGGATTCGTGCTCGCAGGGATTGGAGACTGGCAAGCAAGCGGAGGACTCGTTCCTTGGCTGATTAAGGTCGATTCTCAAGGACTTGAGGGGAGATTTTTTAGTCTTCCTTACGGACATATTCCAAACGACAACTTCCGTGCAGTAGTGCAAACTGACGATGAGGGCTATGCATTAGCACTAGGGAAAAGTGCGAAGTTGTTGAGAACAGATTCTTCTGGCAGTGAACTCTGGACATTAGCCTTAGACGATGGCAGTTGGGATTCAGATTATCAATCGTCGTGTCTAATACGGACGAGAGATGGCGGATACGTCGTTGCTGGTACAGTTTTCGGGAATACTGCGGCTGTAATAAAGATTTCACCCGAACTCGACACTCAGCCACCAGTGATTACTGTCTCAAGCCCAGAAAGCAAGACGTACGAGACTAGTGACGTTCCGTTGATGGTTACTGTGAATAAGCCTGTTTCATCGATTGCTTACATCCTTGATGGTCAATCTGAAGTGACTATAACCGGAAACACAACTTTGTCTGGATTAGCAATTGGCATGCATAACTTAACGGTCTCCGCGAGGGATTCGGGGGGATTGATTGGTTCTTCGGGTATCATCCAGTTTAGCATAGTGGCTCGTTTCCCTACAGAATTTGTTGTCATGGGCGGTATCCTTGCAGCCGTTATTGTTGTAAGTCTTCTGGCTTACGTTAAAAGAGAGAGTCTTTTGGCTTACAGGAAAAAAGGCTTTACTATCTTCTTCCAGAAACAGCGCTTTGCCGCTTTAGGAAAAAATAGGATGCTATGGACTTTGACAATAATTGGGTTGTCCATCCTGTTAGTTTTCACTCAATTTTTCTTTCCTTATGCTTATTATTCGGTTTCGTTTGGAAGCGCCAATTCGACATTTGAAGTGGGTGTAAGTTACGTTTACGAGCAAGACAGCTATGGGCAAATCTACGATGAGGTATCCCACATTAAGGAAGTGGGCTTTAATGTTATTCGAGTGAACCTGGTTTGTGACTCAATCGACCCAGGCGCGCATGTAAATACGCTTACGGAAGTTTTCTTTAGCGCTGTTAGGCAGCTTGGCATTAAAGTTGCGTTGATTATCAACAATCACGATCGCGTCAATAACATTAATTATTATCTTGATAGGTGGGGTAGCGACCTCACCTATGTTCAAGTTCTTAATGAGCCTGATGTGGCTTCATCGTGGGATATGGGTGCGTTATTTACAGATGATGAGGCGGGGTCTAAGTTTGAAGAAGTCTACGCGGTCGTTGAGCAGCATCAGCTTTCGGTGCAATATTACACTAATTTTGGGCCAGCCTTTGTAGTTAGAGCAAATCTTCCTATCCAATTTAGCGATAAGCTTGATTTTATTGGGTTCGACGTTTTTATGGAGTCGTTTTTGGCTCTTTCTCCGAGAATGGTTCAGCTTCTTCAAAAGATAACTGAGAAAGAGGTTGTGATCTCAGAGTTAGGTATGTCGACAAGCGACGATGTAAAACAGGCTGATTATATAATTCGGGGTTTGAACCTCTTTAAGAGCATGGAGCTTAAGGGTTGCTGGATTGTTTATTGGAATAGTGTTGATAACGTTTATGGAATACGTGGGAGGCTTGCGGAACAAAAAGTGGGTGAGTGGATTGTGGAGAACATTTAGGCCGTCCAGACCGGTCTTAATTCATGGTTTAATGATAGTGATTACGCTTGTAGGAGTTCAATTGTTTCTGGATGCTTTCCAGAACTCCTTCTTTCTTTTCATGCCGCCGATAGGATTCGTTCTTTTCGTGTTTGCCACGTATGTCATTCAACCCCTAATATTGGGTGCGCTAAACATTACTCTTCTCCATCGCTTGTACAACTGTGAAGGATGGCAAATAGGATTCTGGCTCAACGGCTTCTTCCTCCTACTAATCTTCTCCACCATCAATCTAGTGATCGTTACAACTACAGGCGTGCCCTTCTCGATAATCCTTGGAATACTTGAAATCTTTTTGCTGTCCTATCCTTTTGGGTACTTGGGGAGATTCAGCAACCGGGGAGTCACAATAAACGCATAGCAGACATCAACAGCTCCCTCTACGTGACCCTTGAATAGTGCGTGCTAAGAGGCATAACTGAAAAGCTTGTATCTTACTTTTTCTATTTTCTAAACTAATTATTTATTCAGCTATGTCTTTTTCCAACGCGGATTGAGGTATTTCCTTTAAAAGCAAACCAATAGCATAATCTATTACAGGTTGAATCAGAGTGGCCCGTCATAAGCCCGGCGAGAAGAATAGTTATGTCTGAAGACTGTTTAGGTAAACCCTGCATAATAAGTCAAAAACCTATTCGCGGCGCAAACTACTACTGTCCAAGATGCAAAACCTGCATCTGCTTCTACTGCGGAGCTGACGTGCTCAAAGAAGTCGACGCAAAAGAATTAAGATGCCCTCGCTGTGGAGCAGAACTCAAGTGAGCGACGGATTCTGATTAGGATGAGAAATCTTGAATTGGAGTTTTTTCGTATTCTTTTATCGATGTAGGTACAGGAACCTTTCCATATAGTACAGGAAGAACTGATTGTAGTATCAGAAGTTGAGGTCGCTTCCGTGTCCTGCAAATGGGAGAAAGATTACTAGGCAAGCGGGGTTTGCTTGGTTTGTGTAGTGATCCTTTAGGTCTTTTGAGTTTTGAGAAAGCGCAAACGTCAAATGATTGCAGCGTCTAAAGAATGGACACCTATTACTCCACAAGCCTGACCTTGAGGTTGTGAACATAGTTGCTTCTGCAAGTCTAGGCGGAAGGGTGGAATTGGAAGAGACGGTTATTGCGTTTAGGCACTCGATGTATGAGCCGAAACAGTTTCCAGACTTGATCCACAGGATGGATGAGCCTAAGGTGGTCATGCTAATATTCGCAAGCGGAAGCCTTGTTTGCATTGGAGCTAAGAAAGAAAAGGATGTTTATAATGCAGTGCATAAGCTTCACAAAAACTTGGAGGAAAAAAACCTGATATTCTACGAATAAGAACTTCATTTGTTAATCGCTCTGAGTGTCAAACGGTCTTTTATGACGCCGTACTTCCTTAACGGAAACGTTTTGGTGGTTTGAAAACCTAGGTATGAGGAGAAAGCGGAAAATTGCTAAAAAGGTTCTAGTTCTTCGGGTCATTTGGAACCCAAGAAAGTGGGGTGGCGATTTTTTTGTATTTGTTTACGTAAAGTTTTCTTACGCTTTTGTAAGGATAATTTCCATGGTTGAAACCATTCGTGATTTGTTTTCGCCTTCTCTCGCCGGTAGTTCCTCTGTCCCTATCGTGACTTTGCTTACAGTTAGGTCGTTTAGGAAGCGCCTTCTGGTTATTTCAGCTGCGTCTACGGCAGTAGTGATTGCGCGTCCTCTGGCTTTCAAGGTAAGCTTTGTAGCATTGTTCGTGGACAGACCTGTCATAATAGCTAGTACATATTCCATTGGTGGCTTATGTCCGATGAAAACAATTCCTGATTTTTCTGACATTTTACATCACTCCTTTTGTGGTTGCTGTAACGTGTAACATTGTTGCTTTCTTCATGTCCATCAACATTAGAACGCTACTATATTATGATAAGAGCACACTCACTTATAAATCGCCTATAATAAGCCTGCAGTTTTTTGCGGTTTCATAGAATCAACCTGTTTAGACCTTTTCAGAATAAAGCCCAAAATTCGGTTGTGCGATTCGAACCCGTGACCAAGTGAAGAAGTCACCCCGCAAAACTCCTCATTTTTCCTTATAGTAATATAATTATGTCATATCAAAACAAAGTGGCGATTTCTAATTCAAAGGTTTATCAGTAAGTCACTGAATTAATCCTTATTTGGAGGAAGCCACTTGTCGAAAAGTAAGATACAATCTCAAGAAACATCAAGACAGATGATAATCGACTGTTTAAAAGATGTTGAATGGGACATAATACAGGAAAAAATTGATGCTGTAATTACGAAACTGGAGGAGGCGCAGAAGCTTGCTCAGGAATGCAGAGACAAAAAGATTTAGCAGCGCGTCATGCGCGCTCTAAGTAACCAGCTGCAAGACTGCGCGTTCTCAAGAAGTATCGTTTTGCATCGGTGAACTGTTATAGAATAAATTTAACCAACGGAGCAGATAATAATCTGGTTGTTGAGTATGGTTCGGTGTATCTGCAGAACAAGCAAAGCAACTTGTTACAGAGTATATCCCCTGACGTTATTAGGTCTCTTCTAAATATTTTCAGAGTTCTACGGTCAAACCAACATTAAAAAAACGTGGACGCGAAAACCTTTCTGCAATCTGGAAAGCCCGGTTAGAGTGGTTCAGGAACCCTCTTTAATCTTCTTGCAGACCTGGTTTTCTTTTCGATGAATGGAGTTTCAAAGGTGCAGTGAGGACAAACCCAAAACTTCTTTCCGCCTCGATTCACGATTTTCACTTCCTCGTAGCTGCTGGTTTTTTGGCACTCGTAGCATCTAAGGATGCTTTCGACAGGGCGCATAATAATAAAGTGTTCATGGAAGGTTTTAATGTTTGTGTGTGGGCTGAATTGAAGTGGATATATCTCCACTCTCAACAAAACTCTCATTTCATCCAATTTCTCTAGCTAATCGTTAATGGCAACTATTCAGAAAACCCAAAAAGCTTTCTATTAGCATTTTTTATTGGCATTGTCATACTAAACAGTAATTCAGTTTAAAATTCAACAAGGCATTCGTTTTGATTTCAGTTTAATTCTTTTCAGGCTTTTCAGGAATTCAATGACAAAAGCGGGGGTTGATTTGAACGGGAAAACACTTTTTTGTTTTATCTACTTGTTATATTTCGAGGTATAAGCGCTAGAGATTGAGGTGTCCGGATTCTCATTCTCTCTTCTCTCAGCAGTATCTTTCATTTCTTCAACAGCATTACCTATGCTTGTCACGGGTAACAAGTTCCCCAAAACGATTTGACGTGATAAAAGTTCAATTCGTTCACGTTCTGCGTTGTATTTGATCTCTGAAATTGTCATCTCTTTGTCAGTAACATATAGTTCTATTATACAATCTCTGGGACGTTCTTCTGGGATTCCTCTGACAAGTATCGCATAGTAATCGTTTTTTCCCCTTGAAAAGAGGCTTCCATATGAGTCAACTGGTGTCCAAGTTAATGTTGTCAATTACTTGTTCTCCCTTGCTTTTTCATTTTTGGATAAGTGTTACTCTTTTGAGTTATCTGTGCCTTATTTGTAGTATTGCGTTCCTCTTTTTTTAAGTCTTCATATAAATTCTCAAATAACTCCTACATTTAGGATGTTTCACATGTCCCACGTAACCTTTTATATTCTTTATTGTGACCAGGGATCAAAAAGAATTATTGGATTAAGGGACCAATTTAACGCAAAAGTCGAATTTTGAGGCTTCTTTCCTTATGGTTCCGAGCTATCTCAGATGTCAAATAAGACATATTAACAGCATAAACCGTTTAAAGTCTAAGCTTGTTGCTGTATTTATGTGTAGGAACGCTTACATGCAAGCTTGCGTTATTGGTGATTGCAAGTTGGGGAGCACGCTTTAAGTGCAATGCGTTGAGGCGATGAGAGTGTCAATTGAAACGGCTGAAGATTGATACGCGACCAAGACTTTGCTTCAATGGGCTGGACATTGCTTACGTTGCATCGAGGCTATGAGCAGTATGGTCAAAACGGTGAAAGATCATGCAACGACAAAGACATCGCTTCAATGGACCGCGAACGTAATTAAGGCTTAGACCCAACCTGCAATATTTTTCACTCCCAAAGTACTATTGCGATTCTTCGTTCTTTCAGATTATTGAAAAAGTAAATAGGAAAAGCCTTTACCGTACCAAGTTATACTAATTATGTGTGGAGGAGTAGTGATTTGTCTACACAAACGGGTGGTGTACCCGTTCTAATTTTGAGGGAAGGATCGGGAAGATCCAGTGGCAGGGATGCCCAACGCAACAATATTATGGCGGCAAGAATGATCGCAGAAGCGGTCAAGAGTGCGTTAGGTCCCAAAGGTATGGATAAGATGTTGGTGGATGGTTCTGGCGATGTTACTATTACCAGTGATGGAAGAACAATCCTTGACCAGATGGATATTGAACATCCAGCTGCCAAGATGATGGTTGAAGTTGCTAAGACCCAAGATGCTGAAGTGGGAGATGGAACCACCACCGCAGTCATCCTAGCCGGCGAACTCTTGGGAAAAGCTGAAGACTTGATAAATAAGGGCGTTCATCCAACCGTAATCGTTGAAGGATACATCAAAGCAGCCGACAAAGCTCTTGAGACTCTTGAAAACATCGCGATTCCCGTTAAACCTACAGAAAAGGAGTTCTTAAAGGAGGTTGCTGCAACCTCCATGGCTAGCAAGTTGGTGGCTGAGAAAAAGGAACAGCTTGCCTCGATAGCCGTTGAAGCCGTTTTAAGCGTGGCTCAAAAAATTGGAGACTCCTACTTGGTAGATTTAGATGATATCGCGATAGAGAAAAAGCCGGGCGAATCGCTTGCTGAAACCAGGCTCATTAAAGGATTGGTTCTCGATAAAGAAGTTGTGCATTCAGGTATGCCCAAACGGGTTGAGAAGGCACAGATAGCGTTGTTAGAGAGTTCGCTTGAGGTCAAGAAGACAGAGTTCGATACTAAAATCAACATTGAAAGTCCTGAACAGATAGAGTCTTTCTTGCGGGAAGAGGAGGGTATGCTCAAAGCAATGGTTGAAAAGATAGGTGCCACAAAAGCCAATGTCGTTATCTGCCAAAAAGGTATAGACGACATGATACAGCACCTCTTATCCAGGAAAGGAATTTTGGCTGTGCAACGGGTTAAGGAGTCGGATATGAAAAAACTAGCTATGGCAACGAGTGGAAAGCTTGTTACTAGTCTAGACGGACTCTTGAAGAGTGACCTAGGTTATGCTAACCTTGTTGAGGAACGAAAGATCGGCGAGGACAAGATGACTTTCATTGAAGGATGCAAGAACCCGCGCTCAGTAGCTATTCTCATACGAGGCGCGGATAAACGTTTTGTTGAGGAGGCTGAACGCTCAGTTCACGATGCGTTATGCGTAGTCCGAGATGTGGTTCACGTGCCTAAGATCGTTGCGGGAGGGGGCGCTCCAGAAATGGAGATCTCCAGAGCACTTAGGGGTTATGCTGAAACCCTGCCAGGCAGAGAACAACTTGCAGTCCGAAGCTTCGGCGAGTCCATGGAAATTGTGCCGTTAACGCTGGGTGAAAACGCCGGTTTGGATCCCATAGATCTTCTTTTAGAGCTCCGAACTTGCCATGAGAAAAGAGAAAAATGGGCAGGCGTCCACGTCTTCGAAGGAAAAATCAAAGACATGCGAGAACTGAAAGTCTACGAACCCTTAGCTGTCAAGAAACAGACAATCAAGTCTGCCGCTGAAGCTGCAACAATGATACTGAGAGTGGATGATGTGATTGCTTCAGGCAAGATGAAAGCTCCGCCTATGCCTCCTGGCGGAATGCCAAGCGGCGGCTACGGCGGTATGCCACCAGAGTATTAGGGCGAATTAGCAACTACTACAAGCAACCCTGTTTTTTTAGAAGAGTTCAGTTTCAACTGGATTTCTATCTGCGCTACATTTTCTCTGCAACTCTAATAAGATAACCTCTCTGTAGAACGCGCAGTTATCTTGTACAGAAATTAGGGGTGATTATTATTCGCTTCCAGGACCACCAGGCATTCTACTGCTGGGTCCACCTTTGGGTGTTTTGGACATTATGATGTCATCTATGCGCAGTATCATCGCAGCTGATTCAGCGGCTGATTTAATGGCTTGCTCTTTGACTGTTACTGGTTCAACGACGCCGCTTTCTAGGCTGTTCTGGGCTTTTCCTGTGAAGACGTTTAAACCTTTATATTTGCCGTCTTCTTTGTCGTGTGCTGATCTCAATTCTGCAAGTACGTCTATTGGTTCGAATCCAGCATTTTCTGTAAGCGCTCTTGGTATTATTTCCATTGCATCCGCGAAAGCTTCTACGGCAAGTTGTTCTCTACCGCCAACTTTCGTGGCATAATTGCGCAATTCCTTGGCAACTTCGATTTCGACTGCGCCGCCACCCGCAACGATTTTATTGACCTCTGTGACAGCTGAAACCACTGAAAGCGCATCAATAATTGCCCTTTCAGCTTCGTCCACCATTCTTTCCAACCCAGCACGTATCAATATAACCACGGAGTGGGGGTCTTTGCATTTTTCAACGAAGATCATTTTATCGTCGCCGATTTTCCGCTCTTCCACTAAACCAGCAAAGCCCAAGTCTGCCGCCTTCAAATCGTCTAAGTTGGAGGTTACTCTTCCACCCGTTGCTCTCGCGAGCTTTTCCATGTCTGACTCTTTGAGGCGCCTAGCAGCTATTATTCCCTCTTTAGATAGGTAGTGCTGAACCATGTCGTCTACGCCTTTTTGGCAGAACACAACATTCGCGCCTGAAGCTTTGATCTTGGTCACCATCTTTCTCAGCATGCTGTCCTCTTGGTCTAGGAAAGCCTGCATCTGGTTCGGATCGCGTATGCGTATTTCGGCGCTCATTTCGGTTTTCTCAATCTCCAACGCAGAATCTAAAAGTGCGATTTTCGCGTTCTCTTTCTTCTTGGGCATTCCCGAATGGACGACTTCTTTGTCCACGATTATGCCTCTAAAGAGTTGTGTCTCGATGAGGCTTTTTCCAGTTTTTTTCACGAGTTGTATGTTATCTATGTCAGCTATTATCTTGTCTCCTCGTTTCTCGGCGATTTGCTTTACAGCTTCTATGGCTATCTCCGCAAAGTGTTCTTTAGCGCCACCGACGGCTTTGCTGCCCATCGACGTTAAAGCGACTTTCATCATGGTTTTGTGGTCTTCAACGTCAACTGTAACCGCAACCTTCTCTATGACTTTGATGGCTTTTTGTGCTGCCTTACGGTATCCACTGACAAGTATTGTTGGGTGAATGTTCTGGTCCAACAATTCTTCTGCTTTTTTCAAAAGTTCGCTGGCCAAAACCACGGCGGTTGTAGTCCCGTCACCAACCATGTCATCCTGCGTCTTAGCTATTTCCACAATCATTTTCGCTGCTGGATGCTCAACGTCCATTTCCTTCAGAATTGCTGCCCCATCGTTTGTAATTGTTATATCGCCCAAACTGTCAATGAGCATTTTGTCCATGCCGCGCGGTCCCAGCGTTGTCTTTAAAACTTCGCCGATTACGCGTGCAGCCATAATGTTGTTTCTTTGGGCTTCTTTTCCTCTGCTTCGAGAGGTGCCCTCCTTCAAAATAAGCACAGGTTGACCACTTTGCGTTTGAGTTAAATATGCCAAGTTAATCCTTTCCTCAGAATCTGTTTATTAATAATCTTTTTGTGCTTAATATTGTTGTCTAGGTGTTTTTTAAACCTGCTTTAGCGTTCCCGAAGGACTACATGAATGTTTACAGTTTTTCTTTATTGAGGAGACGGAACAAAGACGGAAAGGAAGCTGGAGTTCGCATTCATCGATGAAGATTAAGTTTAGCGCACACATAAGATAAAAAACTAGATGAGATTGCGCCTATGTAGCCTTGTAGTATATTTGCTGTCCCGCATCTTGCGTAATTTTCCTTGCTTCAACAGTTCTCTCTTTAACTAGGTTTTCTACAGCATTTTGAAAAAGCCAATAACCCGCAACGCCGCCAATAAAACTTCCAAAGTCTCTAATTTCAATGTTGTATCCCAAGGCACTTACTATTTCTGGGAGAGTATAAGCAATATCCTGATTTTTCCTCAAAAAAGACAGAATTTGTTTTTCGAATGTATCAGACTTACAGCCCGATTTCCATTCTTCTTTGCCTATTGGCATTATCTCACCAATTTATGTTTTCTCTATCTAATTAGTGCGGCAAACTATGCTATTACGTTTTTGCACTTCCCAAGTCTTAGTCTTTAAGGGATGACGTTATAACGGAAATATTTTGTAATCGCGCGAAATTTTGAAACCAATCTCGTGAGAAAGTTGCTAGGGACCTAAGGTAATCCATCAAATGGAAATATCGCGCAAAACTATGAGGATGAAAGAAACGCTATGGTTACGAGGAAAATAGGAATACACTTTGGTTTTGAGAAACGAACTTATTTTTATTAGGATGGATTTTTAATGTATGTTTAGTGATCTTGAGGATGGGGTGGGGGTTCAACTATTCTAGTGGAGGCAAAAACACTGGCGGATATAAAGAAACGGTAAAGCTGGGGCTGAGGATCTATCGTGGGATATTCTCAAATTTGTTTGGAGTAAGGGTTCCGCTGTTTTGCGGGCACAAGTTAACATATAACTGCAATCTTCGGTGCAAGATGTGCCCCTTCTGGACAAGACCCAGTCAGGATTCTAGTATAGAGCGAGAAAAAGCAATTCTAAGGCAAATTTATGATTCAGGTGCTTGCGCGATCGCGTTTGAAGGCGGAGAGCCTCTTCTGAGAGATGATTTGGTGGAAATTCTTGCTTTTTCTCGGTCGCTGCCTTT
>Ga0209536_100012442_pt1 | contig 12369 bp, 9 predicted proteins | sample DeeMarSeWOR28_12_FD_187461 | JGI IMG/M metagenome (GOLD analysis project Ga0209536, IMG submission 187461) | Marine sediment microbial communities from White Oak River estuary, North Carolina - WOR-2-8_12 (SPAdes) (version 2) | ecosystem: Environmental > Aquatic > Marine > Intertidal zone >...
GTAACTGTTTCTTCATTAACAAACAAACCGCCGATTACTGTTTCCTCTCCATTTAGCATTAATACTTCAGTAGCTGCTGTTGTCTTTTTTATCTCTGTGGTAGACTCAGTTGCCTGGAAGGAGCTTCGCTCAACAGAAATGTTCAATAATACATAATCTATATCTCCTTCCCTATGAATGTAAGGAGTAACTATTATTATGGTACCAGTGGGGAAGAATCTCTCTGTAGTATTTCCTGCAAAATCTCTTGTTCTTACTGAGAAATCAGATCCAATTTGTATTCTGCCTTCGTTTCTATCTCTAACTACAATACTTGGATTCGAAATGATTTCTCCGAGGCCGTTTTCTTCGAAAAATTTAAATACTGCTGTAGCCTCACCAAAAAAATCACCCACTCGAAAATCAGAATTCACACCAAGATTAAATTCGGGCTGAAGCCCTTGTTGCTGTGTCTCGCTACCCTGATCATCCTGAGAACGTTCTGTTTCCGTTCTTAGCAAACCAGCTAGATTAGTTTGATCACCGGATAATAAAAACTCCCAATCAAATCCTATTTTTCTTGCATCTTGGACATCCATTTCAAAAAACACAGCAGAAATTTTTACCTCTCTTTGAGTTACTGGTGCATACGTGTCCGGTGTTTTCTCAAACTCTTCTTCGGTCTTTGACCTTACAATTATAACATCTTCTTTTGCTTCAAATTCGAGACCTGCATAATTAACTATCATCAGAAGTGCTTTATCGTATGGCATATTTAAGATTTCTATACCAATGGGATCCTGCTTATCGGTTGTTGATACAATTCTTCTTCCTGAAACACTCTCACTTACTTTACTCAGCAATTCAATCGCCTGATTAAATGGAAGTGTTTCAGACATTGTAACCAATTCATCAGGATTTTGGTATGTCTTAAACCTTCGCTCCCAGTACTGCTGAGGAGTAGCCTGGAGGACAATTAAAAGTGATAAAACGAAATAGGTTATTATGTTTTTCATATTTTATACTCTTTGATTTTAATTGTTTCTTTCTAGTTCTAATGTTACTTTTTCAATTATTCCACCTTTATTTAAGATGAAATCAACTGTGTTATTATCGTAATCAATCTTGGTAAGATAACCCAGGTAAACCTGTTCACCTTCCCAAACTAAGTAGGTGTTGCCCTTTGTATCGGCAATAAAGGCCCCTTCAGGAATCAATGCAAGCAGTCTTGCACCTTGAACATCCAGCAGGTTATCAATGTTAGGAGGTATCTCGTTCCTTATCAACGGATAGAAGCAATCATAAATCGGACCGGTAGTCAGATTATTCTCAACATATCCGGCGGGAGCGAAACGATTGTCTGTAGAATAGTAAATCTGAGCCAGCATCTCAAAATTTACAAGAAACAGTGGAACCTTATCCTTTTCTGTTCTTATTAAATTGCTAAGCGAAAGCTTGCTGATTTTTTTGAGCTCTTTACTCTGCTCAATTGCATAAATCATCTTATAAACATCGTTGAAGTTACCACCACCAGAAAGTTTATACTCATGAAAGAAAAACTCTTTATCCGGTGCTTGCCTGATATACTCAACATTCACTTGCGTGACTTCAGGGAAATCGGCAACAATGGTGTTTATAAAATTATAAAACTTGATAGAGGAAACGTTTTGAGGAATATTAAACTCTCGGTTTGCCAGAATGGAATCTAGCTCTGCTGATCGTCTTTCAAGAGCAAGATATCTTGCGTTTAATTCCTCAGGATCATAAACGTTTCTGTTTAACTCTTCAAGTTTTTCCTGTCTTTCTGAAATAGCTCCGGATTGAATAACGAAAATATAAATTCCGCCAGCAACCAGAATTATTATCAGCAAAGCAAGAACGATGAGAGTGCTTATTAATTTCTTATTCATTTTGATTCTGCTGATTTGAAATATTAAAATTTAATTTGAACCTGTATGCACTCCGTTCACGTAGCGCTTCATAAGTCATACTTTTTAGCAATGAATTATCTATCGAATAAGCAAAATCGGTTAATGAGTTACGGGATAATGAATACCCTTCCGCTTCAACCTGATTTCCTTCATTATCTAATTTTGAAATCCATAAATTATTACTGTTTTGACAGAAGCCTGAAATCTGTTTGATGGTTTTCTTCCAAACCCCCGTTCCCCTTGCGGCTGAATCAAGTATAGCCTGTGTTGAACCAAAGCTACTTATCTTCCCTTCAAGAGCTGCAATTTTCGTTAAGACTTCCTGGTTTTGCCGCATCAGTATCGTTTTTGTTTCAACTTCTGCATCAATTTTAGTAAGCTCTTTATTATTAGTTAAAATCTTTTGCGTAATAAAAAAAGCTGCTATGAACAAAAGTGGCAATAGTGCATATCCGTGCCAGGAAAACTGAACGACTTTTTGTTCCTGTTTAATACTTTTGGGAAGAATGTTTATTCCACTGTGCTCTTTATTAAGTTCATCATAGTAATCTATAGCAACGGCTATCGGGATACTGAGCTTTGAAATATTTTCTTTGTTTTCATCGTCAAGGGCTGATAAGTCAAGATCGTCAAATTCCAAGCGGCTTACATTTGCCTCTGGAAAGGTTCCGTAAAAAGAAAGTATAATATTTTCTGAATCATCCTCACCACAAACAATAATATTATCTAAAGATGAAATACCACCATTTTCCATCTCAAGTAAAATTTTGGAAAAAAACACATCATAAGTGTGAAGATTTTGGGTGCCTATGTCAAGCGTGGTACCAATATGCTTAATTCTTCTTCCCTGAAGAAAAATTAATTTACTGTACTCTTTACCGATGTAAATAATTAGAGAATGATCATCTGGGAAAAACTTTTTTCTTTTGGCTACATAATAAGCTAGAGAAAGATCAGAACTTTTTATTGTTGGTATTTTATAACCTCTTTTACCGTTCTGTCTTGCAAGCGTATTAATCATGCTTGCGCAAGGAATGTTATCCGTTACAAAAACACACAATAACACTTTGTCGGATAGTTCTATGTAGTCCAGACTGCTTTTATCCACCAAAATATTCTTGGTAGCAAGAATATCATTAATGATCTCTTGTTTCAACTTGGCAGGATTTGGAAGTCTTGGTCCTTCATAGAGGTGGTAATAGATAATCGGTTCTGTTAAGGCCGGTATAAATAGATGATTGCTTAGGTTAAAACCACTAAGAGTTTTGTTTATTTCAGAAACACCTAAATATTCCGTATCGCCTTTAAGAGATGCCGAATCATCCAATCCCTCAATATCCAAGGAACCGTCTTCCATCGGAAATCCGCTCCCGGCTGAACCTAAATCTGCTTCGGATTTAGCATAACTGACTGATGCTGTTTTCAGAACGGCTGGTTTACCACTTCTGCCTTCTCTACTTATAACAGCCAGCTTGACTTCATTACTTTCACAGTATAGAGATATAACTGGTTTCATTTTGCTGATATTAATTGGTTTATTCTTGTTTTATTATTTGAATAGGTAATCGCTGTCTCTAGCGATATCCTTTTCTGTTCGTATAAACGCTTTAAGTCCTGTTCCATTGTAACCATACCCATATTTCCAGACTGGTTAATCATCATATATATTTCACTAATATTGTTATTTTTAATTGCTGCCTTTACGCTGGGAGTAACTATCATAACTTCCTTAGCAAGTACAATTTTGCCATCAAGTGTGGGTACCAATTTCTGAGATACGACAGATACTAAAACATCTGCAAGCCTGTTGCGTACTCTTTCCTGTTCACCTGTTTCTACTTCAGCAATAATTCTTTCGATTGATTCTGTGGCTGAAGATGTATGGAGTGTCGAAAACACTTTATGACCTGTATCTGTTACTTCAAGAGCTGCCATAATAGTATCAGGATCTCTCATTTCTCCTATTATTATAATATCAGGATCTTGACGTAACGATTGAATTACACCTTCCTTAAAGGATAGTACATCTCTTCCAACTTCCCTGTGTTTTACGAGACAATAGTTGGAACTATGAACATACTCGATTGGTGCTGCAATTATAATTACGTGTGCTGGATCAAATTTATTATGGAAATCTACAATGGAATCAAGAGTCGTTGATTTACCTGAACCTGTAATTCCTGTTATCAGGGTTAAACCAAACTTAATATAATTATGACTTAAATATTTTACAGCATTTTGGTGAAAGTCAAGTGAAGCAAGTGGTCGAATCGTAGTATTGATAGCTCTCATGTTACAGGTCAGAGTATCAAGATCAAAATAAGCATCTGCTCTAAATCTAACATTAATCTTTCGTCTTTCGTAAAAGAACGTATAACTGAAATCGAGGTTCCTGGTTGTTGCTATATATTTTTTCTGATTCGAATTAAAAAGGTTGGCTATCAATAATGCAGCCTCATCTTCGGTGAATTGTGGCAGGTCTTTCATTCTCTCCAGTTTTCCAAAAATTCTCATCCAAATATAACCTTCGTTTCCGTGTCCGCCAATTTCAATATCAGAGGCATCTCGTTCGATCATCGATGTAAGAATCTTATTAATAAACTTTCTTAAAAGAACAATGTGTTCTTCTTTTAACTTATTACTATTTTCAAGTATATAAGCAACACGATCAGGACCGTACAAAGCATCCGGAATTGTTGCGCAAAAGTCAGAGAGAATCTGTTTTTCTTCTTTAACTATCAAGATGTTTCTTTCAATTATCTTTTATTTTTCTCTACTCAACTAGAGTTACTTACTTACATATTTTATTCCAATAGAAAACACGATAATACCAAACAAATAAATTGATAAAATAGAAAAACTGCTTAAAAATGACCAATTATCATTCAATTGTAAAAAAATTTAACTACTAAAAACGCTCAACCTTGTAAGTAAAACTTACCACTAAAGTAACAAATTAGTCTTCCATTGTTGATGAAAGAACTTCCTCAATTGTTGTTAAACCAAGCTTCACTCTTTCAAGACCGGATTCTCTTAAGTTTAGAGTTCCATCTTTCTTTGCTTGAATCTTAAGTGATTCTTCATCTACTTCTTCACCCGATTTAACAATAAGATGCCTTATCTCTTTAGAAAAATATAAAGCTTCATGAATAGCCATACGTCCTTTATATCCCGTTCCACTACACTCGTTGCAACCAACCGCCTGATAAATTTCGTGCTGTCGCCATTCATCAGGACTCAAACCTGCGGCTTCCAATAGGTCTGTATCAAGACTAGTTACTCTTTTTCTGCATTTCATACATACTTTTCTGATCAGTCTTTGAGCAACGATCAGATTAATTGCATACGCAATAAGGAATGGCTCAATACCCATTTTAAATAACCTTGCTACAGCACTGGGGGCATCATTTGTATGTAAAGTTGAAAATGTAAGGTGACCGGTATTCGCAAGTTTAATTGCTGTTTCAGCAGTTATCTTATCTCTCATTTCACCTACTAATACTATATCCGGATCATGTCTTAGTATCGATCTAATGGCTTGCTCAAAATTCATTTTATACCCGATCTTCAACTGTCTTGCACCTTCAATTACGTACTCAACAGGATCTTCTACTGTAAGAACATTCACTTCGGGATTGATTACCTGAAAAAGTGCTGCAACCAGTGTAGTACTTTTACCACTACCTGTAGGACCAGTTAGAATAACCATTCCCTGTGGTTGATTAATAGCTTTAATAAATTTCTCTTTTGCCACCCCCGTTAATCCCAGCTTATCAAGGTCTTTGATTACTTTTCTGTCATCAAGAATTCTTATTACAACACTTTCGAATTTATTCTTTAGTTCAGTACCAACCATGGGTAGTACAGAAACTCTAAATCTGATTATAAAGCCATCAATCTCTCTCTGAATAAAACCATCCTGTGCCATTTCACGTTCAAATCTGTCCATACCTTTACCACGGTCTTTAACAACAGCAATTACAGCTTCCGGAAGCGTGCTCTCCTGGATATGCCACAATCGTAGCGTGCCATCCAGCCTCATATAGATTTCTGTACGATGTCCACTTCCAGGAATAAAATGAATATCACTCGCACCTTTACGCACACCATCAACGAGCGCTCCTTCCACAAGGTTTATAAGTGCACTTTTGTTAATCTCAGCGTCTAGTTCTTCTTCATCAAGATCTTCCTTAGTTTCATTCGCAATGAAATTCTCTATTTCATCGTCTGATAAATTCTTTAAATACAGGTTCTCCGGTGGGAATATTTTTTCAATAAGCTGATCATAGTAACTACTTCTTACAAAGATCACTTCATATTTCTTTGCATTTAGTCCAAAGGCAATTTTAGAAATGTCCCGATGTGTCGGATCGATGGATGCGATAATTAATTTATCTTTCGCCTGACCATCATACATGAAAGGAATTATCTTATCCTTTAACATTAATCCTCTTAGTTCATCACTAGCACCATCAATTATGTTACGAATGGATTCAAGGTGTTCCGGCTGTATAGATTCCAGCTCGACATCAAGCTCACGAAAAGCATATAGTATAGCTACTTCCCTGAAAATGGCGTCGTGATCATAATTAAAATCATCAACAAGAATCTGAGCTAGATTTCGTCTCAATTTATTGCGATCGTTAGCTTTTGCACTTAACGCTTTTTCAAGTGTTATTGCATCTATTACTCCCTTCTTAAAAAGGAAATAGCCAATTTTATCGTGTATTTCTAAATTTGTATCTATCATTTATTTCTCTCGTAACAAATCAATTTACGCCCGGGGTTTTTGGTCTAACCGTAGCAGTTTCAGCAGAGACTAAAGTCAGAGCAATCATTATAACCATTATTATCATTGCAATTGTGACCTGGATTATTTCAATCAGGTTTTTAAGACGAAACACCGTTTCACTTTCGTAATAATTTGCAAGTTGCAATGCTGTATTTTTTATCGTACCTGACTCTTCACCAGAGTGAATTCTAGAGATCGCTGTTTCTGTAAAAACACCGGATGCTTCAAAGGCGTCGGTAACCCCAACACCCTTTTTAAGCATTAAAGGAATAGCGATATTTTTTATCCGTTCTTCAAAATATCTGTTTCCAGTAGCTTCGGCTGCAATTCTTATTGGTTCAATACTTTCAGCCGATCCATGATAAAGAGTATAAAACACACGACAGAATACCTCAATTAATGTTTTATGAACCAGGGGTCCCAGAACAGGTAACTTCAGCATATATTCATCAAAGAGTAATCTACCTTTTTTAGTTCTACTGAATTGAAATAGTGCTAATGGTGGAATAAATATAACCGAAGCAATTAAAATTGGATGTGCAACTACAAAATCACTAATTTTTAGAGTAAAGGCTGTCATCGGGGGCAATTCTATACCAAAACGTACGAAAAGCTTTGCTGTTTCAGGAAATATATACCCAACATAAAATAATACTGCCAGAAAAAGTACAAAAAGTGTAACAAGGGGTGTAATAAGAGCACTTCTTAAACTCTTCCTAAACTCCTGTCTTCTCTCAAGGAACTTTGCAGTAGCATTATATATTTCTGCCATATTACCGCTCTTTGAAGCAAGCCCTAACATATATGCGGTGAATTTTCCGAATATGTTTTGGTATTTAAGAAAAGTTGCCTCGGAGTCAGCTCCTTTTTTCAGATCATTACTTATTTCTTTTAATGTGTTTCTCAGTGTTACATTCTCCGTATCATTGGTTAGCAAAGTCAGAATTTCGCCATAACCAAGTTTTTGGTTCAGGAGCTCCGCACTGATTTTCACAAAAGTTACTATCTCCGAGTTCGGAGGTTTGCGTTGAATATCTAAAAGTTTTTTATTAACCGATAAAACTTTGTAGCCAAGCCTTGCCAAGGCTTCTTCTACTTCTTTCTTAGTAAAAGCTTTTTGTTCACCTGTGATGGGTTTGTCCTTTCCTTTACGTACCCGGTATATATAGGTGGACTTCTTCTGAATATCATTAAGCTTAAGCCTGTTTTTTTCTGCAAGCCTATGAATCTTCTTCTTAGCTTCTACTGCTGTGTTTGCAGTGATAGTACCCGTGATGGGCTGTCCGTTTGATTTTTGTGCTGTGAATTTTAACTCAACCATTTTACCCTACTTTAATTATTGTTCTTAAATTGCCGTCAAATTTAGTTCCGAAAATTTGTTCGCATTTCCTGCCTTATTGTAACAATCAAATTTCACTTCATCAGTAAATAATTGTTTAAAAAAGTAAAGGCTGCAATATTTACTATTGCAGCCTTTAGTTGAATAAATCTTAAGTAGATATACTTAAGAGGCTTATTGTATTGTAGTGCTTATCTGAGTAGGTGTTACAGTAGTGTAAACGGTCCAAGTATAACCTGTATTAGCTAGAGGAAGTCCTTGAAGATCAACCTGCTGAGCTGCTACTGTTGCAGTATATGTACCATTAGCAGTAGTCTGTAAGTTCAATGGAATTGTCCAAGGGTGACTATTTGGTGCAGTACCATCAAATGTGTTGCTGCCACCACCCATTGATCCGGGTTTCTTATAGTGCTGCTGTGCCATAGCACCTAAGTTTGTACAATCAGATACGATACCATCTTTTGTTGCCTCTTCAGCATTAGCGTTAAATAAGTTGATACCTACTACAACTGCGATACCTACTATGATAACGCCAAGAACGATTAAGAGAAGCTGTTGCTGACCCATTTAATTACTCCTTTTTTTGTGAGTGTTAGTTATTTATGTTTTTTGTGAATTATGAGTTAATGAATAATTACTGTGTTCAATCCTAAAGGTGTTACTGTTGTTTCTACCTGTATTGAATCATTTCCCACAACTACTTCACTTCCCGTGCCAGTTATTATTACCTCATCAGCAGCGATGGAAGCAGTCATAAAATTACCATTTACTGTCTGAACCATTTGGGGTGGTATTTCCCAACCTAGGAAAGATTGTCCTCCTCCACCTAATTCTACTGGTTTTTTGAAATATTGTGTTGCCATAACACCCAAGCTTGTAGTTTCTTCAATTAAAATATCTCGCTTACCTTCAATTGCGTTTTCTCTAAATAAGCTTATAGAAATTGCTACTGAAATTGCTATAATAATAAGTACTAAGACTATAAGTAAAAGCTGTTGCTGACCCATTTAATTATATTTGATTTTTAATATTTAACATCGCATATACTACACAAAAAAATATGCCACTGTTATAAAGGTTTCATTTATTGGTAAATATTTCATCAACGAAGATGACAGTATTGTCGTGGAAAAATTTACAGGTATGATTTGCAATAATATCCTCATACAAAATAGAAATGATTCTTATGGTAATATCTTGTCTCAGAACTAAATGAAAATTCTGTACGAGGATGTGTAAAGATTTACTATTTAATCAATAAATATGTTTTTTGCATGTACACCATTACGAAGATGGAGGGTGAAAAAATTACCGGACTGATATTTTAACAAAACTCTGCGGGGTAAAATTTACCCTGGGGCAATTTTATGCAATTACCTGCGTTAATTAATGAATGATTTCAGGTTGAATTTGTATACGCATAATTTGACGGCGATAAAATTGACAGTTGATTATTCTAAGTGAATTAATCAAAGCAGATTTAGAAGAAAATACCGGTGGAAGAAGAAAAAAAATTACTTGTTTAGTAACCTTGTTATATTATTCATTGGATTTTAAGAGTTGGCGACAATACTGGAATTCTACAAAATGATGTTGCTAATAGTTTACATTAAGAAAACGAAACTAAAATTTATTCGTCTTCTTGAATGAATAGTGGTGATACATTTAGATAACTATTTGCTAACTGCGATGAGATTTTTTTGGTAATTAATATTATTCGGATCTAATTGAACAGCCTGGTTAATGAATTTCTTGGCCGAATCAATTTCCCCAACTTTAAAATAGAATATCCCCAAATCGTTAAGTAAAACAGGATGGTTAGGTACGGCTGCAATAGCTTTTTGCATTAAAGTTATTGAATCTTCAAAATAATTGGAATAACTATAATAATAGGAAACAGAAGAATATAGTTCAGCTTTCCTCTTTAAATCCGTTATACCAAGCTGATCGAGCTGATTTTTAAGTTCATCTGCTTTTTCTTTATTCCCCAGCCTAAGATAATTTTTAATTAGATTAGACAAATTAACGGATCTATCTGTTTCCGTATCCAATCCCCTTTCCAAAAACTCTATTGCTTTATTTAAGTCCCCGGCAGTTTCACTGGCGTATGCAGCTTTGAGGTAATATACCCCAACATCTGGCTTTAAGTTAATAGCATTCGTTGCACACTGAACGGCTTCGGGATACATTTTCTTATCAAGATAATAAAAGCCTAAACCCATCCAATATGTGGCCCTGTCAGGATTTTTCTCAAGCGCGGTTCCCCAAAAAGCAGCACCATCATTATATACCATGCTATGTAAAAATGTAAATGAGATTAAGTAGATAAATAAAGTGCTGACCAAAACAACCTTAAATGATTTTTTCAGAAGGGCAGATAATTTTCCAAAAATAACTGCATAGGATATTGTTAATCCAATTAGGGGAAGATACATTCTGCAATCAATATAATTAAACACTCCATCATCAGCGTTTACCCTAACAAATAGGGTTGGCAAAATAATAGTAAAAAAAATCAGTAGTCCAAATAAAAAAGTCTTAATTAGTTTTTCTTTTCTGTTAATTATAAAGAATATAGCCAATACTATTAATGTTACAATTCCAATGAGTATTAAGATGTTATTTTTAACCGGTAACGGATCAATGTAAAAGAAATAAACTGTCTTGGCAAGATATTCAAAAAGGATATAGATGTTCTGATAGAATGAGGATATACCTATTTCTTCTCTCACAACAATGTGGGCAACAAATGTCCTTAGGGCAAGATAAATTAACGCGGGAAGAGTAAAATAAAATATCGAATATACTTGGTTTAGTTTGAAACCATTCTTTGCACGAATAAGTAACTCGTAAAATAAAATCAGTACGGGAACAAGCGCTCCTGCTTCCTTGGAAAGCATTGCGAATAGATAGGCTACCAAGCTTAAGATTAAATATGATTGTTTGTTAACTTGCTTATATTTTATGTAAAAGAATAAACTAGTCACTGTGAAAACGGCAAGCAGAAGATCGTTTCTTCCAACAATCCAGGATACGGCACTTACATTAATCGGATGAACAGCAAAAAAAGCAGCTGCTATGAGCGATACATTCTCTTTTATTCCCAGAAATAATAATATTTTAAACAGAAGAAGTGTTACGATAGTATGCAAAAGAATATTGGTAATGTGATACATTACTGAAGACTGGCCAGCAATAGCAGTGTCCACAATAAAGCTTATCATCACTATGGGGCGATAATAATTGTCAAAAAGATATCCGTTAACAAACGTAGATGGAATTCTGGAGAGACTATTAATGTTATCATATTCATCAAAAACAATAAGATTATCATCGATATACGTAAAATCGAACCAGAGGTTATGAGTATAAGAAAAAATTATCAGCCCGATAATTATTAGTTGTGGGAAATATCTATTAATATTTTTCTTCGGGATTTCATTATCTTTCATTTTAACAACCTTTTTATAGAAACGGATAATTCTTTTTCTCTACGTTTCTTACCCTTCATAAAAACAAAATCTATCTAAGCGGACCAGCATTTTCCGATTATCATTAAATAAAAATTTCAGCTTTTTTTTATTTCTCTTTACAATATGTTTCATATGCCAGAGACTACATCTTTCATACCAATTGAGATAAGAAAAGATTCTAAAGGAGTGGATTTCCTAATTAAATCAAAGTACACTGAAAAAGGATTATTTTCTGATCTGGATATTTAGTTCAGTTAATTGTTCTTCACTAACCGAAGAGGGACATTCATCCATTAACGACACCGCACTGGCTGTTTTCGGAAAGGCAATTGTGTCTCTGATTGACTCCATACCTCCAAACAACATAACCATCCTGTCAAATCCAAAAGCAATTCCGCCATGTGGCGGAGCTCCATATTTAAATGCATTCATTAAAAATCCAAATTTCTGTTTAGCCTCCCCTTCACTAATTCCCAGTGCTCTAAACATTCTTGACTGAAGTTCAGAATTGTGAATTCTTATGCTTCCACCAGCAATCTCGTTTCCATTCAAGACCAAATCATAGGCCTGAGCTTTTATTTTCCCGGGATCTTTTTCCAGCAAATCCACCTCTTCCAGTTTTGGTGAGGTAAAAGGATGATGCATTGCATAGAATCTTTTTGTCTCTTCGTCCCATTCAAATAATGGAAAATCCGTTACCCAAAGGAGTGATGGTGGTGTTTCAGGTTTAATAAGTTCTTGCTTTCTTGCTATTTCCAGTCTTAATGCACCCAGCTGGTTAAGTGTGGAATTACTTTCGCCGGCTAAAATTAGAATTAAATCGTTCGGCTTTGCTTTTAATGCGGAAATTAGAGA
>Ga0209536_100012443_pt1 | contig 12369 bp, 10 predicted proteins | sample DeeMarSeWOR28_12_FD_187461 | JGI IMG/M metagenome (GOLD analysis project Ga0209536, IMG submission 187461) | Marine sediment microbial communities from White Oak River estuary, North Carolina - WOR-2-8_12 (SPAdes) (version 2) | ecosystem: Environmental > Aquatic > Marine > Intertidal zone >...
CCCTTACAGGAAAGGATACGGTAATGGAATACAAGGGCCCCAAAAAAGTTCTCGTCAAAAACCGCATCTACAACCTGCATCATTTTGTTGAGACATTTTCGGGAGTCAGGATAAACAGCTGGCTGGATGATGGAGGCAGAGTCGTCAAGGAGGAGTCCCCGGCAGGTTTTGTCTACATCAGCGAACCGGAATTCAAAGCCACGGATATCAAAATTATCGGCAAAGAAATCCTAAGCAGCGTGTCAATACCAATAAACGGCTCCAATCTCGATCTTGCCGGACGCAGTAAAATGCGCTACCGCTTAACCCTGCCTGCCGACCCGCATTTTGACCTGAACAAAGACCGCCAGAGCCTTGCAGGTGATATTCTTACAATCAACCTGGAATCTATACCAGAGTCAGATGCTGCCGCATGCTCCGGCTTTACGGCAGAACTTGCTTCCACCCCATACATTCAGTCGAAAAACAGTCTTATAACAGACCTGGTCCGGGATCAGACTGAAAACACGAACAACGATCTTGAACGCTTGAGGATCTTATCCAGGTGGGTATTTGAAAACCTCGAAAAAAGGCCTGTGCTGGGAATTCCGGATGCCCTCACAACACTGAACACAAAAACGGGGGACTGCAATGAGCATGCGGCATTGTTTGCCGCCCTGGCCAGGAATGCCGGCATACCCACACGGGTAGTCGCCGGGGTAACTTTCTTTGCAGGGGCCTTTTATTATCATGCCTGGAACGAAGTCTGCCTTGATGACAACTGGTACTCTGTAGATACAACTAAGAATCAATTCCCGGCCGATCTGAGTCATATAAAATTTGTCGAGGGGGAAACAGGTGAGCAGGTTAGAATTGCAGCCTTACTTGGAAAGTTGCAGATTGATATCGTTGAAGAAAACTGATTGCAGCTAACCGCAACAGTTACCGTGAGACCACAAGCTAAGCGGAATCCGCCTAATGGTAGTACTTATGGATGAATTAAATAATACACAGGGCAAAACATTACCTGTACAAAGTGATACGGAGCTTGTTCTTGTCATAGAGCACCTGACAAAAAAATTCGGAAATTTTACCGCAGTTGACAATATAAGCCTGCACGTCAAACGGGGTGAAATCTATGGTTTTCTAGGACCGAACGGAGCCGGCAAAACAACCACCATCAAGATGATAGCCGGTCTTCTGCAGCCTGATAAGGGGCAAATATCCATAAATAATCGCAGCCTTGCAGGAGAACCCCGAAAATGCAAACAGGATACCGGCTATATACCTGACCGTCCTTACCTGTTTGAAAAACTGACCGGATTCGAATTTCTCGAGTTTATTGCCAGTTTATATAACCTGGCGCCTGAAACCTTTTCCCGGAATACAGAACATTACCTGAAACTCTTTGATCTTGAGAACTGGAAACACCATCTTATTGAGAGTTACTCACACGGCATGCGCCAGAAGCTTATTATCTCCAGCATCCTTATGCTCGAGCCCCCCCTGATCGTTGTTGATGAACCTATGGTCGGCCTTGATCCCAAAAGTGCCCGTATTGTTAAAGAGTTATTTAAAAACCATGCATCCAGGGGCACCTCCATTTTTCTTTCCACCCATTCCCTGGAAATTGCCTCAGAACTTTGTGACCGGATCGGGATCATCTTAAACGGCAGCCTGCGGGCAAGCGGCAACCTGAAAGATCTGCAGCGTGAGGCCAGGCTGGAACACTCAGATCTTGAAGAAATTTTCCTGGAGCTTACCGGGGCCTATGAACTGCAGGACATAATAGCCGCCCTGCGGGCTGAATAAGGATACTTTTTTGTTGCAATGAATCATTCAAAGCGAAAAACACTTTTGCAGCCCTTTTTATTCTCTGCAAAAAACAGGTTTTTCCCTAAACACCAAATACCCTTCCGGGCACTCGGTGTGCTTTTCTTCAGTTTGGCCGTCTGCCTGGTGTTGTATCTGATCGCTGTTAAGGTAATCACCTATTTTCACAGCCAGAACGAACTTGGCATTATTCTCAGTCTCAAAATATTCCAGATGGCCTGGATAACCATGTTTGCCATGCTTGTTTTTTCCTGCATGGTCTCATCCGTATCAACGCTGTTCCTTTCCCAGGACAATGAAATCATCTTTGCCGCGCCGGTTGCCAAATCTGAAATTTTCTTCATGCGCTACATTACAACTTCAATATACACATCATGGATGATGATTGTTTTTTCCCTCCCCATTTTTGCAGCCTACGGCACTGTTTTTGAGGCAGGCATTCTCTATTGGCCCCTCATGCTGGGGACAATCATTTCCACTGCCGGCATAGCCACGACCTTCGGCATGGGATTAACAGTGGTACTCGTCAATCTTTTTCCCGCCAAACGCACCAAGGATATAATTCTCTACCTGTCTATATGTTTCGGTATTTTCATTTATCTCATTTTCCGGCTCATGCGCCCAGAGGACCTGGTCAATCCGGACAAGTACGGGCACTTCATCGACTATCTCTCATCCCTTGCCACTCCCGCTGCTCCGTATATCCCGGCGGCCTGGGCTGCAAACCTGCTTTCCTACTATCTCTTGGACCGGGAAATTGACTTGCTGGTGGCAGCTCTCCTCATAATTACTCCCATTACCCTTTTCTTTCTAGGCGAATGGGCTATGGAGCGCTGGTTCCTCGCTGGCTTTACAAAATCACAGGAGTCTTTTGGCGGCTACCGCAAATTTTTCAGCAGGGGCAGGTACCGGCGCAGTTCAATGCAGTGGACATTTCTGAAAGAATCCAAACTGTTTTTACGGGACTCTGCCGAATGGTCACAACTCTTCATGATCGCTGCCCTGGTGATCGTATATTTGTATAACTTCAAGGTCCTTCCTGTAGAACGCTCCCTGTTTGAAGAGGAGTATGTTACCAACCTTATATCATTTCTCAATATCGGTTTAACCGGCTTCGTCGTGGCCTCCCTGGCGGCCCGTTTTGTTTACCCATCCATTGGCGCCGAAGGAGGTTCTTTTTATATCATCATGTCATCACCCCTTTCAACTGCCAGGTACATCCTGCACAAGTATTTGTTCTATGTCATACCTTTTACCCTGCTCGCCCTGATCCTGCTGGTTGTGTCCAACCGTCTTCTCAATATAGAGGGCCCCATGTGGTGGATCTCGGTCATAACCGGCTTGATCATTACCTGGACAGTCCTGGCTATGGCGCTGGGCTTTGGGGCAATTTACGCTGACTTCAAGGCTGAGAACAGGGCTGCCGCTCTGGGGGGGATAGGAGCCATCCTTTTTCTTTTCACCGCCATTTCCTTTGAAATGGCCATTATTTTCCTGGGGGGATCGCCTGTATTCAGGGTAATGCGGGGTTGGCTGCGGCATGGGGTGCTGCCGGCAGACGATCTGCTGACGCTTATCGTCTGGATTCTTGTTTCCATAGGCATCTCCCTGTTTCTCGCCCTGTTTTTTATCAGGCGGGGGATAAGGAAGCTGGAAGCATCCAGTACCTGAGCGAGAACGTATATGTACCTCGCATTTCACGCGATACATGCCGTTATTTGCTCTATCAGCCGGCCGGAATAATCCGGGTCAGTAATCCTAAGAATTGTCAGGCAAAAAAACACATTAATCTGCAGGTACATACCCTGTACCCTGACAAACCGGGCAGATTTCCTCATCAGTGCACTGGCAGTCTTCCCACTCATCACCTTTCTGGGTGCCGCGCCATTCCATGTCGCAGACACAGTTTCCGGCAATCTTTTTTTCGCCGTTGCATTCAGGACAGATCTTCTTTGTTTCCGCAGTCATACTGTACCTCCGTAGAAGTTAAGAAGTCTTATTCCACACGATTCTTTCAATTATACTATACAAGACGATATACGGCTTCAAGAAAATCTGTCTGAAAAAAGTCTAACAATCAGCTGCGATAATCGGCATTTATTTTTATGTAATCGAGTGACAGATCACAGGTATAGATCTCATCTGCAGCCTGCCCTGTTTTCAGGTCAACCGTGACAGTGAAAGTCTTGTGTTTGAGAATCTCTGTCGCTGCAGCTTCCGCTGCAGATCCGAGGGCCAGACCGTCTTGAACCAGGAGTACATCATCAAAGGAAATGTTCACTCTGTCCTGCTCAAATCCAACCCCGGAGCGTCCCAGGGCTGCTATTATCCTCCCCCAGTTGGCATCTTCCCCGAAAAAGGCTGTTTTGACCAGGGGCGAATTGGCTATCGTGCGGGCAGCCTGTTCAGCATCCTTTTCACTGGCTGCATTTATCACCTTTATAGTGACTGTTTTGGTGGCCCCCTCTGCGTCTGCAATGATCTGCAGGGCCAGGTCCTTTAGCAGGTCTGTCAGGGTTTCCCCGAATATCCTGCTCGCAGGGGTATCAGGAGCATCGATTTTCGGAATGCCCGAGGCACAGCTCGCCAATACCAGGACCGTGTCATTCGTGCTTGTGTCCCCATCAACTGTGATCCGGTTGAATGATCGTTCTACAGCCTTTGCCAAGTGCTGCTGCAGGAGGTCTGCGGCAATATCTGCATCAGTCATGACAAAGCAGAGCATGGTAGCCATGTCAGGCATGATCATGCCGGCTCCCTTGGTCATGCCGAAGAGCTTCACTTCCTGCCCCGCCATGGTGCAGGTACGTTCAGCGGTTTTGGGAACCGTATCCGTGGTCATGATAGCCCGTGCTACATCATTGTAGCCGGCGGGCGATAAACCGGCAACCAGGTCATCCATTGCTGCCGCTACTTTTTCAAGCGGCAACTGCTCTCCGATGACGCCGGTGGACGCCACCAGCACCAGGTTCTCATCTATATCCAGGGCGGCTGCGGCCAGAGCCGAACAGTTCCGGGCCACCTGCATGCCGGTCTTTCCAGTACAGGCATTTGCGACACCGCTGTTCACCAGTATTGCCTGAGCCCTGCCCTGACCAATACGATCCTTATCAAGCAAGACGGGGGCCGCCTTCACAAGGCTTGTGGTGAAAACACCGGCGGCAACAGCAGGTTTCTCAGAACATATCAGGCCGATATCCAGCCGGTCTTTTTTTCTGATCCCTGCCGCAACGGCAGAGTATTTGAAGCCCTTGATGATCACTGGAATATCCCTTCCATTACAGGGGGACAGATTTCAAATCTGTCCCCGGATGATAAGATAATAAATTATTTCATCCTGCCGCAGCATTTTTTATATTTTCTGCCGCTGCCGCAGGGACAGGGATCGTTGCGGCCGATTTTTTCGCCTTCCCTTTTCAAAGGCTGCTGCGTCTGTGCAGCCTCCTGCCCGCCCCTGCTTAAACGCATCTCGGCCTGTTGCCGCTTTCTTTTTTCCATGGCTTCACGGTCAACATCCTCCTCGCTCGCAATCTTAATGCGGAACAGGGTTGTCAATGTCTGCTGCTTCACTGTTTCAATCATGTTGGCAAACATTTCAAAACCCTCCCGTTTATATTCATTAAGGGGATTTTTCTGGCCATAGCCCCGCAGCCCAATACCTTCCTTGAGGTGATCCATATTGAGCAGGTGCTCTTTCCAGTAGGTGTCAACCATCTGCAGAAAAATCACCCGTTCAAGATAACGCATGCCCTCAACACCGATCCTTTCCTCCTGCTCCTCATAAGCCCGCCTGGCAATGTGCAGCAGTTTGTCAACGAACTTACCATGGTCCAGATCCTGCTTTTCCGCATCATCCCATTCAGGTATAAAACCGATGATTCCCTGCAGCCGCTCATTGATCCCCTCCCAGTCCCAATCCGGGGACAACACTTTCGGCGCAACAAATTCCACTGCAACGGATTCCATTTCTTCAGTGATCAATTCTTCGATAATGGGCCTGATATCCTTGCTTTCAAGGGCATCTCGCCTTTGCTGATAGATAACCTCCCTCTGCTTGTTCATGACATCATCGTATTCAAGCAGGTGTTTACGGATATCAAAATTGTGACCTTCCACCTTCTTCTGGGCGTTTTCAATAGCCCGGCTGATCATGTTGTGCTCTATGGGATCATCTTCATCCATACCCAACTTGTCCAGAATGCCGGAAATCCTATCCGAGCCGAAAATGCGCAGCAGATCATCTTCCAGCGAGAGATAAAAACGGGAGGAACCAGGGTCCCCCTGCCTTCCTGAACGGCCACGGAGCTGGTTGTCAATACGTCTTGACTCATGCCGGCTGGTGCCGAGAATATGCAAGCCGCCGAGATCAGGCACTCCTTCGCCAAGTTTGATGTCCGTTCCCCTTCCCGCCATATTGGTGGCAATGGTAACCCTGCCCTTCTGGCCTGCTTCTGCCACAATTTCAGCCTCTTTCTCATGATGCTTTGCATTGAGCACAGAATGCTTTATGCCTTCTTTTTTGAGCATATTGGATATTTTTTCAGAAACATCTATGGAAATGGTGCCTACCAGCACAGGCTGTCCCTTTTCATGGAGCTCTTTAATCTCCCGGACCACAGCCTTGTATTTGGCCGGGATATTCTTGTAGATCGAATCCGGGTAGTCAATACGTATCATGTGTTTATGGGTGGGAATTATGACCACATCAAGGTCATAAATTTTCTTGAATTCCGCGGCTTCTGTATCTGCCGTACCTGTCATGCCGGCAAGCTTATCATAGAGGCGGAAATAATTCTGAAAGGTAATGGAGGCCAGAGTCTGGTTCTCGCGCTCGATCTTAACGCCCTCCTTGGCCTCCAGGGCCTGATGCAAACCGTCACTGTAGCGCCGGCCAGGCATTGTGCGGCCGGTGAACTCGTCTACAATTACCACTTCTCCGTCCTTGACCAGATAGTCAACATCACGCTGGAACAGAAGGTGGGCTTTCAATGACTGGTTCAAATGGTGCAGGTACTCAATATTTTTTGGGTCGTAAAGGTTTTCCACTTTAAGCAGTTTCTCGCCCAGGGCCACACCTTCCTCGGTCAATGATACGGCCCGGGATTTTTCGTCCAGATTATAATGTTCATCCCGCTTGAAACGGGGCACAATCTTATCCACCATGTTGTAAAGCTCGGTTGACATATCGGCCGGCCCGGAAATGATGAGAGGCGTCCTTGCTTCATCAATAAGGATGGAGTCAACCTCATCGACTATGGCAAAGTTGAAATCCCGCTGGCAATAATCCTTGATGTCGAATTTCATATTGTCGCGCAGGTAATCAAAACCGAACTCATTGTTAGTGCCATAGGCCACGTCGGCATTGTAGGCCTCCTGGCGTTCCTGGTCATTCTTTTCATGCAGGATCGTACCGGTGGTCAGACCCAGAAACCGGTAGATGGCTCCCATCCATTCAGCATCACGACGGGCCAGGTAGTCATTTACCGTAACAACATGCACGCCTTTCCCTGACAAGGCATTGAGATAGACCGCCAGGGTTGAACATAATGTTTTACCCTCACCTGTTTTCATCTCTGCGATTTTGCCCTGATGCAGAACGATCCCGCCAATAAGCTGGACATCATAATGTCTTTCGCCTATTACCCTTCTGGCCGCTTCCCTTGTTACTGCAAAGGCTTCCGGCAGCAGATCATCAAGAGACTCTCCCTTGGCAATCCTTTCCTTGTAGGAAACTGTCTTTGCTGCCAGGGCCCCGTCGTCCAGCTTCTGTATATCAGACTCAAGGCTGTTTATCCTGTCCACCAGCGGCTGGAGCTGCTTCAAGACCCTTTCATTTTTACTGCCGAATATTTTTGTTAGTGCAGAACCTATCATTTACTCAGAACTCCGAATTTTATGACCTCATTGGGGTCTTTTCATACATTTTTTTGAGAATTCCCCTATCTGCCCGCAAGCACAGGAGAAATTGCTTTTATTGCAGGATGCGGCAGCCTCTATCTCTTTGTTATCCCGCTGCAGTCAAGATCTAAAAGAGATAACCAGACGCCACAAAATGTTATGTTTTTTCCCAGATCAGGGCTTCCTCGTTGCAATCCGGGAACTTGGAACAATTGATGCAGTCGCTCCATACCTTGTGGGGCAACTCTGACTTATCGATATCTTTAAAACCAAGTTTTCTAAAGAAATCAGGCTGATAGGTAAGGGTGAAAACCCTGGTAATACCATATGAATCAGCTTCTGCCAGGGACCTGCTGATAAGCTGCCGCCCGACCCCTTTGCCGTGGTACTCATCTATAACCGCCAGCGACCTTATTTCAGCAAGGTTCTCCCAGCAAATGTGAAGGGCACAGACTCCGATCAGCTTCTCCTGGTCCGGCTCAGCCTCTTCTTGTGCCACGTAGACGCTGAAGTCTCGCAGTTGATCATACAAAGAGCTTAAAGAACGCCCCAACAGGAGATCCTTGTCAGCAAAATACTGCAGCAGCTTATAAATTTTTTTTATGTCCCCCATTCGGGCATTGCGGATCATAACTGGTCATTCCTCAATATACTGGCAGCTGTACCAGGTATAAAAAAACCTGTTGCACTTTTCATGGCGCGCCATCTTACTCCGAGAGCAAGGCAGGGTCAAGCTCTGTAAAAATCCATGCCCGAGCTATACTGCAGGAAGCAGTATGGTCTGGCCGGCCCAGATGCCCAGGAGAAACATCCATAAAAAGATGCAGAATAATACGGCCCCAACTCCCAGGAGCCCTCCCGGCGTAAGCTCAAACTTTATTTTCTTTTTTTTCTTGCGAATACGTCTGGCCACAATTTTTTACCGGCACTCATTGCGTTTTCAGAACAAATATATATGCATATTTTTCAATTTACAGCTTCAAGCCCTTCATCCTACATGGATTCCGGTGCGGAAAGGCCGACTACCCGCAGACCGTTGTGAAACACTATGCGTAGTGCTTCAGCAAGCCATAATCTGGCCTGAGTGAGTTCCGGATCCTCTGAAATTACCAGGTGGCTGTTATAGTAGCTGTGAAACTGACCGGCCAGATCCATGAGAAAGAAAATAATCCGATGTGGTGATAGGTCAAGGGCGGCGCTTTCAACTAATTCCGGATACGAGTCCAGCGCCTTGAGCATATTAAGTTCTTCAGGCAAAGATAACTTCTCCAGAGAAACCTCTGCCAGAGGCCTGCGGGCAATATTTCTTTCCTCTGCCTTCTTCTTGATGCTGCTCAACCGGGCATTGGCATACTGCACATAAAATACAGGGTTTTCCTGGCTCTCCCTGGTTGCGAGGTCAAGATCAAACTCAAGTTGGCTGTCCGCCTTGCGCATTAAAAAGAAAAACCTGATCACATCCGGACCAACCTCGTCAAAAAGTTCATCCACCGTGACAAAATTTGCCTTCCTGGTTGACATTTTTACCTGTTTGCCTTCGCGGGTCAGGGTAACGAACTGATGGATGACAACCGTCACTTTGGAATCATCATAGCCAAGCGCCCTGAGTCCGGCCAGGACATCCGGCACGGTGGCAATATGATCCGAACCGAAAATATTTATCAGCCAATCGAAGCCCCGCTTTAATTTTTCTCTGTGATAGGCAATATCAGGGAGCCTGTAGGTGGGCTCTCCCGTGCTTTTAATGATGACACGGTCCTGCTCCTGGCCAAACTCAGTGGTCTTGAACCAGACTGCCCCATCATGGTCATAGGCAAGTGATTTTTCACGCAGCCTGGCAACCACGTCGTCGACGAGCCCTTTTTCGTATAAAGAATGCTCGTTGTAATAGTTGTCAAACCTGATGTCCAACCGCTCCAGGGTTTCGGCAATATTGGCAAAAATATCCTGCTCCGCCTTTTCCTTGAAAACCGAGACATCCTCCATGTCTTTCAGGGAATCGCCCTTTTCAGCTACCAGCTTTCCGGCAATATCATAGATATATTCTCCCTGGTATCCGTCTTCAGGAAACTCAGCCGCGAGTCCCAGGAGTTCCAAATATCTGGCCCTGGTGGACTCTCCGAGGACACGCATCTGCCGGCCGGCATCATTATAGTAGTACTCCCGGGTAACAGCATGCCCGGTGGCCTCCAGAAGCCTGGCAATGGCATCACCCAGGACAGCCTGACGGCCGTGACCGATGGACAATGGCCCTGTGGGGTTGGCACTGACAAATTCGACCAGCACTTTCTTCTGCCGACCTGCCTGGGACAAGCCATATTTGTACCTCTGCTCACTGACCGGCTGGATAACAGACTGCCACTCCGCATCCCGCACAAAGAAATTGATAAAGCCCGGTCCGGCGATCTCAACCTTATCAAACAAATCGTTATGTGCACTCAACTTTTCAGCAAGCTGGGATGCCGTTTCACGGGGATTTTTCTTTTCACGTCCGGCTATGAGCATGGCCATGTTTGTTGAAAAATCTCCATGGGCTGCATGCTTGGGCAGTTCCACAGTATAAGCGCCCTCTGCTGCTGCAGACCACAAACCTGCAGCAAGACCCGCAGCAAAATATTTATCCAGTAATTCTTTTATTCGTTCTTTTATCATCGTCCTGAATCCGTGACGGAGAAATATTCTTTTTATGTATTTACATAAACCTTTTCATTACATGCGCCGAACAAGCAGAGGACTTCATAGCTGATAGTCTCCATCCAGCCTGCAATCTCATCAGCAGTAATTGTTGCACCACCCTGAGGTCCCAAAAGAACAACCTCATCACCGCTATGAACCGTCGGCAGATCCGTAACATCAACCATGGTTGCATTCATGCAGACCCTGCCGCAGACCGGCGCCCTTCTGCCGCCAATTAATACTTCGGCCCTGTTGGAAAGTTTTCTCAAATAACCGTCTGCATAGCCGACCGGTAATACCGCAATCCTGCTTTTTCGGCTTGTCACGAATGTATGTCCATAGCTGATGCCGCTTCCTGCATCCAGTTCTTTTATTTGCACGACCCTGGTTTTGAAGCTCATCACCGGCTGCAATTGCAGCATTGGTGCTGCAGTCTTTACCCTGGCGGGGGCGGCATCAGGTGAATAGCCGTAAAGGCTGATACCCGGCCGTATCATGTCAAGACGGGTGGCAGGGAAATAAATAAACGCTGCCGAGTTGGCAATATGGGCCACAGACGAACCCGCATCTTTTGCCCTCAACCCTGCCAGAATATTTCTGAAATGCGATAACTGCTCCCGGGTCTTCTCTGCTGCTCCGGCTTCATCGGCTACCGGAAAATGGCTCATCAACCCTGATAAAATCACAGCGGGCAGCCTTTTGAGCAGTGCGACATACGATTCCACCTCAGACGGCAGCACGCCCAGCCTGCCCATACCAACATCAACCTTGAGGTGCACCCTGACCTCAGTATTCTGACTCGCTGCTTCACGTGAGAGTCCAGTGATAAAATCAACATCATAGACAACCGGTGTCAGTTTATGACTGATAATTTCCCCGTATGTTTCCGGGGAACCCCCCAAAAGTATGACTATCTCTCCCTGCAGCCCGGAGCGGCGAAGAGCAACTCCCTCCCATACTTCCGCTACTCCGAAGGTTCTGCCGCCGGCCCGGTAAATTGCCTGGGCACATTCGACCAGGCCATGGCCATAGGCATCCGACTTCACCACGGCCATTACCCTGACTTGCCCCCCGGCCGTTTGCTGAATATTCTGAAAGTTGGCCTGCAGGGCTCCTATATCAATCTCAACCCTGTTAAAAGAAAAAGATTTCATGGTCTGGGAGTCCTTTTCCATTCCCGCCACATCAGTCTACTTGCAAGCATCAGGGCCCATCCGACGGCTGTATAGATAAGCCCGACAATTTCACCGGGCAGTATCGTAGTACGTAAGAACCTGCCCAAAACAATCATTGCCGCTACCAGAATCCACGTTTTCCAGGAATAGACTGAACCGATGCAGATTTTATCCTCGAATTCCTTAATTCTGTTGACGTTTTTCCGGGCCACCCGGTCAAGGATGAAAAACGTTTTGGCGGTTCCCAGGACCAATCCCACCACCCCATACCATAAGTGGCCTTTCAAAGAAATTAAGACAAAACCGTTTGTCAGCAGAAAAAAACCGACCACGCTCCAGATCAGGGCGGCAAGAAACAGATGCGTTCTTACTGAGGCCCCGGGCTTAAAGCGTAGGAGAGTCTTTTTCAAATCCATTAATAAATGTAGTGTAAAAGGTTAGATCAGTGGGATTTAACAAAATATGACAGCAGGCCGAAAAAACATAGGCCTGTCTCCTTTGCAGGAAACAGGCCCATGGATTACATCTTTCGGTCTGTTTTTATAGACAGAATTAAACCTCAGTTACAGTTATAGCACCTTCCGGGCAAACTTCAACACAGGTCTCACAGCCGAGGCACTCGTCCATGTTAACCGGCTCAGATTTTCCATCTACCATTTCATAAACCTGCGCAGGACATGCATCTACACATTCTTCGTCACCGCTACATTTGTCTTTATCAACCACAACTTCCCACATAGTAAAACCTCCATGTAAATTAATTATTGTTTAGAACGAGTCCTAAGACCAGTTGTACCCAGAATTGTCG
>Ga0209536_100012444_pt1 | contig 12368 bp, 15 predicted proteins | sample DeeMarSeWOR28_12_FD_187461 | JGI IMG/M metagenome (GOLD analysis project Ga0209536, IMG submission 187461) | Marine sediment microbial communities from White Oak River estuary, North Carolina - WOR-2-8_12 (SPAdes) (version 2) | ecosystem: Environmental > Aquatic > Marine > Intertidal zone >...
CAAAGCCGCTACAGAAGAAGATTGGAGGACCGAATTCCTGGCCTGCGTACTGGCAATTAAGATGGTCCCCGGCGTAGACGCCGCCATAAAACATATCAATACTTACGGGACCAAGCATTCGGAGGCGATTATCACCAAAGATAAGAAAGCTGCCAATAAATTTCAGGCTGAAGTGGATGCCGCCGCGGTATATATTAACGCTTCAACCAGGTTCACAGACGGATATGAATTTGGTTTTGGGGCCGAGATCGGAATTTCAACCCAGAAACTGCATGCGCGCGGGCCGATGGGATTGCCGGAATTGACTTCATATAAATATTTGGTAGAGGGCCGCGGGCAGATCCGTACTTAGGCCGATCCTCTTTTTGGCTCCGGGTACAGCGGGAACAGCCTCCTCAAGCCACCATCAGATTCTTCAAATACCAGATCAAAGACCCTCTCAATCAGTTTCATCATTTTAGGATCTCTCCCCAGGTCGCCGACCCGCCTCCCGTCAATAAAATCAACTCTGCCGCGGTATTTATCAGTCCGCTCCTTCAAGAGACGACATAATACTCTTAGTTCCCTAGCCTTGCTGCGATCGCCGGGGCGAAAACCGTTTGCCTTAATTCTCTCCGCCAGCACGGCGATACCGCACATCTCTTCCAGCGGAGCGCGCCGGCCGAAAGCTCGCTTTTCGAACTCGGCAATCCGACAGCGGGCTATCATTCTCCGGGAAACATTAAGGATCTTCTCGACCTCGAGCAGGCGCGAAGACATTTCTAATAATTCTGCCAGACCTTTGGCGTCTATCCTTTTCGGAGAAACCACGCGGGGCGCGGGCGGCCTGGCGGCGCTGGATAATTTATTTATCATAAAACAATAATCTCCTCTCAAGTTTTATTCAAATATCTATCGGGAAAGCCTCGAAACAATTTCAGATCAAATGAAATTCATTATCTTATCTCTAGATAGAATATCAAGGAGTTATCATGGTCGAAATAATACCGCTTCCTGCACACCGAAAAACCAGCCGCATCAGCGCGGCTCAAAAATGGCCCTGCTATAGAGCCTTCAAGGTAAAAGAACGGCCGGTAAAGTATTCTGAGGAGCACAAGATTGCGCAATGGCGGGTCGAGGATATTTGGATGCGGCCAAGCATTGATCAAGATAATGTTTATTTTGATGGCATCAAGGCAAGGAACATATTTGTACAAGTTTGGCCCAGCGGCAGAATAGCCTTTATCCAAAAAAAAGATTCCAGAAACTGGTCCATTATCGGAGAAACTAGCCTAACCAAACTCCGAGCACACCTTGAAAAGACTGGCAAAGCCAGGATCTACCTGCCCGAAGTAATTCCAGCATTTGGCGCGCTTGAAAGAAAGATCAGTCCAGTACAGGTAACACAATCAGGGAAAAAATACCACGTATACACGTTCTACTATGCCGGCATCCGCTTTGTTTACAAGCCTAATAAGAACGCATACTATAGCCATAAATTCCTGTCTTCCCGCTTCTATAGGCAAGAACATCCTGACTACGTCTTAATTGGCATCAAAAAGCTGCGAAGGTTTGTTCCTCTGGGTAAGATCGAATTTGATGCCGAAGGCCGGGTCCTCAAAGACGGAAGAGTCTTCCTGTGGAAAGGAAAGCCAATTGTAAAAGGAGCAAAAAAAGGACAATATGGTCCCTTAAAAGAGATCGTTCCTGAACTGGCTACGGCTGAAAAAACCTTTTCTTTTTCAGAAAGGGAAACAGCAGCCAGCATTGCGTGCGAATGCAAAGCCAATGCCGTGGGAAGGACATTTTTAATAAGCGCCAGCTCCCGCAACCCGATCACGGCACAAGTACGAAAAGGAAAGGTAAAAATCAGGATCAGCCCGGAGCGCATCCAAATTTATGCCGGCAAAAATAAGCTCGGGGAAGTGTCGATTGACCAGGATAACAATATAACCAGCCCGGCCGGGGAAAAGCTGTGCCTGTCCGACCGGCAAAAAATCAACCTGCTCCCCTTCATGCCCCAATTAGATATTGAAAAAGGGCTTTTTACTAATTACCAGCGCTCCGAAGAAGACCCGGCTGAAATTAATATGAACTATAATAGAATTTCCTTCTGCATAACCCTCCCTGCCGACCACCCTTTTAGCCGGATGACAAAAACCGGCGAGATCTACTGGAAAAGACGGGCCAACAAAATTATCCTGCTGCGCAAAGGCATTTCCGACCCCCTGACCCACTTTTCAGTCAACCTTCGCGCAAACGCGATAATCCTCAGGGATGGAACCGAGATCCCAATCCCCGCCAACAGAAGATTTTCCTTAGAACGCGTCCTGCCCATCTTAAGGATGGATGCGCAAAAGTTGATGCAGGAGTTCGCTCCGGAACATATAGACGATATAATTGTAAAAAACGGCGAGGAACTGGTCTTGGCCGCAGCATTAAACCTCCCTGACCGGGCATTCCTGTTTGGAGAGCAAGCCTTCTTTAGTAAATATTTATACTCCTTAAAATCTATCCTGAAAAAAATAGCTGCGAGGAATAATAATGTGACGGCAAGCAAGAGAATAGCAATGTTTTTAATTACGCTTCACAGGTTCATGGATGTTCTACAATGGATAAAAGACGATTCAAACTACAATTCTTCCCTAAAAAACGTGCGGGACCAGCACATGGAAGATCTCGTAAGCCACATTGATACATTAAAATCCCGTTTTGGATATAGTATGGTAAAGGTTGAATTTCAAAGATTCAGGCAAGGCGTCCTTTGGTCATACGTGGCCCCTTTATTTGCTTAATCATCAATAGGCCCGTTGGTTTTATGCTATAATTCCCCCATGAAGCGCATCGGCATCATGGGCGGCACCTTCGACCCCATCCATAAGGGGCACCTGGCCCTCGCCAAGGCCGCCATGGGCGATTTCGCGCTCGACAAAGTCATCTTTATCCCCGCCGGCACCCCACCCCACAAAAAACCCGGCGAAGTCACCGGCAAAGAGCACCGCTATAACATGGTAAAACTTGCCATCCGCGGAAAGAAAGATTATTCAATCTCCCGCATGGAGCTCGATCGTCCGGGATTGTCCTATGCCGTAGATACTTTTAATACCCTCAAAAAGAAATTCAGCAAAAAGGTCAAACTTTTCTATATTATGGGGCTGGATTCGATCAACGAGATCCTCGAATGGCGGAAGCCGCTTGAGCTCTTTAAGCTCTGCGAATTCATCGTGGGAACGCGGCCGGGAACCAGGATCCGGACATTCAAACGCCTGGTCAAATTCCCGCCTCTTCAAAAAGAGGTCGACAAGATCCACCTGATGGAGCTGAAAGAGAATATTTCCTCCTCCGATATCCGTCAAAAGATCAAACAGAAAAAATCGGTCAGCGCGGTGGTGCCCAAAGCGATCGAAAATTATATCCGAAAAAATAAATTGTACAAATGACGCTTATCCCTAATGCCAAAACACATGTTTTGAAGAACGGCCTGCGGATCGTGACCGAGCGGATCCCCACCCTGCGTTCGGTCGCGATGGGGATACTGGTCGGCGCCGGATCCGGCAATGAAGCCCGCGAAGAAAGCGGTATCTCTCACCTGATCGAGCACATGGCCTTTAAGGGAACACCGAAACGCTCTGCCTTTGATATTGCCCATGCTCTCGATTCCGTCGGAGGGAAAATAAACGCTTACACCAGCAAAGAGATCACCCTTTATTACGCCATGGTGCTCGATAAACACATCGATATCGCGATCGATGTCCTTTGCGATATCGTTTTAAACCCTCTCCTCAAGCCCGAGGATATCCTGATCGAAAAAGGCGTGATCCTCGAAGAGATCAAAATGTATGAGGACACGCCCGACGAGCTCGTCCACGATTTTTTCGCCGAGAAAATCCTCCTCGGACATCCGATTGGAAAGCCCACCATCGGTTTTGAAGAGACCGTAAAATCTTTTGAACAAAAGGATATTCATAGTTACCGAAAGAAATGGTATACGCCCGAAAATACGATCATCGCCCTGGCAGGCGCGATCCCGCGCGATATCAACGGCCGCATCAAACGGCATCTTGATAAGTGGAAGGGCGAAAAAACCGTCCCCCGCCCCACGTCCCCCGACATCAAGGGGAGCATCAATCTAAAAAGGAAAAAGACCGAACAGACCCACCTATGTCTGGGGGTAAAAGGCATTTCTCAAATGGATGAGGACCGCTATCCCTACGCAGTTTTAGACAACATTCTTGGCGGCAGCATGAGCTCGCGGCTTTTCCAGGAAGTCCGCGAAAAGCGCGGATTGGTCTATTCGATCTTTTCGACCAGCTCTCCCTTCCGCAATTTCGGCATCTCTTATGTTTACGCCGGGACCAGCCAAAAGAATCTCCCGGAAGTTATTGATCTTATTCTCGGCCAATTCAGGAAGATAAAAATGGAAGGCGTCACTCCTGAAGAATTGGAGCGCGCCAAGGAGTTCTTAAAAGGAACGCTGGTTTTGGGGATGGAGTCCTCTTCATCGCGCATGAGCTGGCTGGCAAAATCTGAATTCTATTATGACCGCTGCATGACGATTGACGAGGTCTTCGACAAAGTTGATAAAGTAACGAATGATGATATAATAAAATTAGCCAATAAGTTCTTTCAGGACCAGTTCTTAACCCTCGCGGTTATCGGCGACATGGAAGAGCTGCCGATTAAGGAGATTCATTGTTAAGATGGAAAATATTAAAGTACAAATAAAAAGACTGCCCCATGGGATGGACCTCCCCCTCCCGCGCTACATGAGCGATCATGCAGCCGGGATGGATATGTATGCCGCAGTTGATAATGAAACGATTATTCCTCCCGGAGCATGGAAGCTGATCCCGACGGGAACATCAATTGCCCTGCCCGAAGGCTATGAAGCGCAGGTTAGACCGAGGTCTGGACTAGCTTTGAAGCAAGGTGTTTCCGTTTTAAACACGCCGGGCACGGTAGACGCGGATTATCGGGGAGAAGTTGGTGTTATTCTCATGAATCACAGCAAGAAGGACCTAAAGATTAAGCGCGGTGACCGCATCGCGCAAATGATTGTAAATAAGATCGAGAGAATTATATTTGAAGAAGTCGAGGAGCTTTCGGAAACCGATCGAGGTGCTGGAGGTTTCGGTCACACGGGGCTTGCCCCGAGCAAGTCGAGGGGGTGAAGCATGGTAAAAATTAAAGTATTAGTTAACGGAGCCCAAGGAAAAATGGGGAGAGAGACCGTCAAAGCGGTCAGGAGCGCGGTCGATCTCGAATTGGTCGGAGAAGCCGATTTAAGAGACAACCTCGCCCAGGCGATCAAAAAGAGCAAAGCCGAAGTTGTGGTTGATTTTACCCAGCCCAAAGCCGCGCTGGCGAATGTCAAAACTATTTTGAACAGTAAAGCACATGCTGTGGTCGGGACAACTGGTCTCACCCCCGCCAATCTCGCAGAAATTAAAAAACTTTGCGCAAAAAACAAAGTTAACTGCATCGTCGCGCCCAATTTTGCCATCGGTGCAGTATTGATGATGAAATTTGCCAAAGAAGCGGCACACTATATGCCTGAGCTCGAGATCATCGAGCTGCATCATGACCAGAAAAAAGACGCTCCGTCGGGGACCGCGATCAAAACCGCCGAGCTCATCGAGGCGGACCGGAAGAATTTTAAGCATAAAAAGATCCCGATCCACAGCGTCCGCCTGCAGGGGCTTGTCGCCCACCAGGAAGTGCTTTTTGGGGGCTTGGGACAAACCTTAAAGATCAGACACGACTCCATCTCGCGTGAATCCTTCATGCCCGGCGTGGTTATGGCTATTCACAAAGTGAAAAAGATCAAAGGATTGGTCTACGGATTAGAAAACCTGCTCTAGGTTATTTTATTAGCCTGCGCTTCATGAAGAATAGCGCCAGGTAGAAGGTAATTGCCCCCGGTAGTACCAACGCCAATAGATTCCAGGTAAGGCCCGGGGTGTAATTGCCCGAAAAGATCGCCCGCGAGATCGCCACCGCGTGGGTCAAGGGCACGAAATTCGCTATCACTTTGACAAAACCAGGCAATTTATCCATCGGAAAGAACACTCCTGAGAAGAAAAACATCGGAGTAATGACCAATTCCGTATAATAGTTAAAGAAATCAAAATTAGGCGCAAAAGCCGTCACGATCATCGAGAGCGACGCGAACAAAAAACCGGTTATCATCATTAAAAAAAGAAGCGGGACAAAAATGCTCAGGGATAAGGGCAGCGCTCCCAGGAAATAAGCGACCAGGAGCATTAGCAATCCGGAGAGCATCCCGCGAAAAACACCCCAGATAATATCACCGGTCACGGCATCCTCCGCCGAAATGGGGGTAGAAATGATCATGTCATAAAGTTTCTCGATCACCATGCGCACATAGGATCCGTAGAGACATTCAAAGGCGGAGGAAAGCATGACCGAGGTGATAACCAGCCCCGGCGCCAGGAAATTCAAGTAAGGTTTTCCTCCAAAAAGGCCCATGTAGGCGCCCATCCCGATCCCCAGGGTGATCAAATAAAAAAGCGGCTCACCCATGCTCACCAGCAGGGTTGGCCCAATATATTTCCGGTAAATAATTAAGTTTCTCTTACATATATAGAACAGGCGGTATGAGATATTCATTCGATCAGGCCTCTGCCGGTAAGCTTTAAGAAAACATCCTCAAGCGACGCTGGGCGGTGCAGCACTTTGGGCAGATCAAGCTCAACGATTTTCTGCATAATATTCTTTCCGTCCTGACAATATAAGTATAATGTGTCCCCCACCCGCTCGTGATAACAGGCTGTCCCCGCTACTTGGTCGATGATCTTTTGGTCCTGGTCGGCCCCGATGCGGATCTCGACCACTTCGTTGCCGATCTCTTCGGCAATGAGCTTCGCGGGAGTCCCCTCTTTGAGAATTTTTCCCTTATGCATGACAACCAGACGGTCGCAAAGCTGTTCCGCCTCTTCCATATACTGGGTGGTGAGGATCATCGTGGCGCCCTGGCGCTTGAGCTGCCGCAATCTCTGCCAGATCAAATGCCGGGCTTGGGGATCGAGGCCCGTTGTCGGTTCATCCGCGATAATAAGCTTTGGGTGGTTAAGCATGGCGCGGGCGATCACCAGCCGCCGCTTCATTCCGGTCGATAATTCATCGATCTTGCTTTTGATCTTATGTTTAAGCTCCGCAAATTCGAGCAGTCCGTTGATCCTCTTTTTGGCTTCCCGCTTCTCGATATCAAAATAATTGGAATAAATATACATGTTCTCGTAAACGGTGAGGTCAACGTCTAAAATGCTTTCCTGAGGAACGATCCCGATCATCTTCTTTATTTCACGGTTGTTAATGTTGGCTTCCTGTCCCGCCACCATAAGCTCCCCCGAAGTTTTGGGAGAAACACAGTGGATCATCTTGATCGTGGTTGTCTTCCCCGCCCCGTTCGGCCCCAGAAAACCAAAGCACTCCCCTTCATTTATATTAAAAGTAATGTCATCAACCGCCGTAAGCTGTTTGAATTTCTTGGTTAGGTGTTTAGCTTCAACAATCACGACGACATTATAGCACAATCACCCTTGTGTTAACCCCTGCTCAAGAGTATAATATGTCAGCAATGGCCAAATATTTTAAAGTCATTGCCGAGAACCGGAAAGCGCGGTTTGACTATAACATTCTCGAAACCTATAAAGCAGGCTTGATCCTTGAAGGGTTTGAAGTAAAGTCGGTCCGGCAGGGCAAAGTTAACCTGAAAGACAGTTTTGGCAGGGTTATCAAGGAAGATCTTTGGATCTTCGGGATGCACATCTCTCCCTACAGGGCTGCGGGAAAGCAAAAGATCGATCCGCTCCGGCCGCGGAAGGTCCTTTTGCGGAAAAAAGAATTAGTGAAATTAATCGGGAAAGCGGCCGAGAAAGGTCTGACCCTGGTTCCGCTCAAAGTTTTCTTCGAAGGCAACTGGGCAAAAATCGAACTGGGGCTGGCCAAGGCCAAAAAGAAGTACGAGAAACGTGAAAAACTTCGAAGAAAAGAAACTGAAAGAGAAATTAAGAGAGTTTTTAAAGGAAAAATTCATGAACGCAAAAATAAATAGGAAATATACGGTTTCGGATGTCTATAAAGAAGCGGGAAAAATGCTTAAGACCGAGATGCAAAACATAAAGAAACGCCCGCTCAGCAAAACCGAAGAGATCAAGATGCAGGAACTGGCCAGGGTCCTTTCCCAAAGCGTCTTGAAGGAGATGAAGCTTATATGATCCGTGTTCCGGGTGAAGGGAAACCGCATGTTCCTCCGCCGATAACTCCCAAGGAGGTCGGCAAAGAGGTTAAAAAAGAAGCCAAAGAAAGCGCCCGGCCCGGGAAAGCCGCGCCGGCCAAGCCCGGCATCGGCCGCGGACCCGAGCTCGACGCGCGGGCAATCGCGGTTCGATTAGCGGCTTTGACGGCCGAGGCCAAAAAGAAAGAGATCGCGACCGAGGAATTTGAAAGAATTTTGCAAAAGGTAATCGAATTTACGGGACTTCAAGAGCCGGAAGCGGCCATGGAAGAAGCCAACCGCAAGCTGCAGAAAGAGATCGAGCTTGAGCTTGAAAAAATAAAGAAGAACAAAGACCTGATGGACGAAGCCGACAGCTGGCAAAAATTTGCCGAACTGCTGACCCAGATGAACAAGGACCAGCTCGAATCCTTCCTTGGTCTCCTAAAAAGCGAAATCAAAGCACTCTAATAATGTCGCGAAGCGACACTATGTTCTTAATTGATTAATTCTTAATTCGGACATTGATAATATGGGGCTGTAAGGGTTTTGACGGGAAGATGTGGTAGCAAAAGTTGCGAGTCGAGGGCGCTAACCTCCCTCGTTAAACACATGTTAGCAACGTCATAAACGCAGACGTAAAAAGCTTAGCGCATGTGGATTGGAACGCCTTTGGAGTGAAAGCTCCTTCGTTCGCTTCCAGTCCCGTCGCAGTTGCTGCTTAATATTTAGGTAGCCCGTCTCCCAGGTTTTGCCGAAGGGCCTGGATCAGACGTTATTTTTCGGCTGCATAACCGGTTTTTTCCGTTTGGCTGGTTATAAAGACTTACATCGGATAGCGCGGGAACTGCCTGGCTTCGGGTTAAGTCCCGGGCGAAAATTGAAATGAAGCTACACTCGTAGGGGCTTTTGCGCTGCCTTCTCGGACAGGGGTTCGACTCCCCTCAGCTCCACCATTATTTCCTGAGCTTCTTGGGAAGCTCGGCCGCCCAGCGCTCGATCGCGCTCCATCGGCGGTAATCGCCTTCTTTTATCTTCTGGACCTTTAAAACTAAACGCGAAGAAATCGGGATCTTGCGCGGGTCTACTTTACCGGCAAAAATTCCGGCATCCACCGGCGCAACCAGCTTGCGCAGAGGACCGAGATACCCTTCCGCTTCAGCCTGGCTTTTTGCGTCGGGCATCGCGGCCTTAAAACTGTCAATAAAATAAGCCACGGGAATCTTTTTTAATTGCTCTTTGTTTTTCTTGACGAAATGAACTACTTCCGAATATAGTTTGCCGACGCGGATTCCGCTTCCAATCACCACCGCACTATAATGGGTGACATCCACCACCCCTTTGACCGGAAAAACATCCACATCAAAACCTTTCTCCCGCAGAATTTTCCCGATCGTTTCCGCCACCTCACAGGTGCTGCCCCATTTGGTGACATAGGTTACCAGTATTTTCCCTCTTTTATTCCACATCCTAAAATAATTATACCCAAATACCGTTCCATGTCAAATTCTCTTGACATATTTACCCTCTATAATTATACTTTAATTGGAACGGGAACAAGGAGGAAAATGATGACGCGTAAAATATTTGTTTGTTTATTGGTGTCCATATTTTCCTTGGGCCTCATTTCTCCCCTCCGCGCCGCACCCAAAACCAAAATGACCACCGAGATAAAAACCGAAAGGCGGGGCAAAAAGACGATCATGACGCGCATCCTGCGCATCCGCGTGGGAGAAAGCTACAAAGGGAAAAAACTGGCCGGGAAAAATGCCTGGATATATGAATTCAATAAGAAAGATTATATCTCCGCTTTAAAATCCGACAAGCTAATCGTCCTTTACTTCTATGACGACTCCATCCCGGCGAGCAAAGACGGTTTTGCAAATCTGACCCAGGTTTTCGAGCAGCACGAAAAGAACGACGTCGTTGGTTTTAAGATAAATTTCATCGAGAATGGCGATGGCGAAAGTAAATTGGCCAAAGCCTTCAATATTGAATCCGCACCGACCGTCATCCTGATAAAAACCGGCGAAAAGCTCTACCAGACCTCCGCAGTTTTGGGCAAAAGCGACCTAAAAGATAAATTATCTGAATTCTCAAACTAGGCCGGCGCCTATCTTTTTCTTAGGGCCTGGAAAGTATCCTCATAGCGGTTGGCGGCGTTCCAGACCAAAAATGAATCAATCCCTTCATCCTGGCATGCCAGAACCTGCCTCAAAACGTAGCTCGGGCCGAAATCCGGAGACCGGAGATTGAATCCCTGCAACCAGGGAACAATTTTTATTTTCTTGCCTTTGAGGATCCGTTTCGCCTTCCGGACGCCGGCATTCACGAAATAATAAGGGTGCGCCCCCGGCTCATCGATCCCGTCGTAGCCGGAGTGGAAATGGGACGGATAAAACATCGGAGATATCACATCAATATGGTCCGCCATGCGCCTCAGGTCCTGGCCTAAATTTTTAATGTCATTGGGTTTTTGCCAGGCGGTCACGCCAAAAATATCCACGCCGATCGAGAGATTATACTTGTCCAGACGTTTTCTCGCGTCTTCCAGAAATTCACAGATCGCATCTACCCGAGAGACCCCCTCCCGCTTAAACGGGAAAACCGCCTCCGCCGCCTTCCCCTCCGCCGGGAAGCGGATATAATCGAACTGCACTTCATCCACGCCGGAAAGCGCGGCAATTTCCGCGATCAATTCATTGTAAAGCCGTACTTCCTCCGAATACGGATCGGCCCATCGGCCTTGCTTATGGTCATAATATAGTCCGCCGCCTCTCATGGTTACCGCCAGGTCCGGCCGGGCCAGGACCAGATGGTCATCCTTAAAGACCACCAGGCGCGCGGTAACGATAAAACCCTGGTCATGAAGTTGTTTGGTCAGCTTGGTCAGCCAAGGATTGGCGTGGACCCTGGACTTTCGATTAAGCTCCCAATTCTTAACCATCTCCAGCACCGGCGGTTCGAGATCTCTTTTGGCATCGATAACAATCGTATTAATGCCGGACCGTTTTGCCTGCCATAAAAGATAACGGAGGTAATCCGGCGCCCGGGCCACATTGGCGGTCACGTAAATTCCCCGCTCCGAACTTTTTTTCAAGCGCGGCACGATCTCATCGAAGGTCCCCAGAAAATCGATCGAGATCAATACAACAAAAAGAACGACTAAAAATACCAGTCCCCATATTTTATAAGCCGGACGCTGCATTGCCTTATTATAACATTTCCCAAAAACAGTACGGGGTTTACTTTGGAAAACAGCTGCGGTAAACTTTTACAGATATCATGCTTAAATCCGTCAAAGTCCCCAACGGGGCTAAAAAGATCATTCAGAACCTTCAAAAACAAGGATACCAGGCCTATCTTGTCGGCGGCTGCATCCGCGACCTTATCATCGGCATCCCGGTTGACGAATGGGACATCACGACCTCGGCCAAACCGGAAGAAGTCACTAAGCTCTTCAAGAAAGTCATCCCCACCGGTATTGAATACGGCACCGTCACAGTAATCCTCCCGGACGGGAAGTTCGAGGTGACCACGTTCCGCGCCGATGAAAAATACATGGATGGAAGGCATCCGGCCAATGTAGTTTTCACGGATGATATTCACCAGGACCTCGCCCGCCGGGACTTCACCATCAATGCTCTGGCCTTTGATCCGGAAACGTTGACGCTGATCGATGACTACGGCGGGGTGAAAGGCATCGAAAAGAAGATCATCAAGACCGTGGGCGACCCGGTCGAGCGTTTCTCGGAAGACGGACTCAGGCCCGTGCGTGCCTGCCGGTTTGCCGCCAAGCTGGATTTCAAGATCGAAAAGAGCACCTTTGCCGCGATCGAAAAAACGCTGAATGTCACCCATAAGGTAGCTTTCGAGCGCATCCATGATGAGGTCGTCAAGCTGCTGCGGGCGGAAAAACCCTCCATCGGATTTGAGCTTATGCGCCGATCGGGCCTCCTGCGGCTGACAATACCGGAACTCGAAAACTGCTACGGCGTCGACCAGCCGCCAAAATTCCACAAATACGATGTTTACTACCATAGCCTTTACTCCTGCGATGCCGCTCCCCGCGGAAATACGATCTTAAGAATGGCCGCCCTTTTACATGACCTGGGAAAACCGGCCTGCAAGGTGGATTATACTTTTTATA